>Ga0114915_1000017_pt1 | contig 103200 bp, 106 predicted proteins | sample MalvirAntarct_55_FD_87288 | JGI IMG/M metagenome (GOLD analysis project Ga0114915, IMG submission 87288) | Marine viral communities from the Global Malaspina Expedition - Malaspina viral metaG Antarct_55 | ecosystem: Environmental > Aquatic > Marine > Oceanic | place: South Georgia Island...
CGTGGGTTACGCGGCGGCTTTCAGCGCTTTGTCGGCCTTGTCGGCGACGGGCTCAGCGGCGGATTTGGCCGTTGATGCGGCCTCTGTTGGCGCGTTCGATTTCAGCAGGGCCGACAGGTAGGATTTGCTGGCCTGCTGGGGCGAGCTGCTGACCGGCGCGATCGAGTCGATCAGGCTGCGGGCCTGTGCGGCTTCGATCCGGGCTTCGGCTGCGGCGCGGGCTTGCGCCTCGCTCATGCCGCTGTCTTCGGCGTCCGAGGTGGCAACCGGGGTTGGGGCGACGGGGGCCGGAGCCTCCGCAGCGGAGGCTTGCGCTTTCTGCGCGGGGGCGGCGGCCTGAGACGACTGCGCAGGGGCAGTTTCAGCGGAGGGCTGCGTCTCTTGCGCGGCCGGCTGGTCGTCTTTGGCTTTGGCGTTGTTCTTTTCGGTGTTACCGGTCTCGGACTTATCTTTCTGTTTCTCGGCCCCTTTGGGCTGAGACTGCTGGCTGCCGCCAGAGAAAAGTGAACTTATTAACATAGATGTGCCTTTTCAGTTGGTTACCTACATGACTGAAGCAACTGCCTGACCGGTGTGGCGAAAAAATGGTCCAATTAAGGTTAATGCAAAGCTGAAATACCCGCGCAGATAGTATGCTGCGCGGGTCGGTGTGGTCTGATCACTCCTCTGGCGGGCGCAGAGCGATAACATGGATGCCGTCGCCGCCCTTGAACTCTTCGTTCTTGCGCATGAACTTGATCTCGCCGCTGGTGGTGATCTGGGCGAGCAACCGCGCCTCGGGGCTTTCGGCGCGCCAGTCTTCCAGCGTGAACTCCTCGGACAGACGCGTGCTGCGGAAGCGCCAGCCTTGGGCGATCAGATCACGCAGTTCCGCATGTGTTGCCTCTAGCCCCAAGGGCCGGCCGCCAAGGGTGCGGGGCAGTTGGTGGCGGCTGCTTTCGGATTTCTCGCGCATCACCTGAAACACATTCTCGCGGCCGAATTCCGGTGCCAGGTCGGTGGTGACCAGCGTGTTGTAAGCATCGTTATCCGTGGCAGCGATCAGCGTGGCGTAGCTGACGAGCTCCACGCGCTGCTCTGCCGCCTCTGACAGAATATCGCCCGAGAATGTATCGATCCCCGCCGCGCGCGCCTTGCGCAGGCGGATGAAGTTGGGGTCGGTCATCAGCACCGGAATCTTCGCTTTCTTCAGCACTTCGGCCAGCTGCGTTGTCCAGTCCGAGCCGCCGATGATCACCACGCCGGGCGTGTCGGCACCGGTCAGCCCCAAAAGCCGTGCAAAGGGGGCGAGGGTGAAGCCGTTGACCACCACGGTCACCGCCACAAGCGCAAAGGCAAGCGGTGCGATCAGGGCGGCGTCCTCGAACCCGAGGCTGAGCAGGCGTTCGCCAAACAGACCTGCGACCGCGACCAGCACGACGCCGCGCGGTCCGGTCAGGGCCACCAGCAATTTTTCGCGGAACGGGATGCCCGACCCGACGAGCGAGATAAACACCGTCACAGGCCGTGCGACCAGCACCACCACAGCCACAAAGGCCGCCGCGCGCCAGTCGAGATTGCCAAGCGCCTCGACATCCAGCCCTGCGGCCAGGAGGATGAACACGCCCGACACCAGCAGCACGGTGGCATGTTCCTTGAAGCGGCGCATTTCCTCGTAGCTGGGCAGTTTGGAGTTCGCGATCACGATCCCCATGATGGTCACCGCCAGCAGCCCGCTTTCATGCAGCACGGCATCGGACGCGGCAAAGACCCCCAACAGCAGGGCAAAGAGCACGGGCACCTTCATATACTCGGGCACCCAGCCGCGTTTGAAGGCGCGCGACAGGCCGATCCCCGCAGCGACACCAGCGGCAGTGGCAACGGCGGCCCCGATAAACAGCTCCAGCATCGCCTCGGACGCCGTTGTGGCGGTGTTCAGGGCAATGACGACCTCGAAAGCCAGCACGGCGGCCAGCGCGCCGATGGGGTCGTTCAGGATCGCCTCCCATTGCAGCAGGGTGGCAGGGCGGCGCGACAGCCGCGCGGTGCGCAACAGCGGCGCGATCACCGTGGGGCCGGTCACGATCATGATCCCGCCAAAGACGGCAGAGCTGGACCAGCTGAGCCCCGCCACATAATGCAGCGACAGCGCCGACATCAGCCAGCCAAGGGGCGCGCCGATATAGACCAGCCGGCGTACACCGCCGACCGCGTCCTGCAGCGTGTGAAAGTTCAGCGACAGACCGCCCTCGAACAGGATAATCGCCACGGCGATAGAGATCATCGGCCCCATCAACGGCCCGATATCCCGTGCGGGATCGAAGATGCCCAGAACCGGCCCGATCAGGATACCGGCCACCAGCATCAGCACGATGGCGGGCATGCGCAGCCGCCATGCGATCCATTGAGACCCCACCCCGATCGCGCCGACCAATGCGATCGCAGTTACAGGATTTAGCGCGCCGAGTGTTTCTGTTGCCACAATGTGAACCCTTTATAATCAAAGCGATGACGTAACGCGGACCATCCCGCTGACAATGGCCGGTGTGAAATTTTAGGGGGTTTCCCTGTCGCAAGCCAGCGATCTGTCGCGCTGCAAGACAAAAGGCCCCGACGTCAGGGGCCTTTTGCGCGAGGGTATGGGGCAGGGCGCGTGGCCCCGCGGGGTCAATCGTCGACGCGGCTGTCGGCCAGCGTGCTAAAGGCGAGGTTCTTGAAGATCAGCCGCAGCGGCCCACGATTGGCAGGCGATTGGATCATCAGCAGCGCGATCATATCTTCGGCAGGGTCCGCGTGATAGCCGGTTCCTGCGGCACCTCCCCAGTTGTATTCACCGGCGGAGCCCATTGACGGGGCGTTGCCAGTATCGAGCCGCACACCGTACCCCAGACCAAAGCCGTAGCCGGGGCCGGGCAGGTAGTATTTGCCGGGTTTGATGCCTTCAAGGTGGTTCGAGGTCATCAGCTGCACCGACTTAGGCGAAAGCAGCCGCGTGGCGTTCAACTCTCCGCCATTCAGCATCATCTGCGCGAATTTGGCATAGTCATGCACCGTGGACATCAGCCCGCCGCCGCCAGACTGGTTCGGCTTGCGCACGCGCGGGTCAAAAACATCGCGGCTGCCCAGTTTGGCCTGATCGGCGAAGGGTTCGGCGATCCGCGGGAAATCCGCAGCGTCATCGATGTAGAAGGCCGTATCCTCCATCCCCAGCGGGTCGAAAATACGCGCCTTCATGAATTCTTCGAGCGTCTGGCCTGAGGCGACCTCTACCACCGCGCCCAGAACATCCGTCGCGCGGGAGTATTCCCATGTGGTGCCGGGGTCATGCTCAAGCGGCAGGGACGCCAGCAGATTGGCTTGTTCGATCGCCGTGTTCTCGGGCGAGGCGACCCCGGCCTTGTTATAAGCCTCGCGCGCGGGACCGGCCCCGAAGAAGCCATAGGTCAGCCCCGAGGTATGGCGCATCAGGTCGCGCACCGTCATCACGCCTTTGGCGGGGCGAGTCACGGGCTTGCCCTCGGCGTCTTTCTCGCCGGTGACCACACTCAGGGTCTTATAGGCGGGCAGATAGGTTGAGACGGGCGCGTTCAGCAGCAGTTTGCCTTCTTCGACCAGCATCATCGCGGCGACGGATGTGATGGGTTTGGTCATGGAGTAGATGCGGAACAGCGTGTCTTCGGTCATCGGCTCCCCGTCGGGGGTGCGTTTGCCCATGGTGGACAGATGCGCGATCTGACCGTCGCGGATCAGCATCAGCACGGCCCCCGGCGTCATCCCCTTGTCCACCAGCGCGCCAAAGGTGGCATCCATCCGCGCCAGTCGGTCAGGGTCGAACCCCAAGGCGGTCGCATCGCCGCGGGGCAGCTCTTGGGCCCATGCGGGGGTTAGGGTGGCAAAGGCGGTGCCAAGGGCCAGCGCCCCGGCGACCAGACCTGATCTAAAATGTTTCATTATGTCTCCTCCCGGTTGTTGTGATCCGGTGGGACCACGACCCGAGGTTAGGAGCGTGCACGCCGCTGTGGCAACCTGCCTGACGGCTGTCAGGGCGGCGGCGCGGCTTTGTGACGTAGGGTAACTTGTGCCGCAATGCAGCGTTTGCGGGGGCGGGGCGGAGGGGGTGCCGCCCTAGGCAGGGAAGACCGTAGGCGCGTCGCCCTCTGCCCATTGCGGGTATTTATCCATCACGGCGGCAAAGGCCTGCGCAGTCAGGAACTGGTCCAACCACGCCTGCAACTGCGGCCAGGGCTGCGCGTCGAACCAGGGTTTGTCAATGAAGGCGAACTGCCGCACGAAGGGGGCAATCGCCATGTCGGCTAGGCTGGGGGTGTCGAAAATATGGGTGCCAATTTGCGCGTCCAGCGCCGTCAGATGGGCGGCGGCTTTGGCCCGCTCTGCCTCCGGATCGGCATCGGGATAGCGGGTGGCGTATTTCGTGCGGTCCAGTGCCTGTTTGAACGGCCCGTCGCAGCGGTTGATCCAGTCCCATCCCGCGTCAGGCATCTGCAGCAGCCCTTCGGGATCGTGTCGGCGCAGGGCCCAGATCATGATGTCGAGGCTTTCGTCAATGACCTCGCCGGTATCCAGCGCCAGACAGGGCACCGTCCCACTGGGCGAGGTCGCCAGAAAGGCGGCGGGCTTGTCGCGCAGCACGACCTCGCGCAGCTGCACCTGCTGGCGGGCCGACCGCAGCGCCAGCCGCGCGCGCATGGCATAGGGGCAGCGCCGGAAAGAATAGAGCACGGGCCTCATGGCAGCACGCTGAGCCAGAGCCACGCGGTCAGCACCGACCCCACCGTCGCCACCAGCACCGAGCTTGCCGCGACCCGCCGCGCGCGGCCATACATATTGGCGAAGATATAGGCGTTGAACCCCGGTGCCATCGCTGCCGTCAGCACGCCCGAGCGGAACAGATCCTGCGGCAGACCAAAGCCGCTGCCCATGAACCAGACAATCGCGGGATGGACGATCAGTGCCAAAAGGCAGACCATGGCGATGGTCTTGCTGTCGCCCTCGGGGCGGTACTGGATCAACACGCCGCCCAAGGCGAACAAGGCCGCGGGCAGGGCAGCGCGTACGATCAGCGACAGCGCGTCGTCGATCACACCGGGGATCGCCAGCCCGCTAAAGTTCACGGCAAAGCCCGCGAGAATGCCCAGAACCAGCGGATTGTGGAACATCGCCCGCGCCACATTGCGCGCAAAGGCCGGACCGGATTGGCCCCGGTTGCGCACGAACTCCATCACCGTGATCCCCAGCCCGTAGCAAAACGGCGAGTGGATGGCGATGATCGCAAAGTTCCCGATCAGCGCCTCGGGCCCATAGGCGCGTTCCGTGATCGGCAGCCCCAACAGGACCGAGTTGGAAAAGAGGCTGCAGAACCCGATGGCCACACAGTCTTCCCAGTCGCGTTTGAACAGGATGCGCGCGCCGAACAGACCCAGCGTGAAGCAGACCGCCGCGCCGGTGTAGAAGCTGAACAGCAGTCGCGGGTCGAACGAGGCCGAGAGATCCAGATGCGCGATCGATTGGAACAGCAAGCAGGGGATCGCGAAGCTTTGCGCGAACCGCATGACCCCGTCGATGCCCGAGACCGGAAAATACCCTCGCCAGACAGAGACATAGCCAAAGCCGATAACAAGGAAGACGGGCAGGATGACTTCGAGAAGCGTTTGCACGAGAGATATGGCCTTGGGTGCGGGTGGCGCTGTCGGAGTGGGGGTTTCACACCCCCACGCCCCCGTGGAGTTTATAGGGCAAAATGAAGTCAGGACCCCGCGGGCGGGGGCTAGACCGGAAAGCTCAGGGTCATGCCATCAAAGGCGGGTTCGATATGGTCGGGGGTTTCCGCGGCCAGCGTGTCATAGTCGAGGTCGTTGTGCATATTGGTCAGCACAGCGGTTTGCGGTGCCATCTGTTCGATCCAGTCCAGGGTCTGAGCCAGGTGGCTGTGGGTTGGATGCGGGTCGCGGCGCAGCGCGTCGACGATCCAGCAGCGCAGGCCCTTGAGGTGGGGCCAGATGTCATCGGGGATCTGCGCCACATCGGGCAGATAGGCCACATCATTGACGCGGAAGCCAAGCGCATCCATCCCGCCGTGGTTCACCAGAAAGGGCGTGAAGCACAGCGTGCCACCGGGCCCGTCGATCGCCACGTCGCCGTCAATATGGTTCATCTCGAGGATCGGCGGGTAGGACGATCCGGGGGGCTGGATGAACACATAGCCGAAACGGTCCAGCAGCGCCTCGCTCGTGGGCGTGTCGGCCCAGACCGGCAGACGTTGGCGCATGTTGATCACGATCATCCGCAGGTCATCCAACCCGTGCACGTGATCGGCGTGGGAGTGGGTATAAAGCACCGCGTCCAGCCGTCCGACGCCCGCATCAAGCAGCTGGCTGCGCATATCGGGGGAGGTGTCGATCAGCACCGATGTCGTGCCCGCATCCGTAATCCGCTCGACCAGGATGGAGCATCTGCGTCTGGCGTTCTTGGGGTTGGCCGGATCGCAGGCCCCCCAGTGCCCGCCAAGGCGCGGCACCCCGCCAGACGAGCCGCAGCCCAGGATGGTGATCTTCATCTCGGCCATCAGGCGGCGTCCTGATATTGGGCGGCCTTGGTAAACAGCCGGTCGAAATTCGCCTGCGTCTGCGCGGCAAAGCTGGCATAATCGATGCCGAAAGTTTCGGCTCCACGCCGCGCCGTATGGGCGGTAAAGGCCGGTTCGTTGCGTTTGCCGCGATGGGGCGGCGGGGCCAGATAGGGGCTGTCGGTTTCGATCAATATCCGGTCCAGGGGGGCATCGGCAAAGATGTCGCGCAGGTCCTGGGATTTTGGGAAGGCGGTGATGCCCGACATCGACAGGTAGAACCCCAGATCCAGCGCCGCACGGCCAAGCGCCTGCGTCGAGGAGAAGCAGTGCATCACGCAAGGGTAGGCCCCGTTGGCATGTTCCTCTCTGAGGATACGGGCCATATCATCATCGGCGTCGCGAGCGTGGATGATCAGGGGCAGGCCGCTGTCACGGGACGCGGCGATATGGGTGCGCAGGCTGGCTTGCTGCGCCTCGGCGCTGTCGGCGGTGTAGTGGTAATCCAGCCCCGTTTCGCCGATGCCCACCATCTTGGGGTGTTTGGTCAGCGCCATCAGATCGTCATAGCTGGCCATCGGCTCTGTCGCGACGCTCATCGGGTGGGTGCCGGCGGCGTAGAAAACCGGGGCATGCGCCTCGGCAATGGCGCGCACGGCGGGTTCGTTCTTGAGCTTGGTGCAGATGGTGACCATGCGTGTCACCCCTGCGGCTTGGGCGCGGGCGATCACATCGGGCAGTTCACCGTCGAAATCGGGAAAGTCCAGGTGGCAGTGACTGTCGGTGATCGGGTGAATGTCGCGGGTGCTGTCTGTCATGCCTGGGGTCCTGCCTGTTCGTCTTGCGTGGGCTAGCGCGGTGCGGCGTCGCCCATCTTGAACAGGGTATCTAGGACCAGTGCGGCAGGGTCAAGGTTGACCGCCATCCCGTGGCGCGCGCGGGTGCCGATGTCTTGCGCGGTCTCGGCCCAGACCCGTCCTTGGGCGGGGGTGGGCGACAGACGGGTCAGCACCGCGGCTTCGTTCTGGGCGGCGGCGGTTTCGGGTGGGCGGCCAAGGGCACCGGTGCGGGCCAATCGCAGCATCAGCAGATCCACCAGCGTGAACAGCAGTGACAGTTTTTCTTCGGCTCCGCGTGCGGCTGCGGCCTCTGCCAGTTTGAGCGCGCGGGCGCGGTCCAGCCGCGGCATCGTATCCAGCAGGGCGACCAGTTCGCCATACATCGCGAGCCCGCCCATCAGCGACAGGGACAGCGCGCCGCCGACAGACCCGCCGGAAAGCGCCGCGAGCGCTGCGGGATCGCCCTGAATATCCACCTCGGACTGGCCGAGCGCCTGCGCCATATCATCCGGCGTCAGGGTGCCAAGCCGCAGGGTCCGGCAGCGCGAGCGGATGGTGGGCAGCAGGCCGGAGGGGCGGTGGCTGATCAGCAGCATGATTGCGCGGGCGGGCGGCTCTTCCAGCATCTTGAGCAGCGCGTTCGCGGCATTGGGGTTCATCAGGTCGGCGTCATCGACGATCACGACACGGCGCCCGCCATCGGCAGCGGACATCTGGAAGAACCCGTTCAGCTTGCGGATGTCATCCACGACGATCTGCTTGCGCAGCCGTTTGGTTTTCTCGTCAACAGAGCGCGTGATCGCCTTCAGCGCGCCTTCGCCCCCGGCCGCAATACGGCGGGCGACGGGGTGGTCGGGATCGATATCAAGGCTGGTGGGGGCGGGGGTGTCGAACATGCCGCCGTCCTCTGCATCGGGGGTGGCCAGCAAGAACCGCGCAATACGCCACGCCAAGGTGGCCTTGCCCACCCCACGCGGGCCGGTCAGCAGCCAGCCGTGGTGCAGCTTGCCCGAGTTGAAAGCATCGAGGAACGCGGCCTCTGCCGCCGACTGGCCGAAAAGCTGCGGCGTGTCGCGCGGGTGGCGCGCGCCGTCGATACGGTCGGGCTGGGGGGCGTCATCACTCATGTCACGTGGTCTAGCAGATTGCGGCGGCAGGAAAAGGGGTCAGCGCGCATCAAGACGCGGGCGCACCTGCGCAAACACATCCGCCGCCACCGCATCGATGGATTGCGCGCCATTGATGGTGACGAAACGGTCGGGGAATTCAGCGGCAAGCGACAGGAAGCCGGCGCGCATGGCGACCTGCAGGCTTTCGCCGAAATCCTCGAACCGTTCCTCGACCGTGTTGCGCGACAAAGCGCGGCTGAGCCCTTCGCCGGGGTCCATATCGATCAGGACGGTGACATCGGGCTCGACGCCGATCATCAGGCTGTGCAACTGGTCCACGGCACCGCGCAGGTCACCCCGGCTGAGCCCCTGATACATCCGGGTGGAATCGGCAAAGCGGTCGCAGATCACGATCTTGCCCGCCTCGAGCGCAGGCAGGATCGTGCGTTCAAGGTGATCCCGACGGGCGGCGGTGAACAGCAGGATCTCGGTTCGGGCGGACCAGCGGTCGGGATCGCCCTGCAAGACCAAGGCGCGAATTTCCTCGGCCCCGGGGGAGCCGCCGGGTTCGCGGGTCAGCACGACCTGATGCCCGTCGGCCTCAAGCCGGTCTTTCAGTAATTTGGTCTGGGTCGATTTGCCCGAGCCGTCGATGCCTTCGAAGCTGATGAACAGGCCCTTGGCCGCGGTGCTCACGAAGCGGCCTCTGGCCCTTCGTTCAACCGGGTCAGCAGATGGCGGGCGGCGGCTTCAAGTTTGACCATGAACCCCCCTGCGGCAACGCTGTCGCGGGCAACCAGCGGGGCACGTACCTCTGGCAGGTCACCGCGGGTCAGCACCAATTCGCCGATGTTCTGGCCCTTGGTGATGGGCGCGCGCAGCGGGCCGGTATAAACCACCTCGGCCGAGACATCGCTGCCGCCGGACACAGGCACCAGCACCGACAGATCGCTTTCCAGTTCAAGGCCAACGGCACCCTGCGCGCCAAGCGCCACGGGGGCTTCGGCAATCATGGTGCCGGCTTTGCCCATGGACCGTTGCGAGAATTGGCGGAAGGCCCAGTTCACAATCGATTCCGATTCCTGCGCGCGGGCCGCGGCGCTTTCGAGACCGGACAGAACAAACACAACGCGGCGGTCGCCCTGTTTGGCAGAGCCGACAAGCCCGTAGCCCGCTTCTTCGGTGTGGCCGGTTTTCAGCCCGTCCGCGCCGATACCAAGCCCCAGCAGCGGGTTGCGGTTGGTTTTGTTTTGCGGCGCGCGCCCGTCAAACAGGAATTCGCGCTGCGAGAACATCGGGTAGTACTGCGGGTAATCCTCGATCAGGCGGGTGGCCAGCAGCCCCAGATCGCGCAGCGACATGCGGTGACCGGCGGCAGGCCAGCCGTTGGAGTTCGCGAAGGTCGAGTTGGTCATGCCCATTTGCTGCGCCCGCTGGGTCATCAGGCGGGCAAAACCGGCCTCTGACCCATCGGGGCTCAGCGCTTCGGCGATCACGGCGCAGGCGTCATTGCCCGACAGCACGATGATGCCGCGCAGCAGGTCTTCGACCTTTACGCGGTCGGTGGTGTCCAGAAACATGGTCGACCCGCCGTAGGACATGGCGTGCTGCGACACGGGCAGTTCCTCTGTCAGGTCCAGCCCGCCATTGCTTTTGCCCCGCTCGATCGCCTCGAACGCCATATACAGCGTCATCAGTTTCGACATGGAGGCCGGCGGCAGGGGTTCATCCGCGTTCTTGGTCAGCAGCACGGTGCCGGTGGTCTGGTCGACCACATAGGCCGCGCGGGCCTGTGTCTCGAACGCCTGCGCGGGCAGGGCCAACAGAAGGGTCGCAATCGTGGCTGCAAAAATACGGATCATGGCAGTTTCCTTTGGCGGTGGGTCAGTTCGACACGGCGTAGGCGTCAGAGAACCCTTCGGTCTTGATGGATTTCAGCAAATTGGTCAGTTCGGATTTCGTAGCGGCAGGGCCGACGACCACGCGCCAGAACGGCTTGTCGTTGATCTCGCTCCGTTTGACGGTGGGCAACATGCCCGCGCTGCGCATCTGGTTGGCCGCGCGTTCGGCATTTGCCTCTACACTGAAAATGCCGATCTGGACAAAGGGTTTGGCCAGCGAAGACGCAGGTTTGGGGGCTGCGGGTTTCGGGGCCGCCGGTGCAGCGGGCTTGGCCGCAGCGGGTGCGGCACCAATCGCGGCACCAGCCGTGACAGCGACCGGATCAAGCGTGGTTTCTGTCACTTCCGACGGGGTTTCGATCGTGCCTTCGGGGGCTGCGTCGGGGGCAGGGGTGTCATCGACTTCCTGACGGCGCAGGGCAGTGACGTTCAATGGCGCAGGGGCACCGGCCAGAATACCAAGGGCCGCCGCCGCATCCGACGACATCTGCAGCTTGGGCCCGGGCAGATCGCGTTCACGGCGGAACAACGCGCCGATGACGAATTTGCCATTGGCCTCGTTGCGGATGATCACCCGTTCGGGATCTGTGACATCGGGATGCGCGACCCAGACACCGCCAAGGCTGGGGCGTCCGTCCCAAAGCCCCTGATCACTGACCGAGAAAACCTCGGGCGCCTCGACGTCACGCTCCACCAGCTTGGTCGAGCTGGACGCTACCGCAGCAGAGCCTTTCTGACCGCCGGTCAGATTGCCGACCGCATCGCAGCCCGCCAAAGTCGTCATCATCAGCAAAACCCCTACCGTGCACCGCAGCGGCCGGTTGCCAGAAAAAGGGTGTAGCCTGAGGCTGTTCATGTCCGTCGTCCTTGCCTGCTGGCGCGGCGTTGTCCGCCGCCGCCTGATCGCGCCGTCAATACGGCATGTTTGATGCCCCATTGCCGGGGTCTTTGCGCTACACTAACGCGGGTACAGGGGTTTTGGAAAGGCTGACAGGACGGCATCGGCAAATTTCCCCACCCGGCCGGAACCCGCCCAACACGGGCTGCCGGTGCCTTGCGTAACGGCGCCACCGCGCGCGTCATTTCCAGGTTTGCAGAATCGCTGACACCCCTCTATGCGGTGCTTGCTGCGGAGGAGTGGCAGAGTGGTCGAATGCACTGGTCTTGAAAACCAGCGTGCGTGAGAGCGTACCGTGGGTTCGAATCCCACCTCCTCCGCCAATATCCCACCCTCTCACTACGCCTCTCCCCAATTCCGCGCCTGTCGTGGAACCGTCACCTTTGCGTTACGCGGCTGTTACCAGAATCGCGCATCAGGGGCCGTCTTTAACGGAGAGCCCTTATGAAACACCCTATTCTTCCCCTTGCCCTGTCCCTTCTGGCCGTCCCTGCTGTCGCGCAAGAGACGTTTGATGCCACGCTTGCGGGCCATGCCTACCTGCCTGCGCTGAGCCTTGTCGCGCCGCCTGCGGATGCGCCGAAGGATGCGTGGATCAGTGGTAAATTCACTGGTGGCGGGCGCAATGGCGTGCCGATGTCGGTGCCGGGCGATACGGGCGGGCTGCATGGTAAACGGCTGACGGGGCTGAATCTGCCCTTCATTGGCCAGCCGTTGCAGGGGTTTTCCGGTTTCGCGATGAACCGTGCCGAGGACGGGTCGGTCTATGTACTGACGGACAACGGCTTTGGCTCTAAGGCGAACAGCCCCGATACGCTGTTGTTCTTCAGCCGTATGGACGCTGATTTCGACACAGGCGAGGTCGAGATCAAGGAAACGGTTTTTCTGCATGATCCCGATTTCAAAGTGCCCTTCCGCATTTCCTATGGCGGGACAGACAGCCGCTATCTGACCGGCGCGGATTTCGATCTGGAGAGCATCCAGCGCGTCGGCGACAGCATCTGGATCGGCGAGGAGTTCGGCCCCTATCTGATCGAGGCCACATTGGACGGGCGGATCAAGGGCGTCTATCCGACGATGGTGGATGGTGTGCAACTGAAAGGGCCGGACACGCCCGGTATCTCGGCCACATCGGTGAAGGGGACGGATTGGACCGTGCCACGCTCGGGCGGGTACGAGGGCATGGCGCTGCAGCCTGAAACGGGTTTGCTGTGGGCCATGCTCGAGAAACCTCTGCTGGCCGCGAGCGGCGAGAACGAAGGTGATTTCCTGCGCGTCATGGCCTTTGACCCCGAGGCACGCGAATGGACGGGCGAGGGCTTCAAGTTCAAGCTGGCCGAAGGGGCCACGGCGATCGGTGACTTCAACTTCATCGACGAGACCCGCGCGCTGGTGATCGAACGTGACAATGGCGAGGGCGAGCCTTCGTTGAAATGCGCCGGTGACCCGCAGGCAGATTGTTTCCCGAACCCCGCGATGGTCAAGCATGTGGTCCTGATCGATACCGCCGATGTGGATGCCGAGGGCTATGTGCGCCGCATCGGCCAGATCGACCTGATGAACATCGCCGACCCCGAGGGTAAGGCCCGCATCGAAACCGATGGCGGCGAGGCAGGGCGCTTCAGCCTGCCGTTCTTCACCATCGAGGACGTGATGCGGGTGGACGAGACGCATATCATGGTCGCCGTGGACAACAACCTGCCGTTCTCATCCGGGCGCAAGCTGGATGCCGCTGCGGATAACGAAGTGGTGCTGCTGAGCGTGCCCGAACTGCTGGCCGCGCAGTAACCCGACGCGCCCTTTCGGCAGAGGATGCCGAGGGGGCGTTTCACAACCCAGGCCCCGCCATTGCCCGCGCGCCCCTAACCTTTGGGAGGATGCCGGTTGATGTGCGGGGCTTTGCCGTGTCAGAAAAAGCGAACGCCCGCCTGATGGCATCGCCGTTCCCTGACACCCGCGCCTTGGGACAGGGCACAGGGATGGTACGGTGGGCCTTGGTAAAAGGATCTCCCCCATGACGTTTCAGATCGGCATTGGCCCGAATAATCGCAAATCCGCCTATTTCGATGCGACCGTCGCAGAGGGTGTGGCTTGTTTCTCGGTCTATAATCACATGTTCATACCAGCGCATTACGGCGACCCCGAGGGGGAATATGACGCGCTGATGAACGGTGTGGCCATGTGGGATGTCGCGGCGCAACGGCAGGTCGAGCTGTCCGGGCCGGATGCAGCGCGGCTGATCCAGTATCTGACCACGCGCGATATGTCGAAAACCCGGATCGGGCAGGGGCGCTATGTGCCCATGTGCGACCATCAGGGGCGGCTTATCAACGACCCCGTGCTGCTCATGCTGGCGCAGGATCGATATTGGCTGTCGATTGCGGACAGTGACATCGCCCTATGGGCCAGCGCCATCGCGGCAGAGCGCGGGTGGGACGTGACCGTGGCTGAGCCAGACGTATCCCCGCTGGCGGTTCAGGGCCCCAAGGCCGAGGCGGTGATCACCGCGTTGTTCGGCGACTGGGTGCGTGATCTGAGGTATTTCGGCTTCAAGCAAACGCAGTTGGGGGATATCCCGCTGGTGCTGGCGCGGTCGGGCTGGTCGAAACAGGGCGGCTTCGAGCTGTATCTCCAGGACAGCAGCCGCGGGGGGGAGCTATGGGCAAAGGTAAAGGCCGCAGGCGCGCCCTTTGGCATCCGCCCCGGTGCGCCCAATGACGTTGAACGGATCGAAAGCGGGCTGGTGTCCTATGGCGCGGATGGTCGTCTTCAGACCAACCCTTGCACCCCGTATGACATCGGTCTGGGCAAGCTGGTCGATCTTGAGACCCCCGACGATTTTATCGGCAAAGAGGCGCTACGCCGCATCGCCGATGAAGGCGCGCAACGGGAAAGGTCAGGCTTTGTCATCGCGGGCGCGCCACTGACGGGGGCGGCACATTCGATTTCCGTGCTGGACGATAAAGGCCAGCCGCGCGGCGTGCTTAGCGACTACGTCTATTCCAAACGTTTCGAGGCCAATATCGGCGTCGGGATGATCGCATCGGATGCAAAGCAAGCGTCGCTCCACGTGGTCATTGGGGACGAGGCCCGCAACGTAACGCTGCGCAGCTTGCCATTTGACAGCTGACCTTAGACGGTGGTCCCGCCGTTATGGCAGGATCACCCGCACGCCGGGAATTTCCTGAATGCGCGCAACGTCTTCGTCGTAAACCTCGGTCATCTCTTCGACCAGCTCTTCGGTCCAGCTGGGCATGTCCAGTTCTTCCTCAAGCGCGTCGTCGATCACGTATTTGTCCAGAAACGCCGCGATCACGCGCGGGTGCTCTGCCGTTGTCATCTCGGGGTGGGAGGCGAGATAGGATTTGAACCGTTTCATGCCTTCGGGGCGCATGATCGTTTCCAGCAGGTCGAATTCCCCGTCCAACGGTGCCATCGTGGGCAGCCCCGCCATCTCGCGCATGATCTGGCCCCAGATCAGGGGGGCGTCTTCGTTGCACCATACGGTCACGGGAATCTCGGGCGCAGAATCACGTAGCAGCGCCAGCGTGTCTGACCAGCGCACATCCAGAGGATCCTTGTCGCCCCAGAACTGCGGCGGAGATTTATCGGCCGACACATCATACAGCACCGGCAGCAGGGTCGCGGGATTGCGGATGCCCATGAAAATCTGCAGTTCATCCTCGGGGAAAAGCTGCGCCATGCGCATCATCCGCACAGGTGCTGCGGGATAAAGCATCCCTTCAACAACAGCCGTCGCAGGGGTGCGAAAGAAGTTCGCGTCGGAAAAGATCACCCGATCCGCGTCAGAATCTCCCATGACCGCGTCCAGCAAGACATCCCGCGCCCCGTCCGAGGCGGATGTTTTATACATCGCATTCAACGTATCGCGAAACAGACCACGATAGGTTGCGGGGCTCGGCACATGGGTGCCCGCCTGCGCCAAAAGATCGTGGTTCGACTGGAGGCTTTTCAGCAACCTGTCTTCTTCGGTGTAATGGGCACCTGTGTGCAAAATCAACTGCATGAACGTCTTCTCACCCTTACTGATACCGGCTTTCCAATAGCCTTTCCTGCGACTTGTGTAAAACTGCAAAAAATTGACATTTCCCCTCTTGCACGGCCCGCAGCAATCTCTTAAACGCTCCCTCAGTGCCCCTATAGCTCAGCTGGTAGAGCAACTGATTTGTAATCAGTAGGTCCGCGGTTCGAGTCCGTGTGGGGGCACCATTTTTTCCTTACATTTCAATACGCTATACGAAAACAGATCATGCAAACTGGATGCGTTCGTGTGATCAGACATATAGCAGACATTTTAGCATCGGCCGGGTGCCCACAGGGGGCATGCTTCAGATAGTACAGCCCCTATGTCGCAGCTCCGATGCTCGAGCATGCTCAACGAATTCAACAGATGGTAGAAGAAATCCTATACTCCACGCGCTTTAAATGAGTAGCCTAACCTGAGCATTTTTTAAGGAGAGTCAGATGACCGTTTATATTGTGACATGGAACCTGAACAAAGAGAGAGCAAATTATCAAGCCGCTCGCACCGCCTTTGTCCAACAGTTGGAAAGCTACACCAATAAGGCAGACTCCGGCTTGGAGTCCGTGCGGTTCATTTCAACAAATCAAAGTGCAGACCAAGTCGATGCCCATCTGCGCCAGAAGCTTGACACTAACGACCGACTGCTGGTGTCGAAAATGAATAATGGTGAGCACCAAGGGTGGTTAAGCAAAGAAACATGGGAATGGATCAACGCACGACTATAGTCCCGTATGTTATGGGCGACCCTGCACGGCAACCTTTTTGAGACCCAAAAACACGCCTCCTGTACTTCTCAGCCTGGAATAGTGACCACAGGGGGTGCTGTCTGTCGTGGAGCGGGAAGGTAGGCGAACGCTTTTTCGAGCCAAAATTGGCGCGCATAGGTAAATCGGCAGGGCGGCACATAACCGGCCCCCACCCCCCCTATATAGGGGGGGGGGGTATGTTATACCGGATCATGCAGCCAACGCCGCGCCAGCACGTCTCAGCACCTCGTACCTAAGCGGCAGCAAATTTAGCAGGCGCATAGGGGTGTGCAGGACGATACCGCTCAATCCGCATCAAACCCGCCGGAACGTAACGCGCATAACAGAAATGTAACTGATATGCCCCTTCTAGCCCCTTGGTTTTATTAAATCGTTATGTTTGTTATATTTGTTACGTATATAAATTCAGCAAAATATAAATACTAAAAATACATATACGCTACATAGGCAACGCGTAATTGCGCCAAGTATTCCCCGCGAAAATCGTCCGAAAAACACACGATTTCAGCCCCCCTCACAACGTAACAAACGCCACAAATCCACTTTTCTGTGAATGATTTTAATGCGTTGACGTGTTATTGTAGAACGTAACAAATTGGGGTCAGGTTCAGGTACCACGCCAAACAGCCTACCGGATATATCGAATAATCACGGAAAAATGTGCGGGAAGACGCGAGACGAACCAGCATGAATATCCCCCCCAGAACCCGGCTCAATGAGTAAAAAAACCATGCCAGCGACACGGGGGCGGGTATGTCGACCGGCGACACGAACCCTGTGGACACTAGAATTGGGTTTGATCATATCGGTTACGTGCGGGCATGTAGCTTCAACGCCTGCTGCGATCTTTGGGCCTCCGCTTCCCATGCCTCCACATTCATTACGGGCACAAGCATCAAGCCAGAGACTGCGCGAGTGTTAGCGTCCAGTTCTTTCGCTAGTTTGTCCCGGGCCACGATGGTTTTGAATAGCCGGTCGAATGCTTTGGAGGCGGCGTCGGCCTCGGCTGCTGTCAAACTCTCTTGGCCCATGTACTCACCAAATCGCTTCTGCAATTCATTCACGTTGGCACAGTCATCGAATTTGAGGGGGCGCACTTGTTTGGCGCGTTCCGCGAACAGCAATTTGGCGGCATCGACGTTGCCAGCACGAGCTTTTAACTCCAGCGCTTGTCGAACGCCTTGTTCCACTTCGGGTGTCATCTCGAAATCCTCACATCTGCCCCCAACAATACGGCGGCTGAATTTACGTGGCAAACGGTCTATGGCGGGAGGTGGGAAAACCATCCCATTAGCCTTTGAAATCTTGAATTACTGTTTGAGAACAGTCGTTTAAGACTATACATTGAGGCGTGCAGCGGGGATGGATCAATGCAAGAGAATGACGTGCCCACAGGGATGAAATTTGACGAAAAGGATATGCGCAAAGACTTAGATTGGGCGATCCAAAACAGGCGAAGATTTGGCGCGTTTAATCTGCTCGCAAGGGACAAAATCCTGTACGCGAGAAAATTCTTTTGCTTCGCGGACTTCGAACTGGCGTTGGCGGATATGCAGGAAAATGCGGTTGACTATTTTGGTCGTCAGGTTGGTGACGGAGTGACCCGCGCCCGCGTCTATTTGTTGGATGGCCGGCGCGGCAAGTCTGATTTCCATGGCTTCGAATGGAAGCCGGAAAACGGCGGCGGCCATGGACTGACCCGGATCGACTACAAGGCCGAATATGAAGAGAGCGACCCATATGCCGCATACGCTTTGCAAGCCCTCTTGGAACAAAAAGGGCCGCAGAAAGTGTCAACAGTGGCTCGGGCGGTATGGGCGAAGATTGGCGACAAGGTTTCTGACCTATACCCGACCGCCGACTACCCCAAAGACGCTCATATGCTCCTGATCCGCAAATCCCTGCTGCGCATGTCGCACCTGAACCCCTGCATCATGCGCAACCGTGGCAAGGACGTGCGCGGTCACGACACCATGATTGAGCACCTAGGCATCTATGACCGGCAACGGAGTTGGGTCTTTTGAAGCGCAAATATTAAAAAGGAATCTCCTCATCCAGGTCCTCTAGCTCATCTAGCTGGTCTGGAGGTGGGTTCAGCAGGCTGCTTAACTTTTCCCTAGATGCACCTTCCATTAGGTCACCATATTTGTCGAGCAAAAGTGAGTAAAAAGAGTGCACATCGTTGTCGCTCATGATCCAATAGACCTGAGAGTTCAGTTCGGCGATTTCGACCAGTTCCTCGACTTGAGGTTTTGAGAACTCAGTTATTGCTGATAACGAGGCGATCACGGAGTGCGTTGTTGCAAACGAACCGCTTCCAGACAGCCTTTCAATAAGGCTATTCACCTTTACGTCACTCGCAAGCTTGATGTCCGGGAACTTCTCCTTGAAGAACTCTGGTAACGCTTTGTAGAATTCAATACTCGAATTTTTCTTTTCTCTCCACTCGTCGTTTAGGAACGAGTTTAAAGCTGTTTCATCCACGGGCGAGCAGTAATCACCGTCGCCGGAAATAAAATGCAAGTCTTCGTTATCTGGAACACCCTTCAAGAGACTTTCCCAATTCATCTCATCCCCAAGCGTGACCTTTTTCTTTCCCGGTGGGTTCCCCATCCTAAAACGCTTTAATGCCGCCATATACATCGGTTCATCCGGCTGCACATCTTGGGATTTCTCAAGTAGATCAGAGATTATTTCATCCGCCGCAAGGGCTGATGCTCGAACGTCTTCCATTGCTTTGGAATACAGCGCAGCGTGCTTCTTATTTGCGTTATTGAGCAGTTCGCGTATTTCTTGATACTGGTCGTACTGCTTGCAGAACGCGGGAAATGAAACCTTGAAGCTTGCCTTCTTGAACTCTTTCATGGAGTCACTGATCTTCCCGTCCCTATTTCGTTGGATCTCCTCTCGCAACTGTGGGCACGTGAACAGCGTCACTTGCCCGTCATCCAACAAGGCAACAAGCTTCTTCAATTCTTCAATATCACCACCGCTCAAGTGGTAGAAGTCTAGGAAGATGTTAGCGTCAATAAAAAGATTCATCTGTGTACCATTTCAATGGTGTGACCTCGACGCAGGCTACTGACGCCTGACCGCACGGGCAATAGCATAACGCGCGAGAGTTGAGTGCCCTATGGTGAAACGGACAATACCTCATGCTAACTGATGGAGCCGCGGCAATTCTTGCCCCCAAGGCGCTTGCTGCCGGTGTAAGCCTTGGGGCACAGCGGGTTATGCTGCGCAGAAGCGAGCGGCTTTTAAAGTGACCAACTCCCCAACATGGCGTGCCTCAGAGGGCGAAAGGGCCAGTTTCAGGCCGTCGCCCAGTCGTCGCTATCGTTGCCCCAATCAAACGATTGGATGCCCATGTGATCCAGGAACAGTTGCCGCGCCTCGGGAAGCGGTGGCAGGAACAGGTGGCGGGCAACACTGGAGACACCGTTAATCGTTGATCGGGCATTCTTTGCCCCTGTGGTGACTGGTTTCACGGCGGCGCTGCCACCCCGCGCCGACAGGCCTTTGCCTGCGTAGCCTTGGCGGACAAAGTGTTCATGCAGGAGGTTCGCCCGGACTGCCCATCCTTCGGCTTTGAGTTCTGAACCGATTGGCAAAATTCCTTCCCGTAGCAACTCCCGCAAAATTCGGTCGGGGCCGGTGGCCGATTCCATTTTCTGCTCATCCCGGCCAGCGGTGTATGGAACCCGCATTGCCTTGAACTGACCAATATCCCGTGTCCACAGGTGGTGCATGAATGCGCCCAATTCGGCCTTGTAGGTCGCCCGGAACTGCCCCCAGAACGCCCGATCTTCGGCGTGTTTGGGAGATACCTTGAGCACAAACATTCGCCGGTCATGACGGGCGAGGTGCGCGACATAAGCGGCATTGGACGTCATGAATACTCGGGCGCAGTTCCGCGCCTCGACTGCCGCGATGCCTTTGGCGTTGTAGCTCAAGGTTTCATTGGTAATCAGAGCCTTGATCTTGCTTTCAAGTTTGCGGTCATTCGGTGCAATCGCCTCTTCGAAATGAAGGAGCAGCTTATCTTTAGCGGCTGAATTGAACTGACCGACAAACGTGTCAGCGTCTGCCGTTGTCCCGCAGTATTTGGGGCCGAACAACTCGCGCAGAATTTCCATGAAGGTCGATTTCCCGGTGCCTTGTTCTTCGCTTTGCAGGATAACGGCTGTTCCGGGCAAGTCAGCTGGATGCTGCACCATATGTGCAAGGTAGTCGAGGAGGTAGTTCGCGCACTGTTCCCCACCCGCACAGACAATGTCTCGGATCAGATAGTGGATCGCAGGCCATTGCCCAGCTACGGGTTGAGTGCTCCACCCCTCGAACGTATTCAGCACGCGCCCCTCGGGTCGCATGACGACCCGCTCCGCTATACCGTAGCACATTTCCCGTTTGAAAATCCGAGGTGACATTGGGGACTCCAACCACTCTTGCGCAGCTGGTTTGATGATGGGCGCGCCGTTTTCGTTCCAGCCTGCCAACACCTTGTCCTGACGGCGGGCACGGGCAAATTCGGGTTCTGTCCAGCAGGCATATGCGCCCGTAAACCCGTCCGGCTGGTTGAGGAAAACCATTTTCTTGCCGCCGTAGTTCTCGATGATGTGGTACATTTCCTTGTACTTTCGAAACACATTGCGGCGGTCGATCTGCGCTTCCTCAAGCACCATTGCCATCATGTACCGGTTCATTTCAGCGGATTCGGGTATGTTGTCACCAAAGGCTTCAAATGCTAACTGGATCGCCAACAATCTCTCGACTGCCCGCTGCTTATCCCGTTTTTCAAATACGTCCCGTACTTCCCCCAGATCGCGGACGCCACGTTCGAGATAGCCGACAATCGGAGCCAATGCGTCGGTGTCGCAGTGACGCCGCATCACGCCCTGCTGCAATAGCGCGAGCGCACGATGCTGAACGCGGTAATTCACGTAATCGCTCTGTTCCGATAAGCTTTCGCGGGTCAGGTTTTCGATCACTCCGTCTTGGCCTTCAGACAAAGCCCGCTGTCTGCGGTTTGCCTCGGTGGCAATTTGCGCGTTCTTCCAGTCATCGGCCCAGAGACGATCCATTTTGGCTAATCGAGTTTCACCACGGCCATCATCCAACTGCATAAGCGGACTACTGGCGAGGATACTGTACGCCCGCTTCTCATCAGTGCAGAACTCGGCCAGTGTGTGAATGATACCAATACGGGCCTGCGAAACGTCGCTGCACTCTCCGGTGCGGAATGCGCGACCATGGACGCCGTTGCCGATAATAGCCCGCAATCTTGCTTCGCTGCTAACATACGGGGTGATCTTGGTGTCCACAGTTGGCCGCGCCACCGGCTTCTTAGCGAAGTCGCGCAACAGGTTATTCGCTGCTTCGCTAATGTCCGGGGTATCGGTGCAATCATCGACCGCGTTACCAGTGATCAAAAGGCAGCTGGTAAAAAGCAAATCCAATTCCACATCCCGGACAGGCAGCTTTTCTTTGTAGTGCTGAACATCAGGGCCGCGACCGATATAGTGCAACCCGCGTCCAGAGATTGACCGCTCGCAGTAGGTGAAACCACTAAGCGCGGATGCCAACGCTTCGCGGAGCCTTGTCGCCATCGGCACAAATTCAGCGGCGACTTTCTCCATGGGATCGAGGTCGAGGCATATGAAATCATTGCCGACACCCAAAACAAACATGAGGTTCAGGCTCGGGTCTTGCTGGACCGCTTCAAGCACTTGCTCAAAGGTGCAGAGATAATCCGGGTTTTTCCATCTCGCCCCAGTGTCGGCGCTATCGACGATAATTTTGCCATTGCGGACGGGGAACGGTTTCTTTTTCCCACCTGTGGATACCAACCAGCTCCGACTGGCTTTCATTTCGGGTGGGATCAAAGCAAAGCGCGTTGCGGGGCTTGGTCCCGGTGTCACTGTGGAAGCGTCGAAGGGTGTGGTCAATCGCGGCATGACTGCTGCCTCATTCCGTGTCGAAAACGGGATTTTGTCTGACATACGTCTGCTTGGCAGCAACGCGCCAGTCTATCCCATTGGTTTTTGTGGGTAGTGTGGAACAGGCTCGCTGATCATTCGTCAGCGAGCCTATTTTTGGGGCGATACAGGCTCAATGCCCACTGCTTGGCGCGCCCTTCTTCACAGGGAGTTTTTCCGCGCCAATGGCCTTTTCAAGTTCGCGCTGTGCCTGCGCCACGAACTTCCCACCAGCCTGTTGCTGGACCCGTTCCAAATCCTTGTCGCTCATGTTTTGCCATGATGCCACCGTTTCAATTGGTACGCGTCGGGCGAGTGCTGTTGCAGCGATTGCTTTAAGCTGATTTTTGGCGTGAGATTGCATTTCCCGTGCCTGTTTCAGCTGCTCAGCTTCGGAGGAGTGTTTAACGGTGTCCACAGGGCTAGCCGCCATCGGGCTCGGGTGGCTGGCCTTGGGTGTTGCACCTGAGTACAGAACAGCCCCAGTCAAATCACAGATAACGGATTGGCGGATAAAAGCGTCGGGCGCGATATGGGGCAGCGGCTCGAAGTCGCTCACCACCTGATCCATTGGATTGACGAGCGTTTGGCCTGCTGCGTGAACAGGCTGATTGAAACGGCGGATGGCATCGTGATACTGCGCCGTGCGAGCCAACAGTCGCGCGAAACCGGGACAAGCTTGCATAAACTCACGCATCAAGGCATGCAGTTCAGCACCCTCCCTTTGCAGCGCCGCGTAGTCCTTCTTTTGCTGCTCATCGCGCACCCGGACAGTGACCAGCCGATACAATTCCTCCAATCGTGGCAAAGCATCGCTGAACATGTCCAGTTGCCCTTTCAACGCCAAGAGATCACGTTTTGCACTTTCGCGGTCGTCGTCTTCGGTGGTGATGTCTCGGACAACCTTCTGCTTTGCGCTAATTTCGCCTTCCAGCTCACCAATGAGGAATTTGGCTTCGTCGGCGAGGTATTGAACCGCATCCGGCGTGAAGGATTTGCCATGGGTTTTCAAAGCCCGTTTAATCTCGCCGCTCAAGTGCAGTTCTTTCGCGATTGCCTCAGTCATTTCACCGTTCCACTTCTTGTAAGGATTGCACCCATGTCGCGACGTCTGAATACCGCCATGCCACGGTGTTTGCGCTCGTCTTGAGCGGTTTAGGGAATTTGTTGTTTCGGATTTTTGCGTATAGGGTCGAGACGGACAGACCCGTCAGTTCGACAACCTGTTGACGTCGGAGAAGCCTAATCTCGTTCATAGTGTCGCCCTCAATTGCTGTTCTGCAATCAACGTATGCGGCGCGTTCGGCGTGCGCGTGTGATGTTTGAGGAGACCCACCAAATTTCACACAGAGGTGCAGCGACCACGGGTAGGCGAGACACTTTTCTCATTCGCGGGATGGGGCGTTCTTTTGGCCACTTTCAAATTCCGCGTTGTACGGCGGTTTTCGAGGGGGCGTGTATGTCGGGGCATTTGTGGGCGTGGTCGCCTTGCGATGCCAGCAACAGCGCGACACGTAGGGCACCGAATTCATATCGGGGATGGACGTGAGGGGCAGAGCGTCAGTTTCGATAGTACGCGGAATGAGCCGCAGTTTCGGTGAACCGTTTGTCTTCGAAATGGGCGGCGCAGACCCGGGCGACAATTGCGCAGGCGCAATCGTTATTGTTGGCATCATTGTGCGAAGTTTGTAGCCCGAACTCTTTGACAAGGACGGTAACTAAGGTTTTCATGATCGCCTTCCGCTGATCGGCGGTCGCGTCTGATCGCCGTTTTCCGGGTTTTGGACGTGGAAGCAGATTAAGTTCAAATTGAAGGTTGCGGAAGTGAGGGTGTTCAACACCCCAGATTTTATATGCCTCGGTCATTCGGCTAACCAAATCCGCTGCCTCGTCCCATGCTGCTTGGTTTTGCTTTTCCGCCGCCGCTTTCAGCAACCGCAGTACCAAGTCCCGTTGTGCGTCGGGATCAAGAGCGCAATAGTCATTATATGCCTGAACCCGGTCAGGGATGGCTGGGTATCCCAATTCGCGGAGTAGCACGGCATCGTCTGCCCGAATTGCAGCAATGATAGGTTCGGGATAGGTCCGCCGGAGGTAGCGTGTTAGCAGCCTGACAGGATCGGTTGCGCTTGTCATACTGCCAGCCTCACAACATTGGATTCCCGTTGAGTGATCAGTGTGGCCCAGTCTTCCAGCACTTTGGCGCGTTGGGGCAATTGACTGGACATGTTGTAGACCCGCGCGACGGCTGACGCCGCCGACCCTGTGGCTGCGTGATTGAGAATGCGGTCCACCACCCCTTCGTTGGCCCCGGATTCTGCCATGACGGTGGCAAACGACGTGCGGAAATCATGAAACCGCCAAGGCTCAAGATCAGGCAGCAGCTTGTCTAATTCCCGCTTCATCTTGCTGAACCCTGAAACCGGGCTGTTGCCTGTAGTTGTGAAAAGCAAATCCCAATCGCCTTGCTCAGGCAGTTCCGCCAATGCCGCCTCTGACAGGTGAACAATATGAGCACGCCCTGATTTGGTGCGAGCGGCTGGCAGGGTGAAGCGCTGCTTTTCCAGTTCGACCTCCGACCAGCGGAGGTGCGCAATGTCCGAGCGGCGTTGCGCGGTCAGTATCAGCAGGCGAACTATCGGTGTCCACAGTGGGCTAAGGAACTCGGCTGCGTCATAAATAGCGCGGATTTCGTCCAGCGTCAGAACTCGGTCGCGTGGTTTTTCACGCACTGCGTTTGACAGGCCAGCACCGATGTTTTCGTCAGTGTATGACCGCTGCCATGCAAACTTACCGAATGCACTTAATGCCGCCTTGTACCGGTTTGCATGGATCGGAGCACTTGCGGCGGTCGCGTCAATGAAAGCCTGCATATCCCGCCGGGTCAGGTTGGAAATTGGTTTGGTCAAGTGGTCGGCCAATGCTGCCTGCAACTGGCGGTACCGCTCGACGCCGGATTTTAGGTTGTCGAGATGAAGCGTCTTGTAAGCGTCCAAAACTGTGGCGACCGTTGTTTTGCGGATTTGTTCAGCTTTGCGGTCGACGCCTTCCATGGCCTCTTTCTCAAGCGCGATTGCTTTCTCCCGCGCCTCAGACAGGCTGATGGCTGGAAAGCGGCCAAGGGTGTGGCTACGCAGGGGCCCGCCACGAATGCGCTTTTCGAACACCCAAGTCTTGAGCCCGGCTGGGGTTACTCGGACGCGGAGACCAACCCGCAGGCTGTCCGATATATCATAGCGCTTGTCCCGCGCCTGAAGAGCAGCAACCGACCGATCCGTCAATCTGACACGTTCAACCATATCCAAACCCTTTCAAGCTGGCCGACCTATTTATGGTCTGGCCTCCTTATCCGTAGGGCGACCGGGATCTGTGCGGCAACAAGAAATGAGATCACTTTTCCTGTCCTGAAATTGTCATTTCAAATCATATGGTTGAGGCTTGTCTGGATGTTGCCCGCCGCAGCGCGAGGTTAGTCTCTTGATCCAGATCAGACCATTTTCTCATTTTCCCCTGTCAGACATATGGCAGACAATTTCACAAATCACGCGTCGCATTCGCATGTTACGAATGATAATGCCTCGCAATGTGGCTGGCACTGTTAAACCATTAAAAACATTAACTTCCATGCAACGCGTCGCAATGGTTCGCATACCCTTGCAACACCCTTGCTACTTGATTTGTAATCAGTAGGTCCGCGGTTCGAGTCCGTGTGGGGGCACCACTTCTTCCCTGATTTCAATACATTGACAACTTTAGGCGTCGCCGCATCCGCGATGCATTTCCCACATTTGTGCGTGCCTCACTGCTTGGCGCGCGGGAGGGGGATGATGTTGGATTTTCGTTTCATCCGCGCAAACTCCACCTGGGCGGCGTCTTTGCAGGTGGGGCAGATGGAATAGCTTTTGGCGAAGTTATCTGCATCCGGCGGGGTGCGCAGATCGATCCATTTGTCGCCGATCTGGAACGCGCAGCAGACCGAACATCGCGTGGTATCGTAGTATTCCTCGAAGGCGCTGACCGTAGGGTGAGGGGAGCTGGTGATCGCATGGACAAGCATACTGCCGATGGTCAGGCTATCGTCGGGGGAGGGCCAGATCGTCAGCCGGTACAACCGCCGCACATCCGGCCCGTCACAGCGGTAAAGGATACTGAACAGTTGCTGTTCGATCCGGCAGGCCTGAAACACGCCGAACAGATAGGTACGGGTGTTGGCCCCTTCGACGAAATCCCAAATCTCCCGCCCCAGCACATGGGTGGAGGTCGCCCCCGGCGCGTCATTCTCTATGGCGAAGGCATCCCATTCGGACCCGACAGAGATGATCCGATCCTTGCTGTCCACGACATAGCTGTTTGTCTTGAGGTCCAATGAAAATGCCCTTGGAAAAATTTAAGGTCATAAACAGGATCATCGTTACGCTAGCTCATCATAAGCGCGAAACCGGCGCTTGCCCAAATATTTATCGTTAGAATTTAAAGTACCGCGCCCCTCTGCGCTTCAAGCCGTCTTCTGGATATCGGTCGCGCCGGTGCAGGGCAGCGTCAGACTAAAGGTGCTGCCGACGCCCAGTTTGCTTTCCAGTGACAGCGATCCGCCGTGCAGCTCTGCCAGCTGCTCGGAGATGGCCAGCCCCAGCCCCAAACCGCCGTTTTGCCGTGTCATGGACCCGTCAACCTGTTGGAACCGCTGGAACACGCGGCTCGCGTCCTCCTCTGCGATGCCGTTGCCGGTGTCGGTGACGCTGAACACGATCTCGTCGGCGGAATGTAGCATCGACAGGTGGATTTTGCCTTCGCTGGTGAATTTGATCGCATTTGTAATCAGATTGTACAGGATTTGTTTGACGCGCACCTTATCCGCTACGGTCGCAGCAGGGCCGTCGCCGGCATAGGTGAGGGTCAGCCCTTTTGCCTCTGCGGCGGGTTGTAGTTCTTGCGTGACCGTACGGGCAATATCGTCCAGCTGGGTGGGGGCCATGTCCAGCTCTAGCTGGCCGCGGGACACTTTGGTCCAGTCCAGCAGATCTTCGACAAGGCGGATCATATGCTGTGAGGATTCCGCGATTCCGGCACCCTGATCGGTGATGAACTTCTGGTACTCTATCGCGGCGGCGGCTGATTTCGGACAGCCGCTGCCATCGGCGGTCAGCGCCGACATCAAACGCTGCGCCTGAGGCATCTTATCACTGTGCCGCATGAACGACGCACGGCCAAAGATCACGGTCAGCGGGGTGCGCAGCTCGTGCGATACGTTGTTCAGGAACTCGGTCTTCTCGCGGTCGGCGGCTTCAGCGGCTTCTTGCGCGCGCTTCTCGGCGGTCACATCCGTCCAGATGCCGACGGTATAACCGTGGGGGGTCTTTGCCTCTGTCACCTTGAGCCAGTTGTCGTTGCCGATGTCTTGCAAGAACGCCTGACCCGGATTGCGGAAACGTTGCAGCCGCTCGCGTACCCAGGCCTGTTTGCTTTTCGAGCCGCTGAGGCTTTCGGTCCGGTTGGCCCAGTTGACCACAAGCTCTCCCATGGTGGCACCGGGGACGATCAGATCGGCGATCTGGGGGTGATAGTCGCGGTACTTCTGGTTCACCACCATCACCCGTTCTTTGTCGTCAAACGCGATAAAGCCTTCGTCGATCGCGTCGATGGCCTCGGCTAGCAGGGCGTGCGCGTTGGTCTGGTTCAGCGCCAACCGGCGGAACGCCAACAGCACGCCCAGCAGGAATATGGCGGAAATGAGGGCGAAACCCACCAGGTTCCGGCTTTGTGGTGAATAGGCGGGCCATCCCGCGGCGGGGCGCACGGCGGCTTCCCATGTGGTGCCCAGAACGTTGAACGTGGTCACGACGGGCTTGTCTTTGAGCGCGCTCAACCGGTGGTCGGGCAGGGCCTCTACCAGTCCGGAGGCTTTGAGCGGGTGCAGCTCGAAACTGTATTGTTCGGGGTCCGAGAAATCATGTTGCGGGGCTTGCAGCAGACCTTCCTGATCCATCACAACAGAGATGACGCCCCAGAATTGATCGGTGTTCAGCTCGGCGTTCGGAAGAAACACAGGGTAGTGCATGATATAGCCGGTCCCGCCCTGCACAAGGTTCACACGGTCATCCACCACAGGCGCGCGGGTGCGGTAAGCTTGGGCAACGCTCGCCATCTGGGCGGGCAGTTGCCAGTATTTGACGCCGATCGTCTCGCGGTTATCGGTTTGCGGGAAACTGTGTGTAATCGACAGGTTAGGGGCCAAAGCGACGGCAATCACGTCAGGGTTGTGGCGTTGCAGGTCGCTTACGGTACGCGCGATCTGACGCTCGTTGATCTCACCCGCCACGGCAAGCGTATTCTCGATGTTCTTGGCCACCAGCACGGCTTCGAAGAAACGCAGCTGGATCTGGTCGGCCACCGAATGCAGGGCCTGCTCTACCTCGAGGCGCAGCGCGGCGAGGTGATTGTCGCGGTCGAGCTTTACAATAGAATAGGCAATCCCGCCGATACTTGCGAGCAGGACAATCGTCAGAACGACGAATACCTTAGAGGCTAAATACCCCGTGAACTTGTTGAGCAAAGTGCCACCCTCTTCCGTCCAGGTAGGCCGCCGCACGACTTTCTGTCGTTGCTGGTTTGCCTGCCTTTGTCCCCTTTATTGACTGCATCATTGTTTATCGAACGGACAAAATACGGGCGCAATCGAGGCATTTTGTAGACTTTTGCGCAAAGCGGTCATGCCGGTTACTGTCAGGCGTTTTCGGGGGTGATCACGGGGGTGCGATGATGTCGAAGCGCTAGGGCAAGCGGGTCCTTGGGGGCTGCATCGGTGATCAGATGGCCCAGATGCTCCAGCGGGGTTACCTGCGTCAGGTGACGTTTGCCGAACTTGCTGGCATCAATCAGGAAATGCGCGGCGCGGCTTTGGTCCAGCATGGCGCGTTTCACCTCGGCAAAGCCTGCGATGGCCTCGCTCACGCCGGTTTCATCCAGCGCGGAGGCCCCAAGAAAACATGCGTCGACATTGAAACCGCGCAGAAAGTCGCAGGTGGCAGTGCCGGTCAGCGCGGCCTCTGCATTCATATAGTCGCCGGGGGTCATGATCACCCGCACCCTGTCCGAGGCCCCCAAGATCATCGCGACCTGCAGGCTATTGGTTAATACCGTCGCCGCCACGCCGGAAAGGGTCAGCGCCCGCGCGAATTCCATCATCGTGGCACCTGCGTCGATCATCAGCGTTTGCCCGTCTGTCACCCGTTTTGCGGCAAGCTGCGCCATCTGGCGACGTTCATCCACATGTTCGCGCTGACGTTCATCCAGCACGCTTTGCGCCCCCGGCGCGCGGGGGGAGGCCCCGCCATAGGATTTCTGCAAAAGCCCCTGCGCGCTGAGCTCGGCAATATCGCGGCGGACGGTTTCGGTGGTCACATCAAAGCTGGCCGCAAGGTCCGATACCCGCACATGCGGGGCAAGGCGCAGTTCCAGCAATATTTGCGCGTGGCGCTCTGCTTTGCGCAGGTTTCGGCGTTCCGTTCCGGTATCCATTCTGCGGTTCCCTTCGGCGGTCGAGGCGATGCAACCGACCGTCAATATTTGGCACTTGCCAAATTACTAGGCGGAAAATGTTGCGAATCGAAAGCTTCAATGCTCGTATCGCGTAATTAATCGTGCAGCACACTCTGTGCGGGTATTCTCGGGGAGGAGAAACAAGATGATCAAACGCAGCTTTATCACGGCGGGCCTGATGGCCGCTTTTGCCATGACCGGCACCACCGCACTGGCCGAAGAATGCGCCGAGCGCGGCGCGCTGGACGCGATGTTCTGTGACGCCAACGGCGATCTGGTGGCCGATGCGCCCACGGACGAAAGCATGCTCAAAGACCCGTCGACGCTGGTCTTTGCCTATACACCGGTCGAAGATCCCGCGATCTACGAAGACATCTGGACGCCCTTCATTGACCACCTGTCCGAGGTGACCGGCAAGAAGGTGCAGTTCTTTGCTGTGCAATCCAACTCTGCCGAGGTAGAGGCGATGCGCTCGGGCCGTTTGCATATCGCGGGCTTCTCGACCGGACCCACACCCTTTGCTGTGAACCTTGCGGGCGTTGAACCCTTTGCGATCATGGGCTCCGAAGACGGGCAATTCGGCTACAAGCTGCAGGTCTACACCCAAGCCGACAGCGATATCAAAGAAATGGCCGACCTTGCTGGCAAACGCGTCGCGCATACATCGCCCACGTCGAACTCCGGCAATCAGGCACCGCGCGCGCTGTTCCCTGATCTGGGCGTCGTGCCGGATCAGGACTACGAAGTGACATACTCTGGCAGCCACGACCAATCCATGCTGGGTGTGGTCGCGGGCGACTATGATGCGGCACCGGTTGCGTCCGAAGTGGTGGACCGCATGGCGGAACGCGGGCTTTATGATCCTGCCGAGGTGCGCATTGTCTGGGAAAGCGATCCGTTCCCCACGACATCCTACGGCGTGGCCCACGACCTGACGCCCGAGCTGAAGGACAAGATCAAGGAAGCCTTCTTTAGCTACGATTTCACCGGCACCGCATTGGGCGAAGAGTTTTCGGGCGTGAGCAAATTCGTCCCGATCACCTATAAAGACCAATGGGCCGTCATTCGCCAGATCCAGTCCGCCAATGGTGTTGAGTACACGCCACAAGGCCTTGCTGCTGAATGATTTTCCCGTCGAGGCCGGTCCCAATGGGCCGGCCTCACGCATAAGGTATCCTACATGTTGAAAATTACTGACCTCGTCAAACGCTACGGCTCAGGCGATCCGGTCCTCAAAAATCTCGACCTCACAATCGAGGGCGAAAGCGTCGTGTCGATCATCGGGTCTTCCGGTGCGGGCAAAAGCACGTTGCTGCGTTGTATCAACCGTTTGGTTGAACCCACCTCCGGCACGATCGAGCTGAACGGCACCGACCTGACCCGCTTGCGGGGCAAGAACCTGCGTGCCGCACGACGCAAGATCGGGATGGTGTTTCAGGGGTTCAACCTCGTCGATCGTCTCACCGTGATGGAGAACGTCCAGTCCGGCCGTCTGGGGTATATTTCAACATGGTCCGCCATCACGCGGCGCTATCCCAAGCAAGACATCCGCCGCGCTTACGAGTTGATGGAACGGGTCGGCATCGCCCATTACGCCGACACCCGCGCCGATCAGCTGTCGGGCGGTGAACGTCAGCGTGTCGGCGTGGTCCGCGCCCTGATGCAAGAGCCCGATATCCTGCTGGCGGACGAGCCTACCGCATCGCTTGACCCCAAGACATCGGAACAGATCATGGGTCTGCTGCGCGACCTGTCGCGCGAGCTCAAGCTGCCGGTGTTGATCAACATCCACAATGTGAACGAGGCCAAGGAATACACCGACCGCATCGTCGGCATGCGCTATGGCCGGATCATCTTTGACGACAAGCCCGCCATGCTGGACCCCGCCGCGATGGAGGCGATCTATGCGGGCAGCCCCCATGCCGACCGCAGCGGCGGGCCGGATGACAAGGCAGCCGCATCATGACCGCGCCGCGCGACACTTGGGTCAAGCCACCCTTCATCGCCAATCCGGCGCTCCGCTGGGCCGTGTATCTGGGGGCCATCGCCTATTTCGGCTGGGTCGGGCTGACCATGCCCATCGACTGGGCCCGCGTCGCCGAAGGTATCGGCCGCGCCGGCAAGATCTTTGGCGGGGCCTTTCCCCCGAGCTTTGAACGCAGCGGACTGTTGATCGACGGGTTTCTCGAAAGCCTCAAGATCGCGGTGCTGGCAACGGCGCTTGGCGTGCTGCTGTCGATCCCCATCGCCTTTATGTCCGCGCGCAATGTAGCCCCCAAGCCGGTGTTCTATCTGGGCCGCGCCATCATCATCATCGCACGCAGCTTCCATCCGGTCATTGTCGCGATCCTTTTCGTCAAGGCCGTTGGCTTCGGGCCGTTCGCCGGTGTGCTGACCCTGACCGTCTATTCCATCGGCTTTGTCGCCAAGATGCTGGCCGAGCGGATCGAGGAGATCGACTTTGGTCAGGTCGAGGCCATGCGCGCCGCCGGTGCGCCGTATTTCTCGACGCTGTCGTACGCGATCTTCCCGCAGATCATGCCGCGCCAGATCGGTCTGACCATCTACCAGCTTGATTCCAACCTGCGGGCCTCTGCCGTGGTGGGGATCGTGGGGGCAGGGGGCATCGGTGCGACGCTCGCCAATGCCTTCGGCCGCTATGACTATGATTTTGCCCTTGCCATCACCATCGTCATCGTCGGGGTGATCCTCTTTTCCGAGGCCGTCAGCGGCGTTATCCGAAAGCGTATCCAATGACCTCACTTTCCACGCAATTCGGGCGCGACGACTGGTCCCGCTTTACGTTCAAGCAACGTATGACGCGCTATGCGATCTTTCTGGGCTGTGGGCTGGCCATCGCCTGGGCGCTCACCTCGATAGAGGTGATCTGGCCGTGGGTCTGGGGTGCCCCTGAACAGATCGCCGATCTGTTTGGCCGGATGTATCCGCCGGACCCCAGTAATCTGGAGACCATCCTCAAGGTGCTGTGGGACACGGTGAACATCGCGACATTCGCCACCACCTTTGCGGTGCTGCTGTCGCTGCCGGTCGCCTATATCTCGGCGCAGAACACCACACCCAACCGTGTGACCCTGTGGCTGGGGCGGCTGATCCTTGTGACCTCGCGGTCGGTGAACACGATCATCTGGGCGCTGCTGTTTGTGGCGATCTTCGGGCCCGGTGTTGTGGCCGGTATCGTGGCGATCATGTTCCGCTCTATCGGGTTCATCGGCAAACTGCTGGGCGAGGCGATCGAGGAGATCGACACACGCCCCGTCGAAGCGCTTGAGGCGACGGGCGCGTCGCGTTTCAAGGTTATCGTCTATGCGATCGTGCCGCAGGTGATGCCGACCTTCTGGGCGGTCGCCATTCTGCGGTGGGATATCAACCTGCGCGAATCCACCGTTCTGGGTCTGGTGGGCGCAGGCGGTATCGGGATCATCCTGCAAGGCGCCATCGACACGTTCAACTGGCCCGAGGTGGCGACCATCCTGCTGGCGATCATCGCGCTGGTGGTGGTGGGGGAAGTCATCTCTGCCTATCTGCGCCGCCGTATCCTGTGACCCAGAGCATCGGCGTCGACCCGCAAAGCGCCTTTGCGCGCTATCTGCAAATTGCCGACCGTCTGCCGCGCACCGCGGCGGGCGGTCTGGCGGAAACCGGCATGTTCACCGACATCGCGGCGCGCTTCGATCTGATCCTGTTTGACGCCTATGGCGTGCTGAACGTCGGCGAAACCGCGATCCCCGGTGCGACCGATACCATCGCGGCGCTGCGCGCGGCAGGCAAAGCGGTTGGCGTGGTGTCAAACTCCGCCGCCTATCCCAAGGCGCATATGATGGCGCGCTACGCCCGTCTGGGGTTCGATTTCTCCGCCTCCGAGGTGACCACCAGCCGCGAAGCGCTGACAGCGCATATCGCGGGGCTGCCGCCGTGCCGATGGGGCGTGATGATCAACCCCGCCGTCGATCTGGGGGAACTGGCGACGCTGAACACGACCGTGCTGGGGGATGACGCCAAAAGCTACGATGCGCAGGACGGGTTCTTGCTGGTGGGCGCGGACGGCTGGACAGATCGGCGGCAGACATTGCTGGAGGCGTCGCTGAAACGCGCGCCCCGTCCGGTGCTGGTGGGCAATCCCGATCTGGTGGCACCGCGTGAAACGGGCCTCTCGCGGGAACCGGGCTGGTTTGCGCACCGGCTGGCCGATCGCACCGGTGTGATGCCTGTGTTTCTGGGCAAGCCGTTCGGGCAGGTCTTTGACATCGCCCTAGGCCGGTTCAATCGCGCCCTGAGTCCCGAACGGGTGCTGATGGTCGGCGATACGCTGCATACCGATATTCTGGGCGGCGCGCAGGCGGGCTTTGCCACGGCGCTGGTCACGGGCTATGGCGCGCTCACGGGGCTGGATGTGACGGATGCCATCGCGCAGGCCGGTCTGTCGCCCGATTTCATCGTCCCCAACATCTGACGCCCGCGCATCGGCGGATCGGCGGATGATGACCCCTTGGGCGATATCACGGTTTATTTTGTGGCACCCACAGGCTACCACCGGACCCGAGGCTATCAGAACAAGGGCAAGAAAAATGCGCAAAGCAGTGACCGCCGCCGTATCGGCAATCGTGATCGCGACCACCTTGGGGGCCACCCCCGCCACCGCAGGATCGCTGGGCCGTTTCGAGGTAACGGGCGTGGATGAGGATGACATGCTCAAGATGCGGGCAGGGCCGGGGACGGGGTTCATCGTGCTGCTTGGTCTGCCCAACGGCACCATTTTGCAGGTGCACGATTGTCAGCAAACCGGCGGCACGCGCTGGTGCGACGTCTCGCTTGATCAGGCCCGCCGCGTGCGCGGTCACGTGTCCTGGGCCTATCTGCGCAAGCTTCGGTAACGCGGGCGGCGCAGGCTACCTTTGCGGTTTGTCGCTGGCGCGTCGATTTCTAAATAGTTGATCGTTAAAGTCAGGATTGCGCCTTGTCGTGATCTTTGCTAGGCACGGCGCAATCGCGCTGTGCCAAAAGGGCTGTTTGCCCGCTGCGCCGCGCCAGAGCCAAAGGTGCCCATAGCGCCTTAGCCAAAAATCTCATCGTTTCATCCCACGGTCAGGAGGTCCCATGTCCCGTTTCCGTACCGCTATTCTGTCGCTGCCCCTTGTGATCGTAGCCCCGCTGGTCACCGCGCAAGAGACCGACATCAAGGATCAAATCTCGGTCGAGCTGAACGCGGCAGAGACCACCGAAGATGCCTGCAAGCTGACCTTCATGATCACCAATGGTCTGGATACGCCGGTCGACAAGATCATCTACGAGGCGGTGCTGTTTGACACCGAAGGGCAGGTGGACCGGCTGACGCTGTTTGATTTCGGCACCCTGCCACCGGCCCGCCCGCGCGTGCGCCAGTTCGTCGTGCCGCAAACCACCTGCGAAGGGCTGGGGCGCATCCTGTTCAACGGGGCCAACGCCTGCGAGACGGGCGGTAGTGCCAGCGGCGTCTGTGACACCGGCCTGCTGCCCACATCGCGCACGTCAATCGAGGTTCTGGGCTGATGGATATGTTCTCTGCATTGATTGCGTCGTTTCGCCAGATCGCCGAGACCGGCGGGCCGGTTGTTGTTGTCCTGATGGGCGTCGCCGTGCTGACGCTGGCGGTGGCGATCTATAAGGTCTGGCAGTTCTGGCGCTCTGCCGTGGGGCGGCACAAGGCGCTGACCGAAGCGGTAGAGGCATGGGACCGTGGCGACAGACCCGCCGCCCGCGAGGCTTTGGGCCGGTCGAAAAGCTACCTCGCCCCCGTGATCAAGATGGCGATGGTGTCGAACGGCAAGGGCAGCGGCGCAGGCGTAGAGCGTTTGCAAGCCGAGGCAGAGACACGTTTTGCCAAGCTCGAAACCGGTTTCCGCCTGCTCGATTCCGTGGCGCAGCTGGCCCCCTTGTTGGGCTTGTTCGGTACGGTTCTGGGCATGATCGAGGCTTTCCGGTCGCTGCAAGCCGCCGGATCGCAGGTCGATCCGTCGATCCTCGCGGGCGGTATCTGGGTGGCGCTGCTGACCACGGCTGTCGGTCTGGTGGTGGCGATGCCCACGGCCCTGATCCTCAGCTGGCTGGAACAGCGGATGGAGGCAGAGCGGGTGATCGCGGATAAGGCGATCCTCACGGTGCTGAACCCGTCCAACGACGTGCCGGCCCCTGCCGCCGCGACGCCAGCGCCGACGCCTGAAATGGTCGCCGCACATGGCTAGGCCGCGCACGCGCAGACGGCGGCTGTCGATGACCTCCCTGATTGATGTCATCTTTCTGCTGCTGCTGTTCTTTATGCTGACCTCGACCTTCTCGAAGTTCTCAGAGGTGCCGCTGGCCGCTGCCGGTTCGGGCGCGGTCGCGCAGGCCAGCGATGCCAAGCCGGTGTTCTTGCAGCTTGGCCCCGATACCCTGCGTCTGAATGGCGACGAAATCGCATTGGACGCGCTGGCCGGATCATCCTTGGCCGAGGCCGAGAAAGGCACCGTGCTGCTCGTCTCGCTCGGGGCGGATGTGGATGCGCAGCGGTTGACGGATGTGCTGGTCAAACTGCGCGAGATGCCTGCCTTGCAGGTGTCGGTTTTAGGGGGCTGACAGATGCGCCGATTTGCCAAATCCAAACCGCAGCGTGAACCGACCATCGCGTTGATCAATATCGTCTTTCTGATGCTCGTCTTCTTCATGGTCGCGGGCACGCTGGCGCAGCCGCTGGACCCCGATCTGAAACTGGTCGAGACCCGCGCGCTTGAAGGGCAGGCCCCGCCGGACGCTTTGGTGATCTACCCCGACGGGCGCTTGACCTACCAAGGCGCGGCGCAGGTGGATGCCGCGTCCTATGTCGCCAGCCTGTCTGACGAAGACCGCGAGATCATACGCCTTGTGCCGGATCGCGCCTTGCCGGCCGAGGCGCTGGTCACGCTGACCCGCGACTTGCGCGCGGCGGGGGCGCAAAAGGTGATGCTCGTCACGCAAAGGGCACTGCAATGATATCGCATTCTCCTACAGCCAAAGGGATCTCTTTCGTCTTGGCGGTCGGGATCGTCGCGGGGGCGGTCACCATCGGGCTGCCGCAAGAAGAGATCGCGATCGAAGGGGGCGGTGCGCCGGTCGAGGCGATGATGGGCAGCAGTTTCGAGGATATGGCCGTGGGCACGCTCACGCCGGAACCGGCAGAACCGGCAGAGACGCCCGTGGCCGAGGCACCTACCGCCGCAGAACCCCTGCGCCCCACCACAGCAGAGCAAACCCCGCCCGAGCAGGCCGAGCCGGTCACCCCGCCGGAGCAGGCGCAGCCCGTGACCCCGCCCGATGTGGCAGCGGTGACGCCTGCAGCCCCCGCAGCATCCGCCGCCTTGGTGCCTGCGCCGCTGGCCGTGCCCCCATCCGAAAGCGCGCAAGTCGCACCGCCGCCTGAAACCCTGCAGGCGCAAGACCCCGACAGCGACGCCCCCGTCCTGTCGCGCCGCCCCATGCGCAAGAACCCTGAAACCGCTGCCAAGATCGCCCAGGTCCGCGCCAAGCAAGAGCAGGCAGAGCGTGAACGCCGTCAGGCAGAGCAGCAAGCCGCCAAGAAGAAAGCAACGCAGCAAGCCGCCGCACGTGGCAATGCGCAGCGCAATGCGACCAAAGGGTCTTCGTCGGGCCAAAGCGCATCGGCCAAATCCACGAGCACCGGCAAACGCCAAGCCGCCGCATCGGCGCAAGGCAATGCCGCCGCCAGCAACTACCCCGGTCAGGTCATGCGCCGCATCTCGCGTGCGGGCAAGCCGCGGGTCCGGACCACGGGCACCGCGACGATCGCTTTTGCCATCGCCAGCAATGGCGGGTTGGCCTCTGTCTCAGTCGCACGGGGATCCGGCTCTGCCGCGCTGGACCGGGCGGCGGTATCGGTGATCCGCAAGGCCGCCCCTTTCCCGCGTCCCCCCGCTGGCGCGCGGCGACAGTATTCTATCAAGATCAAAGGGCAATAGGCGGGGCGTTCAGCCCCCTACGCCTTGCCTGAAGTGCAGCCGTCGCGGCGGCATCAGCCCTTATATACTGGCCATTCCCGCCGGATTGGTGCCCTGCAAGCTGTTGTTTCCCATGATAAAAAAGACCGGAAATTTTTCTTGGTTACCACCAGTATAACGTAAACACGCCTCAAATCTGCCGTTTTCTCCGCCGATTAACTGTCCGGTAATCAACAGGTAGAGTGCGCCGACATGTTCAAAGTAGCCCATACGATCCATCATGATCACGACCTTGGTCTCGTGCTTCTGGCCGGGCTGCTTTGCGCCTTTGGCTGCTGGGTGGTGTCGCGTTTGTATCAGCACGCCTTGGGGCGACCGCGCAGGCAGGCGCTGATCTGGTACTTCCTCACGGCGATCACGGCGGGCGTTGCGGTCTGGTGTACGCATTTTATCGCAATCCTCGCGTATCAGCCTTCGGCACCGGTAACCTTTAACCTACAACTGACCTTTGTCTCGCTGTTGATCGCGATTGCAGGGTCGACCGTGGGCATCATGGTGGCGGGCATGTTCCGGTCGCTCGCGAGCACGATCATCGGCGGCACGATCTTTGGCGTTGCGGTATCGGCGATGCATTACACCGGCATGGTGGCCTACCGCGTCGAAGGCGTGGTGACCTGGGACCGTGGCTACCTCATCGGGTCTGTTATTCTGGCGGTGGTCCTGTCGACTGCCGCGCTTTATCTGGGCAGCCGCAGCGCACGGTGGAGCGGGCTGCAAATGACCGGCGTCTTGACGCTCGCCATCATCGGGCTGCATTTCACCGGCATGGCCGCGTTCAGCGTGGACTGCATCGGGCTGAAACCCGGCTATACCAACCCCGAAGAATACAAGTTGCTGGCACTGGTGATCGCGGGCACGGCGACGACAATCACCCTTGGCGGTCTGTTCACCTATTTCATCGAAAACCGGACCCGCATGGAAAGCATCGAGGAGTTGCGCAAGGCCCGCGACGCTGCCGAAGGGGCGAGCCGCGCGAAATCCGAATTCATGAGCGTTCTCAGCCACGAACTGCGCACGCCGCTGACCATCGTGATCGGCTATGCGGGCTTCCTGACCAAGCTCAAGACCACGACCACGGCCAAACTGTCACCGGGTGAGCCGATCACCGAAAAACACTATAATATCATCGGGGATCAGGCAGAGCTCTACGGCCAGCGCGTCAAGTTCGCGGGCAACCACTTGCTGACGATCATCAACGATATTCTCGACTATACCAGCATCGAGCTGAACGACATCAAACTGGCCAAGACGACATTCCCCACACGGGCGCTGCTGGCGCAGGTCGAGGATCAGTTTCAGGGCATGGCGCAGGGCAAGGATGTGACCCTGCATATCCCCGACGGCAGCCTTGACGTGAACGCCGACCGTGGCCGCTGCTTGCAGATCCTGATCAATCTGGTGGGCAATGCGCTCAAGTTTTCCAAGGGCAAGGATATCTTCCTGCGGGCCGAAGTGGACGGTGGCGGCTTCCGCTTCGAGGTCGAAGACAATGGTGTCGGGATGGAGCAGAAAGATCTGGAATCGATCTTCCAGGCCTTCACCCAGATCGAAAGCGCCGACAACCGGTCAGAAGGCGGTACAGGGCTCGGGCTGGCGATCTGCAAGAAGCTGGCGCTGGCGCATGGGGGCGATATCTCGGTCGCCAGCACGGTGGGCAAGGGCACCAAATTCTCGGTCTTCTTCCCGCATAGTCTGGTGAGCACCGGGCGCCCGCCGCAGTCTCTCGCGGCAGCCGCCTGACCGAATAGGGCCACCCCCGAAACAGCAAGGGCCGCAGCGTGATGCTGCGGCCCTTGCTGTGTGTGCAGATCCGCGCCTAGCGTTTCAGCAACGGGGCCACGCCAGAGGACAGCATGAACAGCACCGCCGCGACGCTGACGATGCTGGGCCCCGTCGGCGTGTCGAGCGTGAAGGACGCGGCCAGCCCGCCCAAGGCGGCGATCATCCCGATGATACAGGCGGCCATTGCCATGACTTCGGGCGTGCGGGCAAAGGGGCGGGCGGCGGCGGCGGGGATGATCAGCATCGCCGCGATCAGCAGCGCGCCGACCACCTTGATCGCGACCGCAACCGTCACCGCCAACGCCAGCGTCAATATCAGCTGTTCACGGCGCGGATTGACCCCGCTGGCCGTCGCCAGATCGGGGTTCAGCGTGGACGACAGCAATGCCTGCCAGCGCCAGACCAGCAGCGCGATCGACAGGACGGCCCCGCTCCAGATGATCGCAAGGTCGGTCTTGGTCACGGCCAGGATCTCTCCGAACAGATAGGCGCTGAGGTCGACGCGCTGGTTCGGCAGCAGCGACACCGCCACAAGGCCGATGGCCAACGCCCCGTGGGCCAGCACCCCCAGCAGCGTATCCGTGCCCAGGCTGCGCCCGTTCAGCGCCGTCACAATCAGCGCCATCGACAGGGCCACCAGCAGCACCCCCGCGAAAATCGGCAGCTCGAACGCCAAGGCCAGCGCGACCCCCAGCAAAGCCGCGTGCGAGGTCGCATCACCGAAATAGGCCATGCGCCGCCAGACGACGAAACAGCCCAAAGGCGCGGCCGCAAAGGCCACACCGATACCGGCAAGCCCGGCACGTATCAAAAAGTCATCAAGCATCTTGGTCCCCATGGGCGTGGTTGCAGCCGGCACCATGGGTATGGCCCTGCGCATGGTCGTGGGTGTGGTCGTGGTCGTGCATGTGGCTATGATCATGTGCATGATCATGCGAGTGCGAATGTTCGTGCCGGTAAAGCGCCAGCGCCCCTTGGGTGCCGGTGCCGAACAACGCGCGGTATTCCGGCGCATCGGCGACGATCTCGGGGGTGCCTTCGCAACAGACATGACCGTTCAGGCACAGCACCCGATCCGAAGCCGCCATCACCACATGCAGATCATGGCTGACCATCAAGACAGCACAGCCCATGTCGCCGCGTACCTCTTCGATCTGGCGGTAAAACGCGGCAGAGCCGGGTTGATCCAGCCCCTGCGTCGCCTCGTCGAGGATCAGGATATGGGGTTTGTTCAGCAGGGCGCGTGCCAGCAACACGCGCTGGAACTGGCCGCCCGACAGGTCGGTCATCTGCTTTTTCGCCAGATCCGTGACCCCCGCCTGCAGCAGCGCCTGCGCGATGGTCTCGCGGGGCTGGCGGCGGGGCAGGTTCAAAAAGCCATGCACCGTCAGCGGCAGCGTCGCGTCGATTTGCAGCTTCTGCGGGACATAGCCGATGCGCAGGTCCGCAGCTCGGGTGATCGTCCCCGACGCGGGTTTCAGCGCGCCGATCAACGCCCGCAGCAAGCTCGACTTGCCCGACCCGTTGGGGCCGACGATGGTCACGATCTCGCCGCGCTCAACGGCGATATCAACGTCGCGCAGCACCGTTTGCCCGCCAATGCGCAGGGTCAGATTCCGGGTGGCGATCAGGCTCATGCGGTGGCTCCGTCCTGACAGGAAGGGCAGAGGCCCTGCGCCTCGATCACCGTGCGTTCAATCTGGAACCCCGCCGCGCGGGCCGCATCGCCCAAACGCCCTTGGGTCAGCGTCGTGTCGCTTTCTGCGACCGATTGGCAACTGCGGCAGATCAGGAAGGCGGGCGTGTGATCGGCACCGACGTGGCTGCAGGCGATATAGGCGTTCAACGCCTCGATCCGATGGGCAAGCCCCGCCTTCACCAGAAAGTCCAGCGCGCGATAGGCGACGGGCGGCTGCGCCCCGAGCCCTTCGGCAGAGAGATGCCCCAGAATGTCATAGGCCCCCAAGGCGCGGTGTTCGGCCAGCAGCAGTTCCAGCACGCGGCGACGTATCGGTGTCAGCCGAAGGTCCGAGGCCGCGCAACGCGCCTCTGCGGCGGCCATCGCGTCGTCGACGCAGGCCCCGTGATCATGCGTTTCAAATCCAATGGTCGACATATTTCGCCTCCGTAGCAGGGTTCGGTGTTGATATGTTATAACGTGTGATCTATCAAGGTTATAGTATAACATTAATAGGAGCCCGCCAATGCGCCGCCTGCTTTGCACAACCCTTCTTTTCTCTGCCGGTCTGGCCCATGCAGAGGTGCCCCGTGTCGCCACCGATATCGCGCCGGTACATTCGTTGGTTTCTATGGTCATGCAGGGTGCAGGCAGCCCCGATCTGATCATCCCGCCCGGCGCGTCACCCCACAGCTATGCCATGCGCCCCAGCGAGGCGCGCGCGGTGGCCAAGGCCGATCTGGTGGTCTGGGTCGGTCCGTCGCTGGCCCCGTGGCTCGAAGAGCCGATGAGCAGTCTGGCGCAGGGGGCCGAACGTCTGACCTTGCAAGACGTAGAGGGTATCCGCCTGCTGACCAACCGCAGCGGCGTTGCGTTCGAAGCCCATGATCACGGAGATCATGAAGGTCACGATGATCACGACGGTCATGACGACCACGCGGACCACGCGGAGCACGATGATCACGAAGGGCACGACCATTCAGCTCATGAGGGGCATGGCGACCACGAGGATCACGAGGGTCACGAGGGTCACGACCACGACGCGCATGAAGACCACGAGGATCACGGGGATCATGAAGGGCACGACCATGCCGAGCATGACGATCACGGCGACCACGAAGGTCACGATGACCACGCAGATCATGACGACCACGACCATGACGCACATGAAGAGGCAGACGCTCACGAAGGGCACAATCATGCACCCGGCGCGCTGGACCCGCATATCTGGCTGGATCCGCAAAACGCAATGGTCTGGTTGGATGCCATCGCTGCAAGCTTGTCCGCGCAAGACCCTGAAAACGCAGCGCTTTACGCAGATAACGCTGCGCAGGCCCAAGCGCAGCTGGTAGATCTTCAAGCTGATATTCAGGCCGAGCTGACGCCGCTTCGGGGGCAGAAGTTTGTCGTCTTCCACGACGCCTATCACTATTTCGAAGCCCGCTTTGATGTCGAGGCAAGTGCGGCGATCTCTCTTAGCGATGGGGCCGCCCCCAGTGCCGCGCGTCTGTCCGAGGTGCGCGATGTGGTGAAGGACACGCAGGCCGCCTGCGTCTTTACGGAGCCCCAGTTCAACGCCGGTCTGGTTGAGGCACTCCAAGACGGCCCTGCGCTGAAATCCGCCTCGCTTGATCCGATTGGTGCCGCGCTTGAGCCGGGGGTGGACATGTACCCCGCATTGTTGCGCGATCTGGCAGCAGCTTTTACCAGCTGTCTGGCAGAATAAGCCCCGCTTTGGGCGTCACAGCGACGCCCAAAGTTGAAACAGCAGCCCCGAGGCAAACGACCCTGTCAGTGCGATCCCGATATACAGCGCGAAGACAGGGCGTTTGACCAAGGCCCAGACGGCAATCGCCGCGGGCAGGGAGGTCACCCCGCCCGCGACCAGAAACGACAGACCCGCACCGGGGGCCATGCCCTGTCCGATCAGCCCGCCCACCAGCGGCAGCGCGGCATAGCCGTTCAGATAGGCCGGCACCCCCACCAAGGTCGCGATTCCGATCGGGGCCAGACCGCTGCCGCCAAGGGTGCGGGTCACCGTCTCTGCGGGAATCCACGCCAGCATGAGGCTTTCCAGCAGGAACGCCAGCGTCAGCCATTTGGTCAGGAAGATCGTGGTCTTGGCGGCCTCGCGCAGGAATTTGGCGGATCGCGTCTTGTCGTGCCAGAAGGCCCAAACCACGGGGTGCGATGCGCGCACCTTCGACGCGCCACAGCCGCCATTGCCCACGCCGTCGCGCAGCGGGTCGGTCAAGCTACCCGCGCGGGACAGCAGATGCACGATGATTCCGCCAAACACCCCGAGCCCGACGGCCGCGATGGTCTTGGCCACCGCGAACTCCACCCCCAGAACGCCGGTGGTCAGCACGAACATCGACGGATCCATGACGGGCGAGGCCAGCCAGAAGGCCATGACGGCAGACAGGGGCACCCCCATCGCCAGCAGCGCCGCGATCAAGGGGATCACTCCGCATGAACAGAAGGGCGACACCCCGCCGGCCAGTGCTGCAATGGCGATCATCACGGCGGGTGATCCGGTAAAGGCGCGCGCGATCAGCCCGTCGGCTCCCGTGGCTCCCGCGTAGGCGGCAACCGCGATGGACAGGATCAGAAACGGCGCGACATCCAGCAGGTTGGTCGCGGTAAATTGCACGCTGGTCACGGCAAGCGGCGCATCGAGCGCTGCGACAGCGGCCAGCATGACGATACAGACCAGCCACACGCGTTCTTGCGTCCAGATGTGATGGGCCAGCGACCTGAGCGGGCTGCGCGCGGGGTGGGGCAGGTCGGTCATGCGGCGGGCTCCTTCAAAAGTGAAACACCGGTGCAGCATTCCGAGGTGAGAAACGAAAGCGTCGCCCGCATCACGTCGAAATCGACGCGGTTGACGATGTTGCGCCCGTCGCGGCGCTGGATGATCAACCCCGCATCGACCAACGCCCCAAGGTGATGGGCAAGGGTGGAGGGGGCCGCGTTCAGATGGGCGCCGATCTCACCCACGGTCAGCGCGTCTTCACCGGCGCGGACAAGCAGGCGAAAGATCGCGAGGCGGGTATCATGGCCAAGGGCGGCGAGGGCGCGGGCAGTTGTTTGATGTTCTGTCATAGCGCCAAACAAAACTATAAAACTAGTTTTGTAAAGATGATTCGCATTTACCGGCGCGACAAAGAAATTGCGCCCAAGGGGGGGAACCCTTGGGCGCAGAGATTTTGAAATGAATTTGGTTGGAATAGGGTCGGGGCGTCAGACGGCGATCTTGCCGCCGCCCTGTTTGGTGACCACAACCACCGCAGGGCGCGGGGGCATCTTGGGATCGAAATCGGGCCAGCGGGTGGCGGGATCTTCAAAGGTGCTTTCACGCTCGAACCCGGGGATGTTCTTTGTCCCGTCCGTGCCGGGGTGTTGCACGGCGACAAACAGCGTCTCGCCGTCGTCGGTAAAGTAGGGGCCGCACATCTCGCCGCCGACGGGGCAGCGGAAGAACAGCTTGGACGTGCCGCGTGCCTCGCCTTCGGTTTCGACCGCATAGAGCCCGTCCGACTTGCCCGTCTTGGCCCAGTTGCTGCCCTGATCCGTGCTGACCCACAGGCGGCCATCGGCGTCGATGGCGCAGTTGTCGGGGCTGCCGAACCACCCGTTTTCGGAGGTTTCGGGGTTCCATTGTGCGCCCACGTCCGACACCGATGGATCACCGCATTTCACAAGGATCGACCAGCGCCCCTGCGTCGCCGCGTGGTTGCCGTCGTCTTCCTTGATCTCGATGATGTGGCCAAAGCTGCTGTCGGCACGCGGGTTGGCGGCGTTCACCTCTTCCTCTGTGCGTTTTGTGTTGTTTGTCAGCATGATATAGGCCGTGCCGTCACCACGGGGCTGCGCGTCTTCGGGGCGGTCCATCGGGGTCGCGCCCAGCAGATCGGCCGCGATCCGCGTGTCGATCATCACGTCGCCTTGGTCATTGAAACCGTTTTCAGCCGTCAGCGGGCCGGTGCCGTGGGTCAGGGGCAGCCAAGCCACCGTGCCGTCCTCGTCAAAGCGCGCGACATAAAGCGTGCCGTCGCTCAGCAGTTTGGCGTTGGCCGCCCGGTCGTCCGAGACCTTGCCCCCCGAGACGTATTTATACTGGTAATCAAAGCGGTTGTCGTCGCCCATATAGATCACCAGACGCCCGTCACTGCTGACCGTGGTTTCCGCACCTTCGTGGCGGAAGCGGCCCAAAGCGGTGTGTTTGACGGGGGTAGAGGTCGGGTCCATCGGGTCCACCTCGACCACCCAGCCGAATTTATTGGGGGCGAGGGGTTCTTTATCGATGTTGAAACGGTCGTATTGCGCGCCCCAGGCGTACCACATGCCCGGCACGCCATAGCGTTTGTAGGACGCGGCTTCGGGGTGGTCATCGGCGATCACGGGTTTGCCGTCGGCGTCCAGCTGGTCGCTCCAGAAATAGCCGTGGAAGTTCTCCTCGGCCATGAGCCACGTCCCCCAAGGGGTCAGCCCGCCCGCGCAGTTGTTCAGCGTGCCGATCACATTCACCCCGTCGGGGTCGTCGTTGGTCTTCATCCGCGCATGGCCCGCGGCGGGGCCGTCGATGGTCATCGCGGTGTCCAGCGGGGTGATGCGGCGGTTCATCTTGCCGTCGCGCACCACCTGCCAGACCCCGGCGTCGTCCTTGGCGATCTCGACCACCGAACCACCGTGGGCAGCCATTTCAATGTCAATCAGCGCGGGCGTCATGCCGGAAAACTGCGCGCGGTCCTGACGGCCAAGCCCGGGGAACATCACCTCTTCGTTGGTGTATTCGTGGTTCACACAAAGCAACCCGCGGCTGCCCTCGTCATTCAGCGGGACAAAGCCCACGTAGTCATTGTTATAGCCGAACTGCTTGAGCTGCGCCGCCGCGGTCTGGTTCATCACGTCGAATTCGGGCGCGTCGGCGGTGATCGGATCGCCCCACCGCAGCAGCACATTGGCGTCATAGCCATCGGCCACATGATGGGTTTCGTCATTGCCCCATGCCAGTTCGTCAAAAACATAGCGGCTGTCAGCGGTGGCGGCACTTGCCTGACGCGGCGCGACCATTGCCGAGGTGCCGAACAAAGCGGTTGTCGCCGTGACCCCCAGCATGCCGCGCAAGATGTCGCGGCGTCCGTAGCGCGCGTTGATCACATCGCCGATGGTGCGCTTCAGATTGGGGTTGGTGGGGATGTCGTCGAAGGCTTCAAAGGCTTCGGCCTTGTTGCCGATTTCGGGATCATCGAGGATTTGGCGACGTGTCATGGCTATTCCTTTATTGTGTCGGGCAGTGCGTTTGGCATTGCGTTTGGCGAGGTGACTCGCGGTTGCGCCTTATGTCGTCGCGATGTGCTACAAACGTGTTCCGCTTTTATGACAGTTCTGTGACAGGGCGCGCGGCAGTGGGCTGTGTTGCGCGCCACCTTAGCGCAGGAACGGGCAGGATGTGGGCGAAAAAACGGCTGCCGGTATCCGCGGCACAGATCAGCGGGGCAGGGCGGTGGCGCGCGGCCAAATCCAAAGCCAAGGGGATGATCGGTCCTGCCCCCCTTGAACCCCCTAGGTGGCGCGATTAATCTTAAGCCAAGGTTTCGCGGGTATGGTCCGGCGAACGGCAATATCAGGCAGGCTTTATGAACGATCCACATGATACATATATGAACACGCTGGTCCCTATGGTGGTTGAACAAACCAGCCGGGGCGAACGTGCGTACGACATCTTCTCGCGTCTGCTGAAAGAGCGGATCATTTTCCTCAACGGGCCTGTGCATGACGGCATGTCGTCGCTGATCGTGGCGCAGCTTCTGCACCTCGAGGCAGAGAACCCCTCCAAGGAAATTTCCATGTATATCAACAGCCCCGGCGGCGTTGTGACCTCTGGCCTGTCGATCTACGACACGATGCAGTACATCAAACCGAAGGTGTCCACACTGGTCATCGGGCAGGCGGCATCCATGGGGTCGCTGTTGCTGCAAGCGGGCGAAAAAGGCATGCGATTCTCGCTGCCCAACAGCCGCGTTATGGTCCACCAGCCCTCCGGTGGGTATCAGGGTCAGGCGACGGACATCATGATTCACGCGCAGGAAACGCAAAAGCTGAAAACGCGCCTGAACGAGATCTATGTCAAACACACCGGCCAGCCGCTGGAAAAAGTCGAAGCAGCGCTTGAGCGTGACAACTTCATGTCGCCCGAAGAAGCCAAAGACTGGGGCCTGATCGACGAGATCGTCGAGAACCGCGGCAAGATGGATGATCCTGATGCGCCTAAAGATGGCGACAAAAAAGGCAAGTAAATAAGGCGTGCGTGGCCCGTTATTTTGCGATTGTGGACCACGCACCGCTGGCCTAAGCTGGCACCGAGCAAAAAAATATATAGATGGCTGCCCTATGGCGGACACGATCAAACGACAGACCTGAAAGGGTTGAAATGGCTAATACTTCGAGCGGCGACAGCAAGAACACACTTTATTGCAGCTTTTGTGGCAAAAGTCAGCATGAGGTGCGCAAGCTGATTGCAGGTCCGACTGTCTTCATTTGTGACGAATGTGTCGAACTTTGCATGGATATCATCCGCGAGGAAACCAAAGCCTCGGGGCTGAAAGCCACCGATGGTGTGCCGACCCCGAAAGACATCTGTGATGTTCTGGACGATTACGTGATCGGGCAGGCGATGGCCAAACGGGTGCTGTCGGTTGCCGTGCACAACCACTATAAACGTCTGAACCACGCCCAGAAGGGTGGGGACATCGAGCTGGCGAAATCCAACATCCTGCTGATCGGGCCCACGGGCTGCGGTAAGACGCTGCTGGCGCAAACGCTGGCGCGTATTCTGGATGTGCCCTTTACCATGGCCGATGCGACGACACTGACCGAAGCGGGCTATGTCGGGGAAGATGTTGAAAACATTATCCTCAAGCTGTTGCAGGCGTCCGAATACAATGTCGAGCGTGCACAGCGCGGCATCGTCTATATCGACGAAGTTGATAAAATCACGCGCAAATCCGAAAACCCCAGCATCACCCGTGATGTGAGCGGCGAAGGCGTGCAGCAAGCCTTGCTGAAACTGATGGAAGGCACCGTGGCCTCTGTCCCGCCGCAGGGCGGGCGCAAGCATCCGCAGCAGGAATTCCTGCAGGTGGATACCACGAACATCCTGTTCATCTGCGGCGGTGCTTTCGCCGGTCTGGACCGGATCATTGCCGCGCGCGGTAAAGGGTCGGCCATGGGCTTTGGTGCCGATGTGCGCGATCAGGATGCCCGCGGCATTGGCGAGATTTTCACCGACCTCGAACCGGAAGATCTGCTGAAATTCGGCCTGATCCCCGAATTCGTGGGCCGTCTGCCGGTTCTGGCGACGCTTGAGGATCTGGACGAGGACGCGCTGGTCACCATCCTGACCGAACCGAAAAACGCGTTGGTCAAACAGTACCAGCGCTTGTTCGAGATCGAGGATACGCAGCTGACCTTTACCGATGACGCGCTGTTGGCGATCGCGAAACGCGCCATCGAACGCAAAACCGGTGCCCGTGGTCTGCGCTCCATCCTCGAAGACATCTTGCTGAACACGATGTTCGATCTGCCTGGCATGGACAGCGTCACCGAGGTGGTCGTGAACGAAGAGGCGGTGACCTCTGACGCGGCACCGCTGATGATCCACGCCGACGCCGAGAAAGAGCCTGCGACCGCCGGCTAGGCATCGCATGCATGTTAACTGATCAAGGCGCGCCAGCGATGGTGCGCCTTTTTCGTATCTGGCAGGGGGCCGCCGCTTTGTCGCTTGACCTTAGCAAGGGCAGGCGCTTTGACAGGGGCAGGCATGACAGACAAGAGGCGCATCATGACAAGACGTATTTTTTCCGGTGGTGAATTCGAAGCCAAGATCGGCTACTGCCGCGCCGTTGTGGCGGGGGGCTTTGTCCACGTGGCGGGCACCGTGGGGCAGGGCGATACCGTGACCGACCAGTGCCGCGCCGCCCTTGCGACCATCGAAGGCGCCCTGCGCGAGGCAGGCTGCACCATGTCGGATGTGGTGCGCGTGAACTATTATCTGCCCGACCGCGCAGAGTTCGAACCCTGCTGGCCGATCCTGTCAGAGGTCTTTGGTGACGCGCCGCCCGCCGCGACAATGATCGAATGCGGGCTGATCGACGACAAATACCGCATCGAAATCGAAGTCACCGCCTGCCTACCCGGCTGAAAACCGCGGCTATGTGCCCCGAAGCCCGCTAGACCTTTGCGCGGCCTTGGTGCATATATCCATCAAAGCTTCAGGAGACCTCTATGGGCATTCTCAACTCTCTTTTGCGCGGCGTGACGTGGTGGAACGGCCAGACGCTGAACACGCAACTGTTCACGTGGCGCAAGGGCATCAAGGTCGGCGAAGACGCCGAGGGCAATGTGTACTACCGCAACGCGGACAGCAGCAAACGCTGGGTGATCTTCAACGGCGAGATCGAGGCGACGCGCGTCAACGCGGATTGGCACGGCTGGCTGCACCATTCGTGGGATGAAACCCCCGAGGCGCGTCCGCTGGCGCATAAGACCTGGGAAAAGCCCCACCAAGAGAACCTGACCGGCACCACCTTGGCCTATGCGCCCGCAGGATCGATCCGCCGCGAAAAGCCTGCGGACCGCGGTGACTATGAGGCGTGGCAGCCCGAATAAACGCCACGCGCGCGCCCCGTGATCGGGCGCGCGCTGCTGCGGCGGCCCGGCTGTGCTGGCAACGCCCTTTGACGTTCAAGGAACCCATGTGATGCGCAAGATATTGATGATGCTCGCCATAATGGCCGCACCGGTGCAGGCACAGCAGGTGGCCAGCGCTGAAGGCGGAGTTTTGCGCGCGCTCGACAAGGTATCGGGTGTGTCGCGTGACGTTGAAATGCGCCGCGGCGAAACCGCGCGCGTGGGCAATCTGAATGTGACGATGAACGAATGTCGCTATCCGTCGGGCAACCCTGCGGGCGACGCCTATGCCGAGCTCGAGATCGTCGAGACGGGCGACGAGAACCGGCTTTTTGCAGGCTGGATGATCGCCTCTGCCCCCGCGCTGTCGGCGCTGGAGCATCCGCGCTATGACATCTGGGTCATCCGCTGCACTACGTCCTGAGCGCTGGCCGCAGCGGGCGCTGTGAAATCTGCCGTTTTCATCAACGCCATCTCTAGCCGTGCGTGATAGGCCGCGCGGGTGATCTCTTGCGCGCCAAGGGACGCCAGATGCGGGGTCAGGAACTGCGTGTCAAACAAGGTGAACCCGCCGCGGTTCAACCGGTCCACCAGACAGGCCAGCGCGATCTTGGACGCGTTGTCGCGCCTTGAAAACATGCTTTCTCCAAAGAACGCACGCCCCAGCGTGACGCCATAGACCCCGCCCACCAGCATGTCATCCTCCCAGACCTCAAGGGCGTGGGCATGACCAAGCCTATGTAGCTGGGCATAAAGGCTGAAAATCTCGGCGTTGATCCAGGTGTCGGCGCGGTCGGCGCAGCCGGTGACAACCTCGTTGAACGCGGTGTTGGTGGTGATGGTAAATCGCGTGCGCCGCATCGCGCGCGACAGGGACCGCGAGATATGGAACCCGTCGAGGGGAAATACACCCCGACGCCGCGGATCGACCCAGAAAATCTCTGGGTCGTCGCGGTGTTCGGCCATGGGGAAAATCCCGATGGAATAGCCGTGTAATAACAGCTCGGGCGTGAGGTCAGGCATTGCCCAGGTTGGTTTCAAGCCAATGCTCTAGCCAGTGGATGTTATAGTCCCCTGTCAGCACGTCCTGTTCGTCCAGCAGCGCATGGAACAACGGCACCGTGGTGTCGACCCCATCCACGATCAGCTCGCCCAAGGCGCGACGCAGACGCGCCAGCGCTTCGGGGCGGTCGCGCCCGTGGACGATGAGCTTGCCGATCAGGCTGTCATAATAGGGCGGGATTTTATAGCCGTCATACAGCGCGCTATCCATCCGCACACCAAGCCCGCCTGGGGCGTGATACTGCGTGATCTTGCCCGGGCAGGGCGAGAAGTTCGGCAGTTTCTCGGCGTTGATCCGGACCTCGATCGCGTGGCCGTTGATCTGCAGGTCTTCTTGGGTAAAGGACATGTCCATACCGGCAGCAACACGGATCTGTTCGCGCACCAGATCGACCCCGAAGATGCCTTCGGTCACAGGGTGTTCCACCTGCAAACGCGTGTTCATCTCGATGAAGTAGAATTCGCCGTTTTCATAGAGGAATTCGATCGTGCCGGCACCGATGTAGTTGATGTTGGCCATCGCGTCGGCGCAGACTTTACCGATCCGCGCGCGTTCTTCGGCGGTGATCGACGGGCCGGGGGCCTCTTCGAAAACCTTCTGGTGACGGCGTTGCAGCGAACAGTCCCGCTCGCCCAGGTGGACAGCACGGCCCTTGCCGTCGCCAAAGACCTGAATCTCGATGTGGCGGGGCGTGGTCAGGTATTTCTCGATATAGACTTCGTCATTGCCGAAGTTCGATTTACCCTCGGCGCGGGCGGTCATGAAGGCACGTTCCATGTCAGCGGCGGATTGCGCCACTTTCATGCCCTTGCCACCGCCACCGGCGGTGGCCTTGATGATCACCGGATAGCCTATTTCCTCACCGATACGCTTGGCGTCGGCCAATGTGGGCACGCCGCCGTCAGAACCGGGAACGCAAGGCACGCCAAGCTCTTTCATGGTGTCCTTGGCGGTGATCTTGTCGCCCATGATGCGGATGTGTTCCGCTGTGGGGCCGATGAAGGTCAGGTCGTGGTCTTCGACGATCTGCACAAAGCCCGCGTTTTCCGACAAGAAACCGTATCCTGGGTGGATCGCTTCGGCTCCGGTGATCTCGCAGGCGGCGATGATCGACGGGATCGACAGATAGGATTGCTGCGAAGAGGGCGGGCCGATGCAGACAGATTCGTCTGCCATGCGCACATGCATCGCATCGCTGTCAGCCGTCGAATGGACGGCGACAGACCCGATGCCCATCTCGCGGGCCGCACGGATCACGCGCAACGCGATCTCGCCGCGGTTTGCGACTAGGATTTTTTTGAACATGGGTTTCGCCTTATTCCAGGATCACCAAAGGCGCGCCGAATTCAACGGCGGCGCCGTCTTCTACCAGGATCCGCTTGACCGTGCCGGAGCGTGGCGCAGGGATGTGGTTCATGGTTTTCATCGCTTCGACGATCAACAGCGTGTCGCCTTCGGAAACGCTTGTTCCGACAGAGATAAAGGCGGGCGCGCCGGGTTCGGCTTGCATATAGACGGTGCCCACCATCGGAGAGACGACTGCGCCGGGGTGATCCGCCGGGTCGCTGTTGTCTGCGGCAGGGGCTGCTGCCGCTGCTGGGGCCGCGGGGGCGGGGGCTGCATAGTGTGCAGGGGCCGACTGCGCCTGTTGCGGCGCGACGATTTGTTGTGGGGGTTTACGGCTGACGCGCACATTCAGGCTGTCATCCTCGGCGTAATCCCGCTTGACCTGCAATTCGGTCAGATCGTTTTCATTCAGCAACTCGGCGAGCGCCTGGATAAAAGCCACATCGGCGTCATGGGTGTTTTTTGTCATATTTTCCTCAGCCAGTCTAAGTCGATCGGGCGCTGCCTGTGCCCTTGAATTGCTGCCTTATAGGGCATGGGCGCAGCCATGAAAAGCAAGCAGTTGCCTAACGTAAGCTTGGCCGCGCAAAGCGCGGGATCGGGCAGCGGATCGGGGCGAGGGATATGGGGGGTGTGACAGGGGGACGCGGGCGCGGGAAAATGCCGGTGTGAAACATATGTTTCGTCTGGTTTTCCCGCGCGCGTCGAGGCTTGGCCGTCAGATTGCCAGATATTCGGCACGCAGTTCGGCGTTGTTCAGCACCTCTTCGGCGGTGCCGTCAAACACCACGCCACCGGTATCAAGGATCACCGCACGATCCGCGAGTTTAAGCGCACGCACCGCGTTTTGTTCGACCAGAATGGTGGTGATGCCTTGGGATTTGATCAGCGACAGGGTCTTTTCGATCTCGTCCACGATGACGGGGGCAAGCCCTTCATAGGGTTCATCCAGTAGCAGCACCTTGATGTCACGGGCCAGCGCACGGGCAATCGCCAGCATCTGCTGTTCGCCGCCCGACAGGGTCACGCCCTCTTGCTTGCGGCGTTCCTTTAGGCGGGGGAATAATTCGTAGATGCGGTCAAGCGACCAGCCGATGGGGGGGGCGATCTGCGCCAGTTGCAGGTTTTCCTCGACCGTGAGACCCGCGATGATGCGGCGGTCTTCGGGGACCAGCGCCAGACCGTTTGCGGCGGCCTCGTGGCTGGCCATCTTGTGCAGCGGCTGGTGGTCGAGCCAGACCTCGCCTTTGCGCAACTCGGGGTCGCCGATCTGCGCGATGGCCCGCAGGGTAGAGGTTTTCCCCGCCCCGTTGCGGCCCAGAAGCGCCAGAATTTCGCCTTCGTGCACGTTAAAGCTGACGCCCTGCACGATGTAGCTTTCGCCGTAATAAGCGTGGATGTCCCAGACCGAAAGATAGGCGGGGGCGGTAGCGGCGTGGTTGGCGCTGTTCGAGAAATCGGGTTTCTTGTTCATAGTCTTGTCCTTGCAAAGCCGTGTGTGCGGGGCGACGCGGGAGGGGGGAGCCCCCGCGCGTCAGGCGGCGTCTTGGGATTCGCCCAAATACGCCTCGCGCACCTTGGGGTGGCCTTTGATGTTGTCGGGGGTGTCTTCGACCAGCGGGGTGCCTTGCGCCAACACGGTGATCCGTTCCGCCAGCGAGAACACCACATGCATGTCGTGTTCGATGATGGCGATGGTGATGTCGCGTTCGTTCTTGATCTGTTTCAGCAGGTCGATGGTATTGTTGGTATCGGCCCGCGCCATGCCCGCTGTGGGTTCATCCAACAGCAGCAGGCGCGGGTCTTGCGACAGGCACATCGCGATTTCCAACCGACGTTTGTCACCGCGCGACATAGAGGCCGCGTTCATGTGGCGCTTGTCGGCGAGCTTCATCTCGACAAGCATCTCTTCGGCTTTTTCGATCACGTCACGTTGGCTCGACATGGCGGTGAGCGCGTTCATCTGGAACGCCCCGTCACGTTTGGCAAAGCAGGGGATCATCATGTTCTCCTGCACGCTGAGATCACCAAAGATCTCGGGCGTCTGGAATACGCGGGAAATCCCCATCTGGTTGATCTCGTAGGGTTTGCGCCCCAGCACCGACTGCCCGTCGAACATGACCGATCCGGTATCGGGGATCAGCTTGCCCACCAGACAGTTCAGCAGCGTGGATTTGCCCGCCCCGTTCGGCCCGATGATCGCATGGACCGAGTTTTCCGCGACGCTGAGGTTCACGTCGCTCAGCGCTTGCAACCCGCCGAAACGTTTGCCGACATTTTTGACTTCGAGAATGGCCATCTGTTCAGCTCCTTCTTATTCGGCTGGGGGTGTGTTGCGTTGTGCGGCGGCGTCTGCCTCGACCGATCCGGCGTTGCGGTCCTTGCGGCGGAACACGCGACCGATACGTTGACCGCCTTCGACCAGACCACCGGGCAGGAAGAGCACGACCAGCATGAACAGCAGGCCCAGAGTCAGGTGCCAGCCCTTGCCCACAAAGGGGTGGATCAGCGTGATCAGCGTGTCTTCCAGCCCGTCGGGCATAAAGGCGAACCAACCGTGCAGCACGTTATCGTTGATCTTGGAAAAGATGTTTTCAAAGTACTTGATAAAGCCCGCGCCCAGAACCGGCCCCAGTAGGGTGCCCGCACCACCAAGGATGGTCATCAGAACCACCTCGCCCGAGGCGGTCCACTGCATCCGTTCGGCACCGGCAAGCGGGTCCATTGCGGCCAGCAGGCCACCGGCCAGACCGGCATACATGCCAGAGATGACAAAGGCCGCCAGCGTGTAGGGTTTGGTGTTCAGGCCGGTGTAGTTCATCCGTTGCTGGTTCGATTTCACCGCCCGCAGCATCATGCCGAAAGGCGACCGGAAGACGCGGATCGAGATATAGAACGCCAGCAGCATGATCACGGCACAAAGGTAATAGCCGACCGAGAAGGTGAAGGACCACGCCCCGAAATCCAGCGTCGTCGCCGCATTCATTTGCGCCCCGAACAGATTGGGGTAGCTGGGTGCATTCGCGCCATCAAGGATACGCGGATCGCTCAGTGCGATTTGCAGGCCGGTTTCCCCGTTGGTAATCGGCGTCAGCACCGAATAGGCAAGGTTGAACGACATCTGCGCGAAGGCCAGCGTCAGGATCGAAAAGTAGATCCCCGACCGGCGCAGCGAGACAAAGCCGATCACGACAGAGAAAAGCCCCGCCACGATCACCGACAAAAGGATCGCGGGGATCACGTTCATCGACAAGAGCTTCATCATCCACACGGCAGAGTAGGAACCGACCCCCAGAAAGGCCGCGTGACCAAAGGAGAGGTATCCGGTCAACCCGAACAGAATGTTGAACCCGATGGCAAAGATGCCAAAGATCACAAAGCGTTGCATCAAGTCGGGGTAGCCCGCGTTGAACTGCGCCAGCCCTGATCCGGCGGGGAAGGGGTTGAGGATGATAGGGGCTGCCATGGTCAGGAATGCCACCACCAACAGCAGGAGAAAGTCTTTTTTCGTGAGTGAGTGCATGGGTTATTCCTCCATCACGCCTTTGCGGCCCATCAGGCCACGGGGGCGTGTCAGCAAGATGAGTATCGCGACAACGTAAATGATGATCTGGTCAATGCCGGGCAGGATGTTCTTGACCTCGTTCATGGAGGCAAAGCTTTCCAGAATGCCCAGCAAGAACCCCGCCAGCACGGCACCGGGCAGCGACCCCATGCCGCCGACCACGACGACGACAAAGCTCAGCACCAGAAAATCCATACCCATGTGGTAGTTGGGCGAATTGATCGGCGCGTACATGACACCGGCCAGACCGGCGACCGCGGCGGCGATGCCGAACATGATGGTGAAACGTTTGTCGATGTTGATGCCCAGCAGACCGACGGTCTCGCGGTCGGCCATACCGGCGCGCACGACCATCCCGAAGGTGGTGAACTGCAAGAAGGCAAAAACGCCGCCGATGATCACCGCCGAGAAGGCGAAATAGATCAGACGCCAGTAGGGGTAGATGATCGCATTGGGATCAAAGCCCAGCATCACGCCAAAGTCGAACGACCCGCGAAACGCCTCCGGGGCGGAGGTAGGGATCGGGTTCGCGCCATAGAAATACTTGATCACCTCTTGCAGCACGATCGCCAGACCAAAGGTCACCAGAATCTGGTCGGCATGGGGGCGCTTGTAGAAATGTTTGATCAACCCGCGCTCCATGACAAAGCCGATGGCCAGCATGATCGGCACGGCAAAGAGGATCGACAGGGGAACGGACCAATCCAGCATCCAGGCACCGGCGGTCTCTCCGAACCAGTCCTTGATATAGAGAATGTCCTCGTATTTCGGCTTGCCCAGAAAATCGACGCCGGAGGGTTCCGATGCCTTATGGCTGAGCGTGAAAATCTTGCTTAGCGTGACGGCGCAGAAGGCACCGATCATGAACAGCGCCCCATGGGCAAAGTTCACGACACCCAGCGTGCCGAAAATCAACGTCAGACCAAGCGCGATGAGCGCATAGGCTGAACCTTTGTCCAACCCGTTAAGAAGTTGCAAAAGAATGGCGTCCATCGCGGTGCCCTCGAATTTTTAAGAAGTGAAAGGCGGAAAAGCCCGCCGGCAAGGTAAGGCAGGGGTCACCCCCTGCCTTAGACTTGATTTACGCGCCGGGGTTGCAGTCGCCCAACTCGCCGCCCGCAAACATCGGGTGGTCAGGTGCATAGGTGACCTGATCGGCTGGGGTAACTTCGACGATTTCCACGAGATCGAATTCATTCTCGGGGTTCTCTTTGCCGCGCACGACCACAACATCCTTAAAGCACTGGTGGTCATCGGCGCGGTACAGCGTCGGGCCGTTGCCCAGACCGTCGAACTCGAACCCGGCAAGGGCTTCGCCGACGGCGCAGGGGTTGAACGATCCGGCACGGGCCACCGCATCCGCGTACAGCAGCGTCTGCGCATAGCAGGTCTGAGCCGCCTGGCTGGGGGGGAAGCCGTATTTTTCGCCGAAGGACTGAACGAACGCGTTGGTGCCTTTGTAGCGGTCGCCCATCTGGTTCTCGAGCTTCCAATCCCAGTTCTGCGAACCGACGATACCGGTGATATTCTCACCCGCACCACGGGCCATCAGCTCTGAATAGAGCGGTACGACGATTTCGAAGTTCTTGCCGTTCACCTGCTTTTCGCGCAGGCCGAACTGCACGGCGTTGGTCAGCGAGTTGACCATGTTTCCGCCGTAGTGGTTGAGCACCAGAACATCCGCACCGGAGTTCAGGACAGGCGCGATATAGGACGAGAAATCGGTCGCGGCGAGCGGCGTGCGCACGTCGTTGATGGTTTCCCAACCCATGGCTTCGGTCGCGGCCTGAATGGATTCCTGCTGCGTCCAGCCCCATGTGTAGTCGGCTGTCAGGCTATAGACCTTGCGATCATCGCCGTAGAGGTTTTTCAGCACCGGTGCCAAAGCGGCAGCGGACATATAGGCGTTGAAGAAGTGACGGAAGCCATTGGCTTTCTTGTCTTTACCCGTGGTGTCGTTCGAATGGGTCAGACCCGCCATAAAGATCACGCCGGCCTCTTGGCACAGGCCCTGCACCGCAACCGCCACGCCCGAGCTTGAGCCGCCCGAGATCATGATCGCGCCGTCTTTCTGGATCATCGACTGCGCCGATGCGCGGGCCGCGTCCGATTTGGTCTGCGTGTCGCCGGTCACGAACTGGACTTTCTTGCCCATGATCCCGTTACCTTCCAGCGCCTTCGAGCTGAAGGTGTTCAGCATACCGCCGTCGCCCTGACCGTTCAGGTGCTCGACCGCCAGCTCGAACGCGCGCAGCTCGTCTGCGCCTTCGTCCGCGTAGGGGCCTGATTGGGGTACGTTAAAGCCAAGCGTCACCGTGTCGCCCGTTGGCGCGTTGGTAAAGCCGGAATGCGCGGCCGCGCTTAGATACGTCGGCAGCGCCAGACCGGCCCCGGCAGCAGCGCCGGTTTTGATCACGCCACGACGCGTCAAGTTAGAAAATGACATGTATTTCCTCCCAAATGTTGAAATCACGGCCCGATTATTTTTCCGGGTCCATGATGCACAGAGGTGCAAATATGATATGAGAGGAAAACTGAAAACCGATCAACAAGCCCCTTGATAAAAACAACTATTCTGTAAATATATTCGCACGGGTTGTGAGGGAGTTGTAAATTTAGTGATATTGCAGCGCAGAAAGTCGTTGATAACGCGATATAATTCGCGCGGGGGTGCCACGTGACCCGTGATGCGTTGACCGGCAGCCGTATCCGCGAACGTCGGGTGATGGCGGGGCAGAAACAGGCGGACCTAGCCAAGCGGATCGGCATCTCGGCCAGCTATTTGAATCTTATTGAACACAACCGTCGCAGAATCGGCGGGAAGCTGCTGCTGAACATCGCCGCCGCCCTTGGGGTGGAGCCGACGGCGTTGACCGAAGGGGCCGAGGCGGCGCTGATCGCCACCCTGCGCGAGGCGGCGGATGATGCGCGGCTCAGCGGGCCAGAGGCGACCCGCGCCGATGAATTTGCCGGGCGGTTCCCGGGCTGGGCCGATGTGCTGGCCAACGCACAGCGCCGGATCGCCACGTTGGAGCGTACGGTTGAAACCCTGACCGACCGGCTGGCCCATGACCCGCATCTGGCCGCCTCTATGCACGAACTGCTGACGACCGCTGCCGCGATCCGGTCCACCGCGTCGATTTTGGCCGATACCAAAACGCTTGAACCCGAATGGCGCGACCGGTTTCACATCAACATCGATCAGGACAGCCGTCGCCTTGCCGATAGCGCGCAGGCGCTTGTGGGCTATCTTGAGGCCGACCCCGAAATCACCCCCGCCGCCGATTCCCCGCAAGAGGAGGTAGAGGCGTTTCTGGCCGCACATCGCTATCGTTTTGCCACGCTCGAGATCACCGAAGGGGATGCGGATGCTATCGACAAGCTGATCCAGACCGCCCCCGAACTGCAAAGCGTGGCCGCGCGTCACATCGCGCGCGATGTGTTGCAACAGATCGCCATCGATGCCGAAGCCCTGCCGATCACGCGGCTGACACAGGCGCTTGACCGGCTCGGACCCGACCCCGTGGCGCTTGGTGCAGAGCTGCGCCAGCCCGTGGCCCGCGTCTTGCGGCGCATGGCAACGGTGCCAGAACTGGGGGCAGGGCTGGTGATCTGCGACCGGTCGGGCACGTTGATCTTTCGCAAATCCATCGACGGTTTCGTCGTGCCGCGCTTTGGGGCCTGTTGCCCGCTTTGGCCGCTGTTTGCCGTTCTGGGCAGCCCGGGCATGGTACAGAAACAACGGGTCGCGCAATTGGGGCGGGGCCATTCTGCTTTTGACTGTTTTGCCACCTGCGAAACGCAGAATGTGCGCGATTACAACGCGGTACCCTTGCTTCACTCGGTGATGTTGATCCTGCCCGCGGGGCCCGACAGCGCGCCCGCGCTTGATGTGGGGGCCACCTGTCGCGTCTGCCCGCGCGCGGCCTGTCCGGCGCGGCGCGAACCGTCGATCCTGAATGACGGGGTCTAGCGCGGGGCAACAGGCTTTTGACAGGGCAGGGTTTTCCGTGCATCTTGCCGCTCGGCCTACCGAGATCGCGGCACAAGCGACCAGGGCCACAGGGAGGGATTTTGCCAATGGGCAAGCATGTGGTGCTCGTGGAAGACGAGACGAACATCGCCGAGGCGATACGATTTTTACTCGGCCGTGAGGGCTGGCGCGTCGAAACGCTGGCCAATGGCGCGACAGCCGTGGAGGTGATCCGCAACGCCAGCCCCGATCTGGTGATGCTGGATGTGATGCTGCCGGGCAAAAGTGGTTTCGAAATCCTGAAAGAACTGCGTGCGGATGCGGCGTTGGCTGATCTGCCGATCCTGATGTTGACCGCCCGCGGTCAGACCCGCGACCGCGAAATCGCGCTAGAGGCCGGGGTCAGCCGGTTTATGACCAAACCGTTTTCCAACGCCGATATGCTTGCAGCCGTGCGCGACCTGACCGCCGCAGGCACCGCAAAAGCATGAGCAAGCCCCCCGGCTCGCCGCTGTTTCTGGAACGGCGCAGCTACCGGTTTCGCCGCATGATGGATGCCGTCCGTCTGCTGCCCTTGCTGGTGCTGGCCTTCTGGATGGTGCCGCTGCTCTGGCCTGTGCAGGATGCCCCTGTCGGCGCGGCCGTGCCCATGTCGCACGCGCTGCGCTATGTCTTTGGCGTCTGGCTGGCGGGCATCGTCTTGTGCTTTCTGCTCTGGCGGCGCACGGCGCGGCAGATTGCTCAGGAAGCTCAAGACTGATGGTGTCGCTGAACCAGTTGGTCGCGGTCTGTCTGCTTTACGTGGTCGGGCTCTTTGCCGTGGCCTTCGCGGCAGAGCGTGCGGCGGCACGGGGGCGGGGCGACTGGCTGTTGCGCTCTCCGCTGGTCTATACGCTGTCGCTGTCGATCTATTGCACCGCCTGGACCTTTTACGGCGCCGTTGGCTATGCCGCGCGGTCGGGGTTGGAGTTTGTGACGATCTACCTTGGCCCGTCGCTGGTGATGATCGGCTGGTGGTGGGTGCTGCGGCGGTTGGTGCGCATCGGGCGGTCGCATCGGGTGACCTCTGTCGCGGATCTGATTTCCTCGCGCTATGGCAAATCGAACCTGCTGGCGATCTTGGTCACCATCATGGCGGTGATCGGGGTGACGCCTTATATCGCGCTGCAACTTCAATCGGTTACCCTGTCCCTGTCGATCTTTGCCAGCGCCGAGCCGGGGGTGACACCGGGCAGCGATCCGCTGAATTCCGCACAGGCGGCCTTTTGGGTCGCGGTGGGGCTGGCGCTATTCACCGTGCTCTTCGGCACCCGCAATCTCAACGTGAACGAACGCCACCACGGCGTGGTCATCGCCATCGCTGTCGAGGCGGTGGTCAAGCTGCTGGCCCTCCTGGCCGTCGGCGTTTTCGTGGTCTGGGGGCTGGCGGGCGGCGTCGATCAGGCGCTGGCGCAGATCGACCGGTCGGCCCTTGGTCAATGGCAGGTCGAAGGCGGCCGTTGGGCCGCGCTGACGCTGCTGGCCGCTGCGGCCTTCATCTGCCTGCCGCGGATGTTTCAGGTGCTGGTGGTGGAGAATGACGACGAACGTCACCTGCAAACCGCCAGCTGGGCCTTCCCGCTGTATCTCATGCTGATGAGTCTGTTTGTCGTGCCGATTGCCGTGGTCGGGCTGGACCTGCTGCCCGAAGGGTCGAACCCCGATCTGTTCGTGCTGAGCCTGCCGCTCAGCCAAGGGCAGAACAGCCTTGCGATGTTTGCCTTTCTGGGGGGCTTTTCCTCGGCCACGTCGATGGTGATCGTGGCGACGCTGGCGCTTTCGACAATGGTGAGCAACCATATCGTCATGCCGATCTGGCTGACCTACGGGCAGAACTCGGTGCAACAATCGGGCGATGTGCGTCATGTGGTGATCCTGTCGCGGCGGCTGTCCATCCTGCTGATCATCTCGCTGGGGTATTTCTATTACCGGCTGTCGGGCGGCGGCGGTGCGTTGGCGGCGATCGGGACGATCTCTTTCGGGGGGGTCGCGCAGTTCCTGCCGGTGTTGCTGGGCGGTATCTTCTGGCGCGGGGCCACGCGCACGGGGGCCGTCTGCGGGCTAAGCGTGGGCTTCGCGATCTGGGTCTATACGATGCTCTTGCCCAGCTTTGGCACCGGCGCGGCGCTGTCGGTTGCGACCTTTCAGGACGGGCTGTTCGGTATGATCTGGCTGCGCCCCGAAGCCTTGTTTGGAATCAACGGTTTGGACCCCACTGTTCACGCAGTGATCTGGAGCCTTTCGCTCAATGCGCTGGTCTTTGTCGCCGTGTCCCTGTTCAGCTTTCCCGCCCCTGTCGAGCGGCTGCAAGGCGCGCAATTTGTCAATATCTTCGACCATTCCACCGCCGCCCGCGGGTGGAGCGCGTCTGTCGCGGCCAGCGAGGATCTGATGATCATGGCGCAGCGGATTTTGGGCCCCGCCGAGGCGCAGGGATTTTTCCGCGCGCAAGCCCAGTTGCAGGAAAAATCGGATGGTTTGCCAGAGCCCACGCCGCGTTTTGTCCAGGCGCTGGAGCGTGAATTGGCAGCCTCGGTCGGGGCGGCGACGGCCCATGCGATGGTGTCGCAGCTGGTCGGCGGTGCCTCTGTCTCGGTGCAGGATCTGCTGGCGGTGGCGGACGAATCGGCGCAGATGCTGGAGTATTCAAGCCAGCTTGAAATCAAGTCGCGCGAGCTGACCGATACCGCCGCGAAGCTGCGCCGCGCCAATGACAAGCTGACGCAACTGTCGCATCAGAAAGACAGTTTTCTGAGCCAGATCAGCCATGAACTGCGCACGCCCATGACCTCTATCCGGTCGTTCTCCGAGATTCTGCGCGACGCCCAAGGGCTCGGGCCCGAAGAAAAGACGCGCTATGCCTCGATCATCCACTCCGAAACCATCCGGCTGACGCGGTTGCTGGACGATCTGCTGGACCTGTCTGTGCTGGAAAACGGCGAGGTGTCGTTGAACCGCCAGCGCGGGTCGCTGCGCGATGTGCTGGATCAGGCCGTGACCACAGCGCGCGCCGCCAATACCCGCGCGATCACGATTGACCGCGATCTGGCGGGCGAGGAGGTGATGTTGGAGACGGATCTGGACCGGCTCGTGCAGGTTTTCATCAACCTTATCACAAATGCGCAGAAGTATTGCGTTGCCGACGACCCGCAGCTGTCAATCCGCGCCCACCAGCGGGGGCAGCGCATCATTGTGGACCTGATCGACAATGGCGCGGGGATCGATGCTGCGTCTCAGGAATTGATTTTCGAAAAGTTTAGTCGTTTGCCCGGGCAGGGCGGCGAGGGGGCCGGTCTGGGACTGGCGATATGCCGCGAGATTATCAAACGTTTGCAGGGGGATATCTCGTATCTCACCGAGGTGTCGGGCACCGGTTTCCGGGTTGAATTGCCGTTGGCGCAGAATGGGGCCTAGCGCGATTTTTTCGATTCTTTAAAGGGAATCGTAACCTCTCTGCGTCATTTCATAGGGGTGAAATGGCAGTGAAGGAGGCGTGCGATGGGGTAAGGGATGTGAGTTTCGTCAAATGATGCCGGTGACATCAGATGCGGGGAGACAGCGCCGTCTTGGCGCTATCCGTTGGTATGGCTTCCGCAACGGCGCGGTTGGCCTGATCCTTGGCGGATCGACCGGTGGCGCGTTGACTGGTTGCGCGCTGACCCGTGGCGCGTTGCGGTTACGCGTAGGGGGCGCTGAGCACGCCGCGCATATGGCTTAGGTCGTAGCCACCGGCCCGTGCGGCCTCAATCAGCGCGTCTGCCGGTTGTTCGCCTGCCTGACCCAAGGCCCAAGCGATGGTCGACCGTGTACCCGAGGCGCAATAGGCCAGAACAACCTCGTCCTGCGCCACGCCGATCTCGCGGTTACGGGCAATGACATCAGGGGTCATCGTTTGGTGCGTCAGCTCTTGCACCGCAAAGCGCAAGCCAGCCGCCTCTGCCGCGGCCTGGATGGCGGCATGCTGATGGCTGGGGGGCACTTCCGCGTCGGGACGGTTGCACAGGATCAAGGTAACGCCAGCCTCTTTGATCGCCTCCATATCGGAGGGGTCGATCTGAGGGGCAGCAAAGAAGCGGGGGGTGATTTGACGAATATCCATAGTTTGACTTATCCAGCCGCCCGCGTTGTGTCTAGTATCCGCCGCGCTTTGGGGGCGATCATCATACCCACCAGCATGGTGATCAGAAAAATCAGGCCGCCCAAGCCTCCAAACCCAAGCGACGCCAACGCAGGCCCCGGGCACAGCCCGACCAACCCCCAGCCCGCGCCAAAGAGCACGGCCCCCACGATCAGCTTGCGGTCCAGCCGCGGGTCGGGGCGTTCGGGGAAATCACCGCCCACCACGGGCCGCAGCCCACGGGTCAGCGCCCAAGCGACCGCCATCGGCAAAATGGCCCCGCCCATGACAAAGGCGAGCGTCGGATCCCAATCCCCGAAGAAATCCAGAAACCCCTGGACCTTTTGGGTATCGGTCATGCCCGACAGATATAGCCCGGTGCCAAACAAGGCCCCGGCGAGGGCGGCAAGCATATTGCGCATCTCAGACCCCTCCGACCAGGGCGCGCAGGGCGACAACCATCAGCGCGCCTGCCGCGATATAAACGAGCGTGGCAACGATACCGCGTTGGCTCAGCCGCGAAATGCCGCAGACCCCGTGACCCGAGGTGCAGCCATTGCCGATGCGCGTGCCCAGCCCGACCAGAAGACCGGCCGCGCCGACCAGCCACAGGTTCTCTGTCAGGTTGGTGGTCGCGGGGACAGGGGCAAAGACTGCGATCACCGCGGGGAAGATGATCAGCGCCGCCAGAAAGCTGCCGCGTTCGGCCCAAGCGCCGCGCGCCGATCCGTCCACCAGCCCGCCGATAATGCCGCTGGCTCCCATGATGCGGCCATTCCCCAACAGGTAGACCGCAGCGCCGCTGCCAATCATCAGCCCGCCAATCAGGCCCCAAATCCAATCTGCTTCAATCATATGCTATATCGCCCTTTCGTACCGCCGTAAGCGGCGGGTGTCGGGAAAACATATAATGAATGCTGAATGTGTGGCAAGCCGCAAGCGCGAGGTTGACGCGGTGTCGGTCTCCGGGCGCTTGTTATCTATAGAGACAGGGGCAGAAAGTGGCCGTCACCTGCCTTAGCCGAGGATGATACCGATCACGACCATCATCAGCCCGATCACCGACAGCAGCAATGCGCCAAGGTTCATCGGCAGCACTTTTTGCAGCACGATCCGCATCTCTTCTTCGGGCAGGGCCGCGCGTTTGGCACGGGCCACGCGCAGGATACACCAGACAAGCCCGACCAACCCTACAAAGGAGATCGCCGCGCCCGCCCAGATCAGGACGTCAAAGAGTGAAAGAGATGCATTTTCCATAGGCCGCGAGCTATCCGAATTCCGCCCAATGGGCAAGAGTGGCTTGCGGCAGCGCAGGCACGCGGGTAGTCAATGCGCTGACCCATTCAAGACATAGGACGCCCCAGATGAGCGACAGTGCCACCAATCCCGAATCCCAAGACGCCATCGGTGATGCCACATATCGCGTGACCGCGAATGAGCTGCGCCAGTTCGTAGAGCGGATCGAACGGCTGGATGCCGAGAAGAAAGACCTCGCCGAACAGCAAAAAGAGGTGATGGCCGAAGCGAAATCCCGCGGATACGACACCAAGGTGCTGCGCAAGATCATCGCTCTGCGCAAGCGTGAAGCTGATGATATCGCCGAAGAAGAAGCCGTGCTTGAGATGTACAAAGAAGCGCTTGGCATGTCCTGAGCCGGATGCGGTGCCTCGGGGGGCTGATTATGCGCCCACTGGTCGCCGCGCGAGACGTTTAGTGCCATCGGTACGCGGGGGCAGGGGGCAATTCGCCCCGTCCCACGGGACCCCGCCGCCAAATCCGCTTGCGCCCAAGCGCAGGCCCCAATAGAAGAGCGGAAATTTTTCCGCCCGCGCCCCGCAATGCGCGGCCTTACCCTATGGAGCAAACATGCAGGTCAACGAGACGCTGAACGAAGGTCTGAAACGCGGCTATGCCATCACTGTGACAGCAGCTGAGCTGGAGGCCAAGGTCAACGAAAAGCTGGCCGAAGCGCAGCCCGAAGTCGAGATGAAGGGTTTCCGCAAAGGTAAAGTCCCAATGGCGCTGCTGAAAAAGCAGTTCGGCCAAAAGGTTATGGGCGAAGCAATGCAGGAAAGCATTGATGGCGCCATGCAAGAGCATTTTGAAAAGTCCGGCGATCGCCCTGCGATGCAGCCCGATGTTAAAATGGCGAATGAAGACTGGAAAGAAGGCGACGACGTCGAGGTCACCATGACCTACGAAGCACTGCCCGAGATCCCAGAAGTCGACCTGTCGTCCATCACGCTGGAAAAAATGGTTGTCAAAGCCGATGACGCCGCCGTTGAAGAGGCGCTGGCCAACCTGGCAGAGACCGCACAGGACTTTGAAGCCCGCGAAGAGGGTGCCAAGGCAGAAGACGGCGACCAGATCACATTCGATTTCCTCGGCAAAGTAGACGGCGAAGCCTTTGAAGGCGGCGCGGCAGAAGATTACCCGCTGGTGCTGGGCTCCAACTCCTTCATCCCCGGTTTCGAAGAGCAGCTGGTCGGTGTTGTGGCAGGCGACGAGAAAGACGTAACGGTTTCCTTCCCGGAAGATTACCAAGCGCCTCACCTCGCCGGCAAAGAAGCCGTGTTCGAGTGCAAGGTTAAAGAAGTGAAAAAGCCTGTTGCCGCGAAAGTGGACGACGAGCTGGCCAAGAAATTCGGTGCCGAAGATCTGGCTGCGCTGAAATCCCAGATCGCAGAGCGTCTGGAAGCGGAATATGCCGGTGCGTCGCGCGCTGTCATGAAACGCGGTCTGCTGGACGAGCTGGACAAGCTGGTCAGCTTTGACCTGCCGCCGTCGCTGGTCGAAGCCGAAGCAGGCCAGATCGCGCACCAGCTGTGGCACGAAGACAACCCTGATGTTCAGGGCCATGACCACCCGGAAATCGAAACCACAGACGAGCACAAGAAGCTCGCCGAGCGCCGCGTGCGTCTTGGCCTGCTGCTGGCCGAGCTGGGTCAGAAAGCCGAAGTTCAGGTCACCGACGCGGAAATGACGCAAGCGATCATGAACCAGGCACGTCAGTACCCCGGTCAGGAACGCCAGTTCTTTGAATTCGTTCAGCAAAACCAGCAGATGCAACAGCAGATGCGCGCACCTTTGTTCGAAGACAAAGTCGTTGATCACGTGTTTGAACAGGCGACATTGAACGAGAAAGAAGTGTCGAAAGAAGACCTGCAGAAAGCCGTAGAAGAGCTGGAAGACGAATAAGTCTTTCCCCTTTTTCGGTATCACGAAGATCAAAGCCGTCCCGATTGGGGCGGCTTTTTTCGTTAGACGGCTGGGGAGTTATCCGTTTTAGTGCAGCAAAATGCGGCAGTTCCGGTCAAGGGGAGGGTGGTAGACACATGTCAGATCAAGTCAGCAACAGGGCGCGCCGCGCCGCGAGAGCAAAGACCCCCCTGACCGAGGAGGAGCGCAAAGCCCGCCGGCGTGCAAAGCGGAACCTGCGTCAGGCCGAGGCGATGGGCTTTCTCAAGGGGGTGACGGCGATGCTGAAGCCTGGCGATCTGGCGATGGACTGCGGGGCCAATGTGGGTGTCGTCACCCGTTTGTTAGCTGACACAGGTGCCGAGGTGATCAGCTATGAACCCGATCCTTATGCGTTTGAACAGCTCACGACGGCTGTGAAAGACCGCGCGAACGTGCGTCTTGTCAACGCGGCGGTTGGGGCCAGCTCGGGCACTGTGCGGCTGATGCGGGCCGCGAATTTTGACGACAATATGAAGGGAGCATCGGTCAAAAGCACAATCGTCGATGGCGGGCGTACGATTGACGCAGACAATTATGTCGATGTCGCATTGCTCAATTTTCTGGAAATCATCAGGGCTGAAATCGATAAACGCGGCGAGATCGCTTTTGTGAAGATGGACATCGAAGGCGCGGAGCTTGATCTGCTTGAGGCTATGGATGCAGCGGATTTGATCAAGGGGATCAGGTGCTTGGTCGTGGAAACCCATGAGCGCAAGTTCGCGGATCTCAGACCGAGGTTCCGCGCGCTGCGCGAAACCTTTGCTGCGAAATACCCTGCGCGACAGGTGAACCTCGACTGGATCTGAGAAAGGCACGCCTGCGCCCATGGGGCAGCGCGGCGCGCCTTAGGGGGCTCAGCCTTTGCGCAGACCGGTTTCGACCAGCATACCGCGCCGTTTGGCCTCGTAATAATAGCCGCGGGCGTACCATTTGATTGCGGTGGCGTGATCGCCATCAGACAGCAGCCAAGCGCCGCGCAGGTATTTGACGCCGTATTTCAAGTTTACATCAGGATCGAGAAGATCGCCGGCATCGCCGCGAAACCCCATGCCGCGTGCGGTGGCGGGCAGGATTTGCAGCAGGCCGAAGTAGGGCCCATTGCGGGCCTCTGGACGGTGGGTGCTTTCACGGATGGCAAGACGGTGGACCAGCGGGCGGGGGACGTCGTAGTGGTCGGCCCATTTGTTGATCAGCCCGCGCAGCTCGGGCGTCTCGTTGGGATAGAGCGGCAGCTTACGGGGCGCGGGGGCGGGCTCTGGTGCGGTACTGGCGCAGGCAGAGAGGGCAGGTGTGCAAAGCAACATCTGGCAAAGGGAACGACGTGTGAGGGCGATCATGCGGGTGACTCGCATCGTTGACGGGAGCCAAATGCTTACAACGCCGGGGGCACCGCGCAACAAGGGCAGCGCCGGATGGGCAGAGGGTCGCTTAGCACAGGGCGGCATATTGCCGATGTCGCAATGAAAAACGCCGCCGCTGAGAGGTCAGCGGCGGCGTTTCATTTGGAATCAGATCGGAAGGCTTAAGCTTGCGCTTCGTCTTCGTCTGTTTTCTCGACAGCTTCTGCCAGATCGTCGTCGTCGGATGCGGCGGAGCCGATATCGTCGAACAGTTCAGAGATCTCGAATTCGGCTGCAGCTTCTTCTTCTGCGGCCAGTTCCTGGATCGACTTGCCTGCGGCCTGAAGCTCGGCCTCTTCAGGGGAACGTGCAACGTTCAGCTGAATTGTGGCTTCGACTTCGGGGTGCAGGATGACGGTGACGTCATGCAGGCCCAGGTCTTTGATCGGGCTGCCCAGAACGACCTGTTTGCGGTCGATGGTGAAGCCTTCGGCTGTGGCAACGTCTGCCGCGTCACGGGTCGTAACCGAACCGTAAAGCGCACCCGAATCGGAGGCGGAGCGGATGACGATGAACTGCTGACCGTTAAGCTTGTCGGCCAGTGCTTCGGCTTCTTTTTTGGTCTCGAGGTTTTGTGCCTCAAGCTGGGCTTTCTGACCTTCGAAGGCTTCGATGTTGGCTTTGGAAGCCGACAGCGCTTTGCCTTGGGGCAGCAGGAAGTTGCGTGCGTAGCCGGGCTTTACGTCCACGACTTCGCCCATTTGGCCCAGTTTGGCCACACGTTCCAGAAGGATAACTTGCATGTGCTTTCTCCTTACTTAACGGCGTAGGGCAGCAGGGCGAGGAAGCGGGCGCGTTTGATGGCACGGGCCAATTCACGCTGCTTTTTCGCGGAGACTGCGGTGATGCGGGAAGGAACGATTTTGCCGCGCTCAGAGATGTAGCGCTGCAGAAGACGTGTGTCTTTGTAATCGATTGCCGGTGCGTTGTCGCCCGAGAAGGGGCAGACCTTACGACGGCGGAAAAATGGTTTAGCGGCCATGGTTTATGTCCTTTATTGCAAGCTGATGATCAACGACGTTCGCGGCGTTCGCCACGCTCGGGGCGCTCGTCACGTTTCTGCATCTGAACCGATGGCAGCTCTTTGTGCTCATCAACTTTGATGGTCAGAACGCGCATCACGTCATCATGCAAACGCATCAGGCGTTCCATTTCCTGTACGGCGGTCGCTGGTGCGTCCGAACGCAGGAAGGCATAGTGGCCCTTGCGGTTTTTGTTGATCTTGTAGGCCATCGTTTTGACGCCCCAGTATTCGCTGTCGACGAGCTTGCCGTCGTTGTCAGCCAAAACTGTGCCAAAATGTTCGATAAGGCCTTCTGCTTGCGTGTTGGACAAGTCCTGACGCGCAATCATAACATGCTCATAAAGCGGCATGTGCACTCCTATTTATATCAAGGCGCATTTCATAGGCAGGGCATTTGCGTTTTGCGGCCCCACCACGAGAGTCTGCGCGGTTCAAAAGATGATGCAAAACGAAGGGCCGATATACACGGTTTTGCAGGCAGGGCAAGGGTGCGTTGGCGCTATGGCACGGGCGTCTATCGATTTGGGGCGGATGATCCTTTGAAAAGTACCACTTCGATCACGGTCGCGCCTCTTTTTCGTCATGAACCCATACGAGAACTGAAGGGGAGATCACACGGTTAAGCAAGGTTTATCAGAGCAATGGGCGCAGTTACGAATTTCTCGGCGGATAGTCTTCAGTTTTCGGCACAGGCCGGGATGGTAGATGGCTCTCGGGCGGTGGTGCGCAGCGTCCAGCGGTTGTTGGGGGCGGCCTTGGTACTGGCGGCGTCGGGGTTGTGGCTGACGCCGGGGTCGAACTTTGGGTCAGATGTGATGCTGTTCAAGGTCGGGCTGTCGGCGGTGTCTGTGATGTTGGGGGCAAGCCTTTTGCTGTCGGGGCAAAAGCCCGCGCTGCCCGAGATCCAGATCGACACGCTGCGGCGCGAGCTGCGTTTGGTGCGTCCGCGCACGATGGGGGCGCAACGGGTGCTGCAACGCTGCAGTTTTGGCGATCTGGGACGGGTGGAGCGTGTGGGCCGCAACTTTCACTTCTGGGATGGGCGCGGCAATTTCATCGTTGATGTCCATATCGCAGAGCGCCGCGTGGTCGATAACCTGACCTTTAGCCTGCGCGACTCGGGTCAGGCGATCTGATCGCAGCTTGGTCGTTATGTGCGTGTTTATCGCAAGTCTGACGGGCGACTGTTCGCCAATGCGCACTAACTGTTGAACGCTGCTGGGTTGCTGAAACGCTGAAATGCTTCATGTATGGTGCAGACAAACGCCAACAGGAGTATTCCAATGACCATGAAGTCTGTCCTTCTTGCCACCGCCCTGACACTGGGTGCCACCTCTGCTTTCGCCGCCGAGAAATATGTGCTGGACGCAAGCCACAGCCAGATCGTTTTTACCTATAACCACCTTGGGTTCTCGACCACCACGTCGATGTTCAGCGGTTTTGACGGTGAAATCATGCTGGACGAGGCAGAGCCCGCGAACTCCTCTGTCTCCGTATCTTTCCCGGTCAAAGACATGATCACCGGCTGGGAACCCCGCACCGAACACTTCATGACGGATGATTTCTTTGGCGCTGAAGACGGCGACATGGTGACGTTTGAATCCACCGGTATCGAGGTCACAGGTGAAAAGACCGCGTTGATCACCGGTGATCTGACCATGAACGACGTAACCAAATCCGTAGTGCTGGATGCCAAGCTGAACCAGATGGGCGAGCATCCGATGGCCAAGAAGCCTTGGGCCGGTTTCGACGCGACGACCACGGTCACACGCACCGATTTTAACCTTGGTCAGTTCGCGCCGTTCGTCAGCGACGAAGTGCAAGTGAACATCTCTATCGAAGCGATGAAGGCTGAGTAAGCTTTCCACCGTTTATTAAGAAACGAGAACGCCGGGGCAGAACCCCGGCGTTTTTGCGTTTATGGGGCGGGATTACTGCCCGCGTGTGGCGGTGAGGTCGATATTCACCGTGACGCTGAACGCCAACGTGCTTTCGTCCGTCACCGTTTCCCCGATGCCAAAGTTGCGACGGTCCAGCGTGGTGGAGCCTGTCATCCGGGCAGTGTCGTCCTGCAACGTCAGGGTGAAAGGCAGGTCGACCGGTATCGTCTGATCCTTGATCGTCAGGCTGCCCGCTGCGACATAGCCGTCGGCGGTGGCATTGATATCAGCCTGAAAAATCGCGGTGGGGAAGGCCTCGCTGTTGAAGAAATCCGCCCCCATCGCCTGATCCGTCACCGACCCGAGGCTCAGCGACGGGATCGCGACCGTGGTCGTTACGTCGCCCGCTTTGCCGGATTGTACGGTGTCGTCAAATGTGATCGCGGATGTCCAATCGGCAAAGCTACCAGCCACGACGGACCCGAACTGCGTGACCTCTAGCGCGATGGTCCCATCCTGCACCTGCCAGTCAGAGGCGACATCTTCTAGCGCGGCGGTTTCGGTCGGGGCGGGTTGATCGCTTTGTTGGCCCAAGCCAAGCCCCAGCCCCAGCCCGACGACAATCGCGGCGACCCAGACCACAGTGGCGGTGATCACCGGCGCGGCAGTGTGGTGTTGCGCAGGCAGCGGGCCGACGACGGCTTCGCCCGGCAGCATCCGCCGCAGGGTCGAATCGCGGTCCACAACGTGGTGCTTCACCGCGCCGGCGATATGCAGGATCAACGCGCCGATCAGCAGTTTGCCCGAGATGACGTGCAGCGCGCCAAAGGCGTGCTCTAAAGTTGTGTTCTTGGGGATAAACGGCAGCGACTGCCCCAGCGGCCACCAGATCGGCGCAAAGCCAGAGGCGGCGGCGTGGTTGATCCAGCCGGCCAGCGGGACGATCACCAGCGACCCATAGAGCACCCAATGCACCGTTTCCGCCAGCCAGCTTTCCAGACGGTGATCCGCGTTCAGCAGCCCCGGTTTGGGTTGGGTAAAGGCCCAGACGATGCGGGCAAGGGCGACAAAGAAGACCGTCACGCCCAGTGTTTTGTGCAGCGAGAACAGCCACGCTTTGCGGGTCAGCTCCGCTTGCGTATCGTGGGGCAGATCGCTGGCATAAAGGCCAAGGGCGATCAGCGTGAGGATCAGCAGGGCGGTGAGCCAGTGAAGGAACTTGGTCACCCCGCCGTAGCGGATTGAGGTATTGGTTAAGGCCATCTGGGTGCTCCGTCGCGAAATGGGGTGGTTTCTCCATACTGCAACGGCGCTTGGGGACCAATGCGGATCAGCGCACAGTCGCCGTGCAGGCTTGTTTGACGGCCACCCACGCGCTAAAGCGCTGGAAACGCAAATTCGGGGGACTTTATGACCATTGCATTCGTATATCCGGGCCAAGGCGCGCAAACCATCGGTATGGGCCGCGATCTGGCCGACGCCTATCCGGCGGCAAAGGCCGTGTTTGACGAGGTGGACGAAGCCTTGGGCGAAAAGCTGTCGACGCTGATCTGGGAAGGCGACGCGGACGAGCTGACGCTGACACAGAACGCGCAGCCTGCCTTGATGGCGACATCAATGGCGGCGATGGCGGCGTTGAAGGCCGAAGGCGTTACCGTCGATAAGGCGGCCTATGTCGCGGGCCATTCGCTGGGTGAATATGCGGCACTATGCGCGGCGGGGACATTCTCGCTTGCCGATACGGCGCGGTTGCTGCGCATCCGGGGGCGCGCGATGCAGGCGGCTGTGCCCGTGGGGCAGGGCGCTATGGCCGCCCTTCTGGGGCTAAGCTTTGATCAGGCCGAGGCCGTCGCCGCAGAGGCCGCACAGGGCGAGGTCTGTCAGGTCGCCAACCAGAACGATCCGGCGCAGAATGTCGTTTCGGGCAGCAAGGCTGCCGTGGAACGTGCGATTGATCTGGCGAAAGCGGCTGGCGCCAAGCGCGCGCTGCTCTTGCCTGTGTCTGCTCCGTTCCACTGTGCCCTGATGGCCCCCGCCGCAGAAGAGATGGCCGGTGCGCTGGCGGATGTGACAATGAACGCCCCCGCCGTGCCCGTGGTGGCGAATGTGGTGGCCGAGGCGGTTACCGATCCCGAACAGATCCGCAAGCTGCTGATCGAGCAGGTCACCGGTCAGGTGCGTTGGATGTCGTCGGTTGAATGGATGGGCGCGCAGGGCGTGACCGAGGTCTGGGAAATCGGCGCGGGCAAGGCGCTGTCCGGCATGATCCGCCGTATCAACAAGGAAATCACCTGCGTGAACATCGGCACCGCTGCCGATGCCGCTGCCGTGAAAACGGCCTGAGACAGGCTGCGAAAGGAATTACATATGTTTGATCTTACTGGAAAAAACGCGCTGGTCACTGGCGCTTCGGGTGGTATCGGCGCGGAAATCGCGCGCAGCCTGCATGCCCGTGGCGCGACCGTGGGCCTGTCCGGCACCCGCACCGAACCTCTTGAGGCGCTGGCCGCCGAACTGGGCGAGCGCGCCCATGTGCTGCCCTGTAACCTGAGCGATATGGACGCCGTTGACGCGCTGCCCAAACAGGCGACCGAAGCGATGGGATCGGTTGATATTCTGGTCAATAACGCCGGCATCACTCGCGACAACCTGTTCATGCGCATGTCGGATGATGAATGGAATTCGGTCCTGAACGTCAACCTGACCGCGACGTTCAAGCTGTGCAAAGGCGTGATGCGCGGGATGATGAAGGCGCGTTGGGGCCGGATCGTGAATATCTCGAGCGTGGTCGGGGCCACCGGTAACCCCGGTCAGGCGAATTATGCCGCGTCCAAGGCCGGTATGGTGGGCATGTCCAAATCGCTTGCCTATGAGGTTGCCAGCCGCGGGATCACCGTGAACGCGGTCGCCCCCGGTTTCATTACCACGGCAATGACGGACAAGCTGACCGACGACCAAAAGGCGGGAATCATGGGGCAAATCCCTGCGGGCCGTATGGGCGAAGCATCCGAAATCGCGTCGGCTGTTGTATATCTGGCGAGTGCGGAAGCCGCCTATGTTACCGGAACCACCTTGCATGTGAACGGCGGCATGGCCATGTTGTGACCCTGCGCTGCAAAGCGTTTGCCAAATCTGCGTCTTGTGCTAAATGGGGCGCAGAATCCATCATAGGGAGGCTTGATTGCCCCCCTTACCTTGTGACAACAAGGGCCATAGCCGCCCCTCGGGGCACGATCCATACGGACCAGATAAGGTTCTGACGGAAACAGAAGAGGGCAGGATTGCCCGAATGAATGAGGACTGAATATGAGCGACGTCGCAGACCGCGTAAAGAAGATCGTTGTAGAGCACCTGGGTGTTGAAGAAGACAAAGTTGTTGAGAACGCATCGTTCATCGACGATCTTGGCGCAGACAGCCTCGACACTGTTGAGCTGGTTATGGCGTTCGAAGAAGAGTTCGGCATCGAGATTCCCGATGACGCAGCCGAGAACATCCAGACCTTCGGCGACGCGGTCAAGTTCATCAAAGAAGCGTCCTAAGACGTTTTCGCCAGCCGCAGCCCCATAGGCGTCGCGGCGGCACGAGATTTAGAGAACGGCGTTCTTCCTAGCGGAAGGGCGCCGTTTTTGCTTGGGGGGACCGCGCGTCACTTGCCTTGCGCGGGCTGCGGCGTGACACTGCCGGTGACAGAAATTCAAGCGTGAAGGTAATTCACCACATGTCGCGATCAGTACCGACCATCAATACCGCCCGTCTCACCCTGCGCGCCATGCGGGCCGAAGACTTCCCCCGTTATGCTGACATCTGGGCCACGCCCGCCGTGGTGACCCATATTACCGGCAAGCCCAAACCCAAGGCCGAAAGCTGGGATGCGTTTCTGCGCAACGCGGGCCATTGGCAGATTGTCGGGTTTGGTCAATGGGCGATCCAGTCGCGCGGCACCCGCGAGATGGAAGGTCAGGTCGGGTTTTTCTTTGGTTCCCGCGGGTTTGGCGACGATTTTGATCCCTTTCCCGAGGCCGGTTGGGTGCTGGCCCCCGGAGCGCAGGGTACGGGGCTGGGGCTGGAAGCCGCGCGCGCGGCGCATGACTGGTTCGACCGCGTGGTGACGGGGCGCACGGTGTGCATGATCGCCGTGGCGAATGTATCGTCGCTGCGTCTGGCCGAGACCTTGGGATATACCGCGCTGCGCGACATAGAGCTTGACGGCGACAAGATACGTCTGATGACGCGCAAAGGCCCGCCGGTCTGACCGTGCCTTGGGCGCTTCGCGTCTTGAAATTTACGGTCTCGGCAAGGTATAGCCGGTCAACGCAAAGAAACACCAAGGGGCTTGGATATGCGCAGAGTAGTAGTGACAGGTTTGGGATTGGTAACTCCGTTGGCCGATGGCGTGGAGGCCAGCTGGTCCAGAATTTTGGATGGTCAGTCCGGGGCGGGCAAGATCACGGGCTTCGATCCCAGCAAGCTGGTCACTCAATACGCCTGCGAAGTGCCGCTTGGCGACGGTACGGATGGTACCTTTAACGGCGACAAGTATATGGAGCCGAAAGAACAGCGCAAAGTGGATACCTTTATCCTGTTCGGCATGGCCGCAGCACAGCAAGCGGTCGAGGATTCCGGCTGGATGCCCACGGACCGCGAAGATCTGGAACGCACCGGCGTCTTGATCGGGTCGGGCATCGGGGGCCTGAACTCTATCGCGAACACTGCCGTGATGATGCACGAGAAAGGCCCGCGCCGCGTGAGCCCATTCTTTGTGCCCGGCGCGCTGATCAACCTGATCTCGGGTCAGGTATCGATTCGCTATGGATTCCGCGGCCCGAACCATTCGGTTGTGACCGCCTGTTCCACCGGTGCCCATGCGATTGGTGACGCAAGCCGTCTGATCCAGCATGGCGACGCGGATGTGATGATTGCCGGCGGGGCCGAGGCCGCGATTTGCGAGATCGGCATGGCCGGGTTCAACGCCTGTAAAGCGCTGTCCACCAAGCGGGGCGACGACCCCACCAAGGCAAGCCGCCCCTATGACGCGGATCGTGACGGTTTCGTCATGGGCGAGGGCGCGGGCATTGTCGTGCTGGAAGAATACGAACACGCCAAGGCACGTGGGGCCAAGATCTATGCTGAGGTGCTGGGGTATGGTCTGTCAGGCGATGCCTATCACATCACCGCCCCTGCCGAGGATGGCGACGGGGCCGAACGGTCCATGCGCAACGCCCTGCGTGGTGCCGGGCTGGAGCCAAAAGACATCGACTATATCAACGCGCATGGCACATCGACCATGGCTGATGTGATCGAGCTGGGCGCGGTCGAGCGGATGCTGGGCGACGCGGTTGAGACGGTCACCATGTCGTCGACGAAATCCGCGACAGGTCACCTGTTGGGGGCTGCTGGCGCGATCGAGGCGATTTTCTCTATCCTCGCGATCCGCGATCAGGTGGCCCCGCCGACCATCAACCTCGACAATCCTGCGGTTGAAACCAAGATCGACCTGGCCCCGAACAAGAAGGTCGAGCGCAAGATTGATGTCGCGCTGAGCAACTCTTTCGGCTTTGGTGGCACCAACGCGAGCGTGATCTTCGGGAAAGCATCCTAATGTGGCGTCATATCGCGTCTAACGCTGTTACGTTTCTGATTTTAGGCTTGTTTTTGTTAGGCGGGATTATCCTGTGGGGGCGGGGGCAGTATGATGCCCCCGGTCCGCTGTCGCAGGCGATCTGCCTACAGGTGGAGCGCGGGTCGAACATGCGTGCCGTGGGCGATGATCTTGCTACACAAGAGGCCGTAAGCTCGGCTGCGATTTTCCGTCTTGGGGCGGAGTATGAGGAAAAGACCCGCGACCTGAAGGCGGGGAGCTTTCTGATCCAGCCCGAAGCCTCGATGAAAGAGATCGTGGACACGGTGACACGCGGCGGGGCAAGCACCTGCGGTACCGAAGTTGTCTACCGCATCGGTGTGAACCGCATCAGCACGCAGGTGCGTGAACTGGACCCCGCAACAAGCCGCTTCGTCGAGCGTGCCGAATTCACCCCCGGTGAGGATGAGGTGCCAGAGGTCTATACCCAGACCAAGGCGAAGGCCGACACGCGGTTCCGCATCGCGATGGCAGAGGGCGTGACAAGCTGGCAGGTGGCCGAGGCGTTGAAAGCCATTGACCTGCTGTCAGGCGAGATCGCTGCGGTACCTTCGGAGGGATCTTTGGCACCCGACAGCTATGAGGTGTCCGAAGGGGACGACCGTGCCGAAATCCTGACGCGTATGGCCGCGGCACAAGAACAGCGTTTGGCCGAAGCCTGGGAGGCTCGCGATCCGGGGCTGCCCGTCGAGACGCCTGAGGAACTGTTGATCCTTGCCTCTATCGTCGAGAAGGAAACCGGCGTACCGGAAGAGCGCGAACAGGTGGCGAGCGTTTTCGTCAACCGTTTGAACCAGGGCATGCGTCTGCAGACGGACCCGACCGTGATCTACGGGATCACAAACGGGCAGGGCGTCTTGGGGCGTGGTCTGCGCCGCAGCGAGCTGCGCAAGGAGACCCCGTTCAACACCTACGTCATTGACGCGTTGCCACCGACGCCGATTGCGAACCCCGGACGTGCGAGCCTGATGGCTGCGGCACAACCGGCCAGCGAGGACTATGTTTTCTTTGTTGCTGATGGCACCGGCGGTCACGCTTTTGCCGAGACATTGGAAGAGCATAACGCCAATGTCGCGCGCTGGCGCCAGATCGAGGCGGAGCGTGGCGCGGAAGCGGCGGGCAGTGCGTCGACGGGCGGAAACTAAGCGTCAGAGCGGGCGCGGATTTGGGTTAAGTTAGGAATTTGTTAACCATCGTAAGGGCTTGGAAGGTTTTGGTAACCTTGTTTTCCTTGACTTTGCGTCCGCTCTGAAATAGAAACACGTCCATGCTAGAAGACATGGGCAAACGGCCCCGGATTAAGTTCCGGTGGCCGTTTTTTCGTGTCTGCTCGGGTTGGAGGTCCAAAACGAGAGGTAAGAGCAAGATGACGATGAATACCCCGGAACAGGAAATTGCTGCCAGCGAAGAGCAGCTTCAGGCGTTGCAGGTCGCGATCCGCGATTTGCGCCGCGAGATAGAGAGCCTGCGCGAACAGGCCCGATCCGGGGAGGAAGTAAACGAAACAGCAGCGTCGAAGGCATTGGGTAAGGCCAGTGGCATGGTGGCGACCTGCGTCAAGGTGGAGACCTATCTGAATGAGTGCAGAAACAGACAAGCGGGCATTGCCCGAGGGGGATACGCGCTGGACATGGAAAGGGCGCGGGCTGACATCGGGTGCAAGCTGGATCGGCTCCGCCGATGTTGCGGTGCAAGACCGGTTCCTGAATGATCTGGAGGAGGGAGAGCTTTTGGCTCTCCCTTTTTTGTTCGAGTTCTGGGCCATGCCGCATCAGCTGCCCCCCGAAGGCGACTGGCGGTCCTGGGTGATCATGGGCGGGCGCGGTGCGGGCAAGACGCGTGCGGGGGCGGAATGGGTGCGCGCGCAGGTCGAAGGGTCGCGGCCCTTGGATGCGGGGCGCTGTCGCCGCGTGGCGCTGGTGGGAGAGACGATCGAGCAGGTGCGCGAGGTGATGATCTTTGGCGACAGCGGGATATTGGCGTGCTCGCCCGCCGACCGGCGACCGGCTTGGGAGGCGACGCGCAAGCGGTTGGTCTGGCCCAATGGGGCCGTGGCGACGGTGCATACGGCGCATGATCCCGAGGGGTTGCGCGGGCCGCAGTTTGACGCGGCCTGGGTGGATGAGTTGGCCAAGTGGAAGAAGGCGGAAGAGACGTGGGACCAATTGCAGTTCGCTTTGCGGCTGGGGGAGGACCCGCGGGTCTGCGTGACCACGACTCCGCGCAATGTCGGCGTATTGAAAAACCTGCTGGCGTCGCCGTCGACCGTGACCACCCATGCCCCGACAGAGGCGAATGCCGCGAACCTTGCGGGCTCTTTCCTCGAAGAGGTGCGGGCGCGCTATCGCGGGACACGACTGGGCCGACAGGAACTGGACGGTGTGCTGTTGGCCGATGCGGAAGGGGCGCTGTGGACATCCGAGCGGATCGAGGCCGGGCGGGTGCGGGATGTGCCCTTGTTGGACCGGATCGTCGTGGGGTTGGACCCTGCCACCACCGCCGGCGCGGGGTCGGATGAATGCGGGATCGTGGTGGTGGGCGCGCAGACCCAAGGCCCGCCTCAGGATTGGCGCGCCGTGGTGCTGGCCGATTGCACGGTGCAGGGGGCGACCCCGTCGGGCTGGGCGCGCGCGGCGATCAGCGCGATGACGCAGTACGGCGCAGATCGCCTTGTCGCCGAGGTCAATCAGGGCGGGCAGATGGTGGCGGAGGTCTTGCGTCAGGTCGACCCATTGGTGCCGGTCAAATCGGTCCATGCCAGCCGTGGCAAGGTGGCGCGGGCGGAGCCTGTGGCGGCGCTTTATGAGCAGGGGCGCGTGAGGCATGTGGCGGGGCTGGACGCGCTGGAGGACCAGATGTGCCGGATGACAGCGCGGGGCTATGAGGGGACTGGGTCGCCTGATCGCGTCGATGCGCTGGTCTGGGCGCTGCATGAGCTGATGATCGAGCCTGCGGCACAGTGGCGGATGCCCGGGGTGCGTGGATTGTGAGCGCGTTGCGGAGGAGAGCGGCCCTTCGGGGAGAGTTTAACGGGCAAAATGAAGCGCTGTTGCGGGCGGGGCGTTCGCTCTGGTCGGGCGGCGTTAAGGGATTGGTGAGATTTTCATGGGGCGGTCAATGAGCAGGGAGAGCAGCGGCATGGTTTTTGATTTTCTCAAACGGGGGGCGGTTGAGGTGGTTGCGGAGAAGAAAGCCTCTGCCACGGGGCCTGTCGTTGCGGTTCAGACCAGCGGGCGCGTGGCCTGGAGCCCGCGCGATGTGGTCAGCCTGACGCGCAGCGGGTTTTGCGGCAACCCTGTGGGGTTTCGGTCGGTGAAGCTGATTGCGGAGGCCGCGGCGGCCCTGCCGCTGGTGTTGCAGGATGCCGCGCAACGGTTCGAGGCGCATCCGCTGCTGGATCTGGTGGCACGGCCCAATGGGGCGCAGGGGCGTGCGGAGCTGCTGGAGGCGCTTTATGCGCAGCTGTTGTTGACGGGCAACGGCTATATCGAGGCGGTTGGCGCGGGTCCAGTGCCGGTGGAGCTGCATGTCTTACGGTCGGATCGCATGTCGGTGGTGCCGGGGGCGGATGGCTGGCCGGTGGCCTATGAATATGCCGTCGGCGGGCGCAAGCATCGGTTTGACGTGGCCGGGGATACGGCCGCGATCTGTCACATCAAGAATTTCCACCCGCAGGATGACCATTATGGGTTCAGCCCGTTGCAGGCGGCGGCGATGGCCTTGGATGTGCACGGCGCGGCTTCGCGCTGGAGCAAGGCCTTGCTGGACAATGCGGCGCGGCCATCGGGGGCGATTGTCTACCGGGGGACCGAGGGGCAGGGCAAGCTGAGCGATGATCAGTATGACCGTTTGGTCAGCGAGATGGAGAGCCACCATCAAGGCGCGCGCAATGCGGGGCGGCCGATGCTGCTGGAAGGCGGGTTGGATTGGAAGCCGATGGGGTTTTCGCCCTCGGACATGGAGTTTCACCGCACCAAGGAGGCGGCGGCGCGGGAAGTGGCGCTGGCTTTTGGGGTGCCGCCGATGCTGCTGGGGATCGCGGGGGATGCGACCTATGCCAATTATCAGGAGGCGCATCGGGCGTTCTACCGGCTGACGGTCCTGCCCTTGGCGACGCGGGTTGCCGCGGCGCTTGGTGCGTGGCTGGCGGGGTTCACCCATGAGGCGGTGACGTTAAAGCCCGATCTGGATCAGGTGCCCGCCCTGGCGCAGGAGCGTGACGCGCAATGGGCGCGGGTGGCGGGGGCGGATTTTCTGACGCAGGCGGAAAAGCGGTCCTTGTTGGGGCTGCCAGCGGTGGCGGCGGATGGTTGAGGAGATGGGATATGACCGGTTTGAATGTGCGCCGGGGTTGCGGTTGCAGGCGCATGAGAGGGTGAGCGCGATCCACCACGAGAACCTTTTGCAGCGGCTCGACCGGCTGGAGGAGATGATGGAGCGGCTGGAGCGGCGGTTGTGGTTGACCGTCTATGGTGTGGTCGCGGTGATTTTGGCGCAGGCGGTACAGTCGTTTCTGGTGGTCGCGCCGTAGCAATTTGAACGCAAGGGAGGGTGTCATGGAAGATGGCATGCGCTTCGGCCTCGGGTCGGAGAACGGGAGAGGTTTGCCCCATATGGGCGCTGGGTTGGAGCATAAGTTCGCGCGTTTCGACGAGGGGCTTGTGGTGGAGGGCGGCACCGAGATCAGCGGCTATGCCAGCCTGTTCGGGCGGGTCGATCAGGGTGGTGATCTGGTGGCACGGGGGGCCTATGGCGCGTCGCTGGCGGCGGCGCAGGCCGCGGGGCGTCGGATCAAGATGCTGTGGCAGCATGATCCGGCACAGCCCATCGGCGTGTGGGACGAGCTGCGCGAGGATGCGCGGGGGCTTTGGGTCAAGGGGCGGCTGCTGGACAGTGTGGCGCGGGGACGCGAGGCGGCGGCCTTGATCGAGGCCGGAGCAATTGATGGCCTTAGCATCGGCTATCGCACGCAGCGGGCGGCCAAGAATGACGCGGGCCAGCGGGTGCTGCAGACCCTGGACCTGTGGGAGGTGTCGCTGGTGACCTTTCCCATGCTCCCCACGGCGCGGATCGCGGCCAAGGGGGATTTTATCGCCATCGGAGACGTCTTGCGCGGCATGGCCGGTGTCTTTGACGAGGCGCGGCGGAATTTAAAACGGAACGGAGGGTAAGCGGATGGAACGACACGAAGATGACATGGGCACCGAGCCCCGCGGCGCGGTCGAGGAGATGCGCCGCGCTGTGGGTGGATTTGTGCAGGATTTCAAAGGGTTTCAGGACGAGATGACGACCAAGTTGCAACAAACAGAAGAGCGAATGACTATGTTGGATCAAAAGATGACTTTGCCGGCGCGCACACCATTGGCGGGGGCTGTAGAGACGGGCGCGCCGCATCAGAAGGCGCTGCATGCCTATATCCGCAACGGCGACGACGACGGGTTGCGCGGGCTTGAGCTGGAGAGCAAGGCGCTGTCGGCGGCGGTGAATTCGGATGGTGGTTATCTGGTGGACCCGCAGACCTCGGATCGGGTGAAGTCGGTGTTGAATGCCACGGCCTCTATCCGGGCGATTGCGTCGGTGGTGCAGGTCGAGGCGACCTCTTACGACGTGCTGGTGGATCATGCGGATGTGGGTGCCGGTTGGGCGACAGAAACGGGGGCCGTGTCCGAGACCGACACGCCGCAGATCGACCGGATCACCATCCCGCTGCACGAGCTGAGCGCGCTGCCCAAAGCCTCGCAGCGGTTGCTGGATGACAGTGCCTTTGACATCGAAGCGTGGTTGGCGGGGCGGATCGCCGATAAATTCTCGCGGGCAGAGGCCGCAGCCTTTATCCACGGGGACGGGATCGACAAGCCCAAGGGGTTTCTGGCCCATGCCACGGTCGACAATGTGATCTGGGAGTGGGGCAATCTGGGCTATGTGCCCACCGGCGTCGCTGGCGAGATCACGGCGGATGCGGTGGTTGATCTGGTCTATGCGCTTGGGGCGCAGTACCGCGCGCAGGCGAGTTTTGTGATGAGCTCGAAGACCGCGGGCATTGTGCGCAAGCTCAAGGATCTGGACGGGCGGTTCCTGTGGTCTGACGGGATGACGCAGGGCCAGCCCGCGCGGCTGATGGGCTATCCGGTGCTGGTGGCCGAGGATATGCCCGATGTGGCGGCGGATTCATTCTCGGTCGCCTTCGGTGATTTTGCCGCCGGTTACACCGTAGCAGAGCGGCCCGACCTGCGGATCCTGCGCGATCCCTTCAGCGCCAAGCCGCATGTGCTGTTCTATGCCACAAAACGGGTGGGCGGCGACGTGAGCGACTTTGCCGCGATCAAGCTGCTGAAATTCGGCACCGCCTAAGGCGCGGGGTCGAATAGGGGGGCTGGCGGTGGCTGGCCCCATCCCCCGGGCGCGCCGTGATGCGCCGGGTGCATTGCCTAGCTGCTGCCTCCGACCGAGCGATGCAGTCGGGGTGCGCGTTCGGGGGGCTTTGGCGGGCTAGATTTGGAGCGATGAGATGTTGATCGAAGAGACAGGGGTGGCGGAGGCCGATCTGCCGCTGGAGCCGTTCAAGGCGCATTTGCGGATGGGCAGCGGTTTTGGCACCGAAACCGTACAAGAGCCCGTTTTGGCGAGCTTTCTGCGTGCCGCCATTGCCGCGATTGAGGCGCGCACAGGTAAGGCGCTGATCTCGCGGTTGTTTACCATGACCGTGCAAGAGTGGGCGGACCCGCAGGCGCAGGCTTTGCCCGTGGGGCCGGTCCGGCAGATCGTGAGCGTCACCGTGGTGTCGCGGGATGCGATGGAGACGGTAATCGAGCCGCAGCGCTATTGGTTGGTGCGCGATATGCAGGCGCCGTTGCTGAAGCCATCAGGGGCGATGCTGCCGTTCATTCCGCCGCAAGGGTCGGTGGAGGTCTTGTTCGAGGCGGGGCTTGGGGAAAGCTGGGGCGCTGTGCCCGCGGATTTGCAGCAGGCCGTGCTGATGCTGGCGGCGCATTACTATGAATACCGCCACGAGACCCGCCTTGGGGACGGCTGCATGCCCTTTGGGGTGAGCAGCCTGATCGAGCGCTACCGCCCGCTGCGGATCGGCTTGGGGGCACGCGCATGAGCCGGCTGTCGTTGAACCGCCGCCTGGTGTTGGAGGCGCAGGTGCCTCAGCCTGATGGCGCGGGCGGAGAGAGCCGGAGCTGGGTGCGTGTGGGGGATCTCTGGGCGGATGTTACGGCGCGGCAGGGCCGGCGTTTGGGGCGTGGCGGCATTGCGGTGAGCCGCGGGGTCTATGTGGTGACGGTACGCGGTGCGCCAGTGGGCGATCCCGCGCGCCCCTTGCCGCAGCAGCGCTTTCGCGAGGGCACACGGGTTTATCAGATCCAGTCGGTGGCCGAGCAGGACGCACAAGGACGGTATCTGGCCTGCCTGACCCATGAGGAGGTGGCGGTATGAGCTATGGCATGGGGTTTGCCCTGCAACAGGCGGTCTTTGGCGTGTTGAGCACGGATCAGGAGATCACGGCGCTGGTGGGGGATGCGGTTTTTGATGCGGCCCCTGCGGGGGAGGTGCCGGCGCTGTATGTGCAGCTGGGGTCCGAAGCGGTGCGCGATGCCTCTGACGGGGCGGGCGGCGGGGCGGAGCATCGGTTCACGGTTCTTGTTGTCACGCATCATGCGGGGTTCGCCCCTGCGAAACAGGTGGCCGCTGCGGTGAGTGATGCGCTGGTCGGTGGGCAGTTTGGCCTGAGCCGCGGGCGGCTGGTGAGCTTGCGGTTCGAGCGGGCCGTCGCACGACAGGTCGGGGCGGATGCGCGCCGCCAGATAGAGATGCGGTTCAGGGCGCGGGTTCAGGACGGCTGAGCCGAAGTTTCAGGAAATTAAGAGGAGAGTGGATATGGCTGTTCAAGCGGGCAAAGACCTTTTGGTCAAGGTGGACATGACGAGCGATGGTCAGTTCGAAACGATCGCGGGGCTGCGTGCCACGCGGGTGAGCTTTAACGCGGAGCCGGTTGAGGTGACCTCGCTTGACAGTGAGGGGGGCTGGCGGGAGCTGCTGGCGGGCGCGGGCGTCCGATCTGCCGCAATCAGCGGGTCGGGGGTGTTTCGCGATGCGGGCACGGATGAACGCGCACGGCAGTTGTTTTTTGACGGGCTGACGCCGGATTTTCAGATCGTAATCCCCAGCTTCGGTATTATCGAGGGGCCGTTCCAGGTGGCGGCCATTGAATATGGCGGGTCTTTGAATGGCGAGGCGACCTATGAGCTGAGCCTGCAATCCGCGGGGCAGCTGAGCTTTACCGCGGATACGGCAGACACACCCGAGGGCGGGGTCTGATCATGGTGAACCGGTGGCGAGGGGATGTGGCGCTGGTGGTGAACGGTCAGCGGCGCGTGGCACGGCTGACCCTGGGGGCTTTAGCCGAGCTGGAGGACGCGCTGGAGGAGCCGTCGCTGGTGGCTTTGGTCGAGCGGTTCGAGGGTCATCGGTTCAGCAGTCGGGATGTGCTGTTGCTGTTGGCCGCGGGGCTGCGTGCAGGGGGCACCGAGGTAAGTGCCGAGACGCTTGCGCAGGCCGAGATCGAGGGCGGGCCGGTGGCCGCCTCTCAGGCCGCCGCAGCGCTTTTGGCGCGTGCCTTTGTTGTGCCGGTATGAGCGTGCCACCCAAGAGGACAAAGGCAGAGACCGCGCCGGGGATGGACTGGGCCGCGCTACTGCGGGCGGGGCTGAGGGGATTGACGCTGACGCCCGACGCATTCTGGGCGCTCACGCCGGCAGAGCTGCAACTGATGCTGGGGAGCGAGGCGGGGCGGGCTCCGCTGTTGGGGGATGGATTGGCAGCCTTGATGGCGGCTTATCCCGATAGGCAGAGAGAGGAGGACTGATGGCACAGGATGATACATTCGAGGGGCTAGAGGATGGCGCAGAGCGGTTGAATGAGACGCTTGGCGCGACGGCCACGCTGGTGGCCGGTTTCGATGCCGAACTGCGCCGTATGCGCAGCGCATTGGCCGCGACAGGCAAGGATGTCGCGACGTTGGAGAAGGGGCTGAGCCGTGGATTGCGCAGGGCCTTTGATGGTGTCGCGTTTGACGGGATGAAGCTGTCGGATGCCCTGTCCACTGTGGCGCGGTCGATGGTGAACACGACTTATAACGCGGCGATGAAGCCGGTGTCCGATCACGTCGGCGGGCTGATCAGTCAAGGTGTGGGATCACTGGTGCAGGGAATACTCCCCTTTGCCGATGGGGCACCGTTTTCTCAGGGACGTGTGATGCCCTTTGCTCAAGGGGGGATTGTCAGCACCGCCACTGGCTTTGGCATGCGCGGGGGGATGGGGCTGATGGGCGAGGCTGGACCGGAGGCGATCATGCCCTTGGCACGGGGGCCGGACGGTAAGCTGGGTGTCAAAGGGGGCGCGAGCGGCGGGACGACCGTGGTCATGAACATCACCACCCCTGATGTGCAGGGATTCCAACGCAGTCAAAGCCAGATCGCCGCTCAGCTGAGCCGCGCGCTGAACACTGGCAACCGTAACCGCTAGGGGAGCAAGCCGATGAATTTTCACGATGTCAGATTTCCACCTAGCCTGAGCTTTGGATCCCTCGGGGGGCCGCAACGCCGTACCGATGTGGTGACGCTCGCCAACGGGTATGAGGAGCGCAACACCCCCTGGGCCCATTCACGCCGTGTGTATGATGCGGGGCTGGGGATGCGCTCTATCGACGATGTCCAAGCGCTCACGGGGTTCTTCGAGGCACGTATGGGGCAGATGTACGGGTTTCGCTGGAAGGATTGGGCGGATTTCAAATCCTGCGCCTCTTCGGCCGGGGTCACGTTCGAGGATCAGAGCCTTGGTTTCGGGGATGGTGTGAGGACGGACTATCAACTGGTCAAGACCTATAGTTCGGGCGGGCATAGCTACGTCAGGCCGATCACCAAGCCGGTTGCCGGAACCGTGCGCGTGGGGATAGAGCAGGACGCCCTGCAAGAGGGGAGCGACTATGAGGTTGATCTGAGCACGGGCATCATCCGTTTCGCCCATGCGCCGGACCCCGAAATGCAGGTGTCGGCGGGGTTCGAATTCGACGTGCCTGTCCGCTTTGACACGGATCGCATTCTGGTCAGCGTTGCCAGCTTTCAGGCGGGGCAGGTGCCGGATGTGCCTGTGATCGAGGTGCGGGTATGAGCGGGGCGGGCAAAGACGCGGTGTTGGCGCATGCGCGCACGGGTCTGACGACGTTGTGCACGGCCTGGGCAATCCGGCGGCGGGACGGGGTGACGCTCGCGTTTACCGACCATGATCAGCCGCTCGGCTTCGACGGGTTGGCGTTTCGTGCGGATAGCGGGCTGAGTGCGCGGGCCTTGGCGCAGAGCACGGGGTTGTCGGTGGATAACACAGAGGCGCTGGGCGCGCTGAGCGATGACGCGATCCGCGAGGACGAGATCGAGCAGGGGCGCTTTGACGGGGCGGAGGTGTGCTGCTGGCGGGTGAACTGGGCCGATGTGACCGCCCGCTGCATGATCTTTCGCGGCACGATTGGCGAGATGCAGCGCGCGGGCGGTGCCTTTCGCGCAGAACTGCGCGGGTTGACCGAGGCGTTGAACCGGCCCTTGGGGCGGGTGTTTCAGAAGCCCTGCACCGCGGTGCTGGGGGATGCGGCCTGCGGGTTTGATCTGGCGACGGCGGGCTATGCCGTGACACTCGCCGTGCAGGAGCACGAGGACGGGCGGGTGTTCCGTTGGGAGGGCATCAACGGGTTTGACGACGCATGGTTCGCGCGGGGGCGGCTTGAGGTGCTGGACGGCCCTGCGGCGGGGCTTTGGGGTGTGATCAAACACGACCGGGTGCTGGAGGGGTGGCGCGAGGTCGAGCTCTGGGAGCCGATCCGCGGTACAATCACCGCCGGGCAACAGCTGCGACTGGTGGCAGGCTGCGACAAACGCCACACCACCTGTCGACTGAAGTTCAACAACCTGCTGAACTTTCAAGGCTTTCCTGATGTGCCGAGCGCGGATTGGATGATGGCGGTGCCGAAATCCTCGGGCAGCAATACCGGCGGGTCGCTGAGATGAGCGCGCGCGGGACCGCCGTGGTGGCTGCGGCGCGGGGATGGATCGGCACGCCCTACGTGCATCAGGCGGCGCGCAAGGGGGCAGGCTGCGACTGCCTTGGCCTGTTGCGCGGTATCTGGCGCGAGGTGGTGGGGGAGGAGCCCGAGGCGATCCCTTCCTATTCAATGGACTGGTCAGAACCACAGGGGGACGAGCGGCTTTGGCGTGCTGCGCTGCGTCACCTCTCGCCCAAGGTCCTGATCGATGAGGCCCCCGGTGACGTGCTGTTGTTCCGCATGCGCAGCGGGGCGGTGGCGAAACATCTGGGCGTGGCGGCAGAGGTCGGCGCGCAGGCGAGCTTTATCCACGGCTACAGCGGGCATGGGGTGACGGAAAGCCCGCTGAGCCTGCCGTGGCGCAGGCGCATTGTGGCGCGTTTTGAATTCCCGGCGGAGGCGATCTGATGGCGACGATACTTCTTTCAACCGCAGGTGCGGCGATTGGCGGCTCTGTCGGGGGCACATTGGCGGGCTTGTCTTCGGTCGCCATTGGGCGTGCCGTGGGGGCGACCCTTGGCCGTGTGATCGACCAGCGGCTGCTGGGGCAAGGGGCGCAGGCGGTCGAGACCGGCAAGGTCGACCGCTTTCGTCTGACCCAGGCGGGCGAGGGCGCGGCGATTGCGCAGGTCTATGGCCGGATGCGTGTCGGGGGACAGGTGATCTGGGCCTCGGACTTTGCCGAGACCACGACAGTGACGGGCGGCGGCGGTGGCAAGGGCGCGCCCTCGACCCCGCAAACGACGGAATACAGCTATAGCGTCAGCCTCGCCATCGCCCTGTGCGAAGGGGAGATCACCAGCATTGGCCGGATCTGGGCGGATGGGGAGGAAATCTCGGCCCACGCGCTGAATATGGCGGTCTATCGCGGGACGCGCGATCAACTGCCCGACCCGACGATTGCCGCGATCGAGGGGGCGGACGCGGTGCCGGCCTATCGCGGCACGGCCTATGTGGTGATGGAGAACCTCGGGCTGGGGCCCTTTGGCAACCGCGTGCCGCAGTTTTCCTTCGAGGTGCTGCGGGCAGAGGAACCGGATGCGCCTGCCGCCGACATCAGTGTCACCCATGGGATCAAAGGTGTCGCGCTGATTCCCGGCACAGGGGAATACGCGTTAGCGACGACTCCGGTGCATTATACCGACGGACAGGGTGGCCGGTGGAGCGCCAATGTCTCTACCCCCGACGGGCGCAGTGATTTCACCGCCGCGCTTGAGGATGCCACGCAGGACCTGCCGCAGCTGGCTGCCGCGTCGCTGGTCGTCTCGTGGTTCGGCGATGATCTGCGGTGCGGAGAATGCCGCCTGCGCCCCAAGGTGGAAAGCGCCGAGGACGAGGGCGAAAACATGCCGTGGCAGGTGGCCGGTCTGACCCGCGGCACCGCCGAGGTGATCGCCCGCGAGGACGACCGTCCGGTCTATGGTGGCACCCCCGCAGATGCCGCGGTGATCGAGGCGATCCATGCCATTCAGGCGGCCGGCAAGGCGGTGATGTTCTACCCGTTCATCCTGATGGACCAGCTTGATGGGAATACCTTGCCCGATCCCTATAGCGATGCGGGCGCCCAGCCCAAGCTGCCTTGGCGGGGGCGGATCACGCTGGCGAAAGCGCCGGGTCAGGCGGGCAGCTCTGACGGGACGCTGAGCGCGCATAACGAGGTGGCGGCGTTCTTCGGCACAGTCACGGCGGCGGATTTTACCGTTGCGGGCGATCGGGTCACCTATACTGGCCGACAGGAATGGTCGATGTCGCGGTTCATCCTGCATTATGCCGCCCTGTGCAAAGCCGCAGGCGGGGTAGAGGCCTTTTGCATCGGCACCGAGATGCGCGGGCTGACGCAGATCCGCGGGGCGGGGAACAGCTTTGTGGCGGTGCAGGCGTTTCGCGCGCTGGCCGCAGAGGCGCGGCTGCTTTTGGGCGCGGGCACCAAGATCAGCTATGCCGCGGATTGGTCCGAATATTTCGGCTATCACCCGCAAGATGGCAGCGGCGATGTGTTCTTTCACCTTGATCCGCTGTGGGCCGACGACACGATCGATTTCATCGGCATCGACAATTATATGCCGCTGTCCGATTGGCGCGACGGTACAGATCATCTGGACGCGCAGCATAGCGACAGCATTTATGCGTTGGACTATCTGGCAAGTAATGTTGCGGGGGGCGAAGGGTTTGACTGGTATTACCATTCGCCCGAGGCGCGCGCGGCGCAACTCCGTACGCCGATCACCGATGGCACCCATGGGGAGCCTTGGGTTTACCGTTACAAGGACCTGCGCGGCTGGTGGGAGAACCTGCACCACAATCGTATCGGCGGTGCGCGTGCAGCAGAGCCGACGGGCTGGCTGCCCGGGTCCAAGCCCATCTGGTTTACGGAATACGGCTGCGCGGCGGTGGACAAGGGGACCAACCAGCCGAACAAGTTTCTTGACCTCAAAAGCTCTGAAAGCAGTTTGCCGCGCTATTCGTCGGGCGCGCGGGATGAGTTGATGCAGATGCAATATCTGCGTGCCTTGGCGGATCACTGGCGGGATCCGGCGCATAATCCGACCTCGGCGGCCTATGGCGGGCCGATGGTTGATATGACCCGCGCCTTTGTTTGGGCCTGGGATACGCGGCCCTATCCTTTCTTTCCCAATAATCGCGCTCTGTGGAGCGATGGTCGAAATTACGCCCGTGGGCATTGGCTGAACGGCCGCAGTGCGGCGCTGCCCTTGTCCGAGCTCGTGGCGGCGATCTGCCGTCGTGCTGGCGTTTACGATTTCGATACCTCTGGGCTGTATGGCTATGTCCGCGGCTATGTGGTGGACGAGGTGGCCGATGCGCGCGCGGCGTTGCAGCCGTTGATGCTGCGCTATGGCTTTGATGCGGTGGAACGCGACGGGGTGTTGCGTTTCATCATGCGGGACGGATTGGATGCCGTGCCGCTGAACAGAGAGACGTTGGCTGTTTCGGGTGATCTGGAGGCACCGGTGGAACAGTCCCGTGAGGCAGAGGCGGCGCTTTCGGGGCGTCTGCGTTTGCGGTTTGTGCAAGCGGACGGGGATTACGAGGTGATCGCGGAAGAGGCGATCTTGCCTGACGACGCGACCCATGCGGTGGCGATGTCAGAGTTCAATATGGCGCTCACCCGGGCGGAGGGGCACCAGACAGCTGAACGCTGGCTGACAGAGGCGCGTGTGGCACGCGAAGGGGTACGTCTGGCCTTGCCGCCGTCGATGCTGGATGTGGGCGCGGGTGATGTGATTGCCTTGCCGCCAGACGATGGCGACGGGGAGGCGCTGTACCGCGTGGATCGGGTCGAGATGGGAGAGATGTCTTTGATCGACGCCGTGCGGATCGAGCCCGAGGTCTATGACCCCGCGCCCTTCGATGACGAATTGGTCGCGTTGAAACCCTTTGTCGCGCCCGTACCGGTGAACGCGCTGTTTCTGGACCTGCCGCTGCTGCGCGGTGACGAGGTGCCCCATGCGCCGCATATTGCGGCCAGCGCACGGCAATGGCCGGGCAACGTCGCGGTCTATGCCTCTGGCGGGGAAACGAATTTCAGGTTGAACACTCTGATGCCCCTGCGCGCGACAATGGGGGGCACGCAAAACGACATGGCCCATGCGCGCCCCGGTGTGGTGGATCGCGGGCAGGCGCTGCAGGTCATGCTGACCAGCGGCGTGTTAGAGAGTGTTGATGAGGCCGATCTGCTGGGCGGGGCCAATCTGGCGGCTATCGGCGACGGCTCTGCCGACCGGTGGGAGGTGTTCCAGTTCGCGCGGGCCGAGCTGATCGCCCCGCAAACCTATCTTCTGCGCGACCGGCTGCGCGGGCAAGCGGGGTCGGATGGGGTGATGCCGGATGTCTGGCCAGCGGGATCGCAGTTTGTACTGCTCAACTCTGTCCCTCGCCAGATCGAGCTGAGCCCGAACCTGTTGCGGATCGCGCAGACCTGTCGCATAGGGCCTGCGGGTCGTCCGCTGAACGACCCAAGTTACGTTCAAAAAACCGAGAGCTTTGACGGCAACGGGCTGCGCCCCTATCGGCCCTGCCACCTGCGAATAGAAGAAGAGGCGGGGGCGTTGCGGTTTGGCTGGATACGCCGGACGCGGATCAATGGCGACGGGTGGACGGGTTTCGATGTGCCACTGGCCGAGGAAAGCGAGCAATATCAGCTGCGTATCCTGCAAAACGGTGTTGTCCTGCGGGAAGAGATCGTGGACCGCGCAAGCTGGACCTATACCGCCCAAATGCGCGCAGGTGACGGGGCGGCGGGGCCTGCGTTGATCAGTGTTGCGCAGGTTTCTGCGCTATACGGGGTGGGGCCCGTGCTGTTTGGCGAGATCAATTTGTGATAAACTGCGCGTGTAAACCCTTGGCTTTGCGTTTGGCACTTGGGCGGAACCTGCTATATCGTGGGGACAAAGAAGGATGGTCTTATGGCAAATGCACGCACGAATATCGCCACGGTGGATCCGGTTTGGGATCAGATCCAGACGGAAGCACAGAATGCTGTCCGCGATGAGCCGCTGATTGGCGGTTTTGTCCACGCTACGATTCTGCACCATAAATCCATCGAGAAAGCGCTATCTTACCGTATCGCGGCGAAGCTGGCCTCGAATGAAATGTCGATGATGGTGGTCCATGAGATGGTGGAGGAGGCCTTTGCCAGTGATCCCGACCTGATCAAGGCGGCACGTGCCGATCTGGTGGCAATTTACGAGCGTGATCCCGCCTGCCACCGGCTGTTGCAACCGATCCTGTATTTCAAAGGCTATCAGGCCGTGCAGGCCTACCGTGTGGGCCATCACCTGTGGAAACAAGGTAAACGGGATCTGGCCTATTTCGTACAGATGCGCGTGAGCGAGATTTTTGGCGTCGATATCCACCCTGCCGCGACGATCGGCAAGGGAATCATGATCGACCATGCCCATTCCGTCGTGATTGGCGAAACCGCGGTCGTGGGCGACAACGTGTCGATGCTGCACTCGGTCACTTTGGGCGGGACGGGCAAGGAAGAGCAGGACCGTCACCCGAAGATTGGCAACGGCGTGTTGATCGGCGCGGGGGCGAAAGTGTTAGGTAATATTTCTATCGGACATTGCTCGCGCATTGCGGCGGGGTCTGTCGTGCTGGAATCCGTGCCGCCCTGCAAGACCGTAGCGGGCATCCCTGCGCGGGTCGTGGGGGAGGCGGGTTGCGATCAGCCGTCGGTCCTGATGGATCACATGCTGGGGCCGCAAGGCGATATTAATATGTAATGCTAGGGGATTGAGGGCGCGCGCCTTCGTCGAGAAGTGAAAAGGCCGGTCCCGTCATAGGGGCCGGCCTTTTTTTGTGAGGCCGGGGGCTGTCTGCCCCCGGACCCCCGAGGATTTGGATCCATTTGGAAGAGGGGTTACGCCAGCATGATCATGGGGTTTTCGAGATTGTCCTTGATGGCGCTGAGCAGCTGCGCGCCCAAGGCACCGTCGATGACGCGGTGATCGACCGAGAGGGTGACAGACATGACCGTGGCGACGGCGAGTTCCCCGTCCTTGCCGACGACGGGTTTCTTGACCCCTGCGCCGACGGCCAAAATCGCGCCATGGGGTGGGTTGATGACCGCGTCGAAGTTGTCGATCCCGAACATGCCGAGGTTCGAGATGGCGAAGCTGCCGCCCTGATATTCATGGGGCGCAAGCTTGCGGTCGCGTGCACGGGTGGCGAGGTCTTTCATCTCGGCCGAGAGGGTCGAGAGCGATTTCATCTCGGCGTCTTTCAGCACTGGCGTGAACAGGCCGCCCTCGATGGCTACGGCGACGGCCACATCCGAGGGCTTGAGTTTCAGGATGCGGTCACCGGCCCAGACGGCATTGGCGTCAGACACGGTTTGCAGCGCCAGAGCGCAGGCTTTGATGATGAAGTCATTGACCGACAGCTTCACGTCGCGGGCTTCGAGTTGTTTGTTCAGCTCACCGCGGAACTTCAGCAGCGCGTCGAGTTCGATATCGCGGCGCAGGTAGAAATGCGGGATCGACTGTTTGGCTTCGGTCAGGCGCGCGGCGATGGTCTTGCGCATGCCGTTGAGGGAGATTTCCTCGAACGCGCGGCCTTCGTAGATTTTCATCACGGCGTCGGCGGAAGGGCCGGCGGCAGGGGCCGCTGTGGCTGCCGGTGCGCTGGCGGTTTGCGTGCTTTCGGCCGGTTTGGCTTTGGCGCTACCGGCGGAGGCTGCCTCCACATCTGCTTTGATGATGCGACCATGCGGGCCAGAGCCGGAGAGTTCGGTCAGGTCCACGCCTTTGTCTGCCGCGATGCGACGGGCCAGCGGTGTTACAAACAGCCGTTTGCCGTCACTGCCCTTGGGCGCGGCGGGTGCGGATGTGCCTGTGTCATTGGCGTCGCTTTCGCCGCGGCCGTAGCCTTTTTCAGGGGCCGCGTCCTGGTCGGGGGCATCCTCCTTGGCGCTGTCCTTGGCATCCGGGGCAGGGGCGCTGGTATCAATGTCTGACGCCTCTTCGCCCTCTTCCAGCAGCACGGCGATGGGGGTGTTCACCTTGACGCCTTCGCTGCCGTCACCGATCAGGATCTTGCCGATTGTGCCTTCGTCGACGGCTTCGAATTCCATCGTCGCCTTGTCGGTTTCAATCTCGCACAGGATATCCCCGGAGGAGACGCTATCCCCTTCGGAGACAAGCCATTTCGCCAGCGTGCCTTCTTCCATCGTGGGGCTGAGGGCGGGCATGAGGATTTCTATGGGCATGTGGACCGCTCCTTACTTGTAGGTGACTTTTTTGACCGCCGCGATAACCTCGTCCGTGGTGACAAGCGCCAGTTTTTCGAGGTTTGCGGCATAGGGCATGGGCACATCTTTGCCGGTGCAGTTGATCACCGGCGCATCCAGATAGTCAAAGGCTTCCTGCATGATCACGCTTGAGATGTAATTCCCAACGGAGCCTTGCGGCCAGCCCTCTTCGACGGTGACAAGGCGGTTGGTCTTCATCACCGACTTGATGATGCTGGCAGTGTCCATCGGACGCAGGGTGCGCAGGTCGATGACTTCGGCGTCGATGCCTTCTTCGGCCAGCTTTTCAGCGGCTTCCAGCGCATAGGTCATGCCGATGCCAAAGCTGACGATCGTGACATCCGTGCCCTCGCGCCAGATGCGGGCCTTGCCGAAGGGGACGGTATAATCCTCGACATCGGGCACATCGAAGGATTTGCCGTACATGATTTCATTTTCAAGGAAAACGACGGGGTTGGGGTCGCGGATCGCGGTTTTCATCAAGCCTTTGGCATCGGAGGCAGAATAGGGCATCGCCACCTTGAGGCCGGGGATCTGCATATACCACGCGGCGTAATCCTGGCTGTGCTGCGCGCCGACGCGGGCCGCGGCACCGTTTGGTCCGCGGAAGACCATTGGCGCGCCCATCTGACCGCCGGACATATAGAGCGTTTTCGCGGCGGAGTTCAGGATGTGGTCGATCGCCTGCATGGCAAAGTTCCAGGTCATGAATTCGACGATGGGGCGCAGCCCGCCAAAGGCGGCACCCACACCGATACCGGCAAACCCGTGTTCGGTGATCGGCGTGTCGATGATCCGCTTGGCCCCGAATTCGTCCAGCAGGCCTTGGGAAATTTTATAGGCACCTTCGTATTCGGCGACTTCCTCGCCCATCAGGAACACATCTTCGTCACGGCGCATTTCTTCGGCCATGGCGTCGCGCAGGGCCTCGCGCACCGTCTGCTGTTTCAGCTTGGTGCCTTCGGGCCAGTCGGGGGTGGTGTCGGTTTCCGGTGCCTTCGGGGCCTCGGCGTCGGGCTTGGCGGCGGCGGGTGCCTTGTCGGATTTGGCGTCGTCGCTGTCGTCGGCTTTGGTCTGTTCCGCTGGTGCGGCGCTGGAGGCGCTGTCGATGTCAGAGGCGTCTTCGCCTTCTTCCAGCAGCACGGCAATGGGGGTGTTGACCTTGACGCCTTCGGTGCCGGCGTCGATCAGGATCTTGCCAATGGTGCCTTCGTCGACGGCTTCGAATTCCATCGTGGCCTTGTCGGTTTCGATCTCGGCCATGATGTCACCCGAGGACACGGTGTCGCCCTCTTTGACCAGCCATTTGGCAAGCGTGCCTTCTTCCATTGTGGGGCTCAGTGCGGGCATGAGAATTTCGATTGCCATGGTTCAAGCCTCCTGTGGGACTTCGGTTGCGTAGATATCTGTCCAAAGCTCTTCCGCCGCGGGTTCGGGGCTTTCTTTGGCAAACTCCGCGCTTGCGTTAACGATTTCCTTGATCTCTTTGTCGATCGCTTTCAGATCGTCCTCGCTGGCGTGTTTATGTTCCAGAAGGATGTTGCGCACCTGTTCGATGGGGTCGCGTTCGTCGCGCATTTTCTGCACTTCTTCGCGGGTCCGGTATTTGGCCGGATCCGACATGGAATGCCCGCGGTAGCGGTATGTCTTGATTTCCAGAATATAGGGGCCGTCGCCCGAGCGGCAGTGTTTCACCGCGCGTTCGCCCGCGTCCTTGACCGCCAGCACATCCATGCCGTCCACCGCTTCGCCGGGGATGCCGAATGCCTTGCCGCGTTCCCAGATTTCAGCGCTGGAGGTAGAGCGCTGCTGCGAGGTGCCCATGGCGTATTGGTTGTTTTCGATGATGAAAATCACCGGCAGTTTCCACAGGGCGGCCATGTTGAACGTCTCGTAGACCTGACCCTGGTTCGCGGCACCATCCCCGAAATAGGTAAAGGTAACGTTGTCGTTGCCCTTATACTTGTCCGCAAAGGCGATGCCCGCGCCAAGGGGCACGTTCGCGCCCACGATGCCGTGGCCGCCGTAGAATTTCTTTTCCTTAGAGAACATATGCATAGACCCGCCCTTACCGCGGGAATAGCCGCCTTCGCGGCCGGTGAGTTCGGCCATCACCCCGTCGGGGTTCATGCCGCAGGCCAGCATATGCCCGTGGTCGCGGTAGGTGGTGATGCGGCTGTCGCCGTCCTTGGCCGTGGCTTCAAGCCCGACAACCACCGCTTCTTGTCCGATATACAGGTGGCAAAAACCACCGATCAGCCCCATGCCGTAGAGCTGGCCCGCTTTTTCCTCGAACCGCCGGATCAGCAGCATATCGCGGTAATAGGCCTTGAGCTCTTCGGCGCTGGCGTTTGTCTTTTTCGTCGGTTTCTGGGCAGCCATGGGGCAATTCCTCCGTAGTTTGTCCCGCGCACGCGCAAAATAGTTTAGCGTTAAACTATCTCTTATCGGATTCGAGCAATGATGGCGAGAGGCATTTACAGGTCACGCGATACCCTGCTGGCGGGACGTGAATTTTTTATGACGCTGCGGGGGATTATGCCGGATGATGCGCGGGTATCAGCGGATCACGATTTCGTCGGCGCGGATCATCCCCAGCACCTTGCGGGTCTGTTCGTCCAGCAGGTCGAGATCAAGATATTCGTCAGACAGACGATGGGTCAGGTTCTCCATCCGCGCCACATCAATCTGCACCTGTGCAAGCTGTACCCGCAGATCCTGCGCTTCGGCCACGATCTCGGCGCGGCGGAACAGGCCGTAGTTCCCCTGAATCGCCGCGAAAGCGAAATAGAGGCTCAGCGCGAAGGCGATCGCGAAAAACAAGAGAGTGCCAAAAGCGGGTTTGCTGCTGCGGTTCATGTATCTGCCTTTAATCGTCTCTTAGTGGACGTTCCCCCAGTATGACACAGGTGATTCGCGAAGGGAATCCCCCGTCTTGCGATTGGCAAGAAAATGTTCATCTTTTTAGGGGGTTGGGAAAGGATGTCGCATATCTTTCCCGCCAGTCGCATCGCAGCGCCGCGACTGGCGGGGGATAAGGTCAGGCGTCCAGCGCGGCGACGCCGGGGAGGATCTTGCCTTCCATCCATTCGAGAAAGGCACCGCCCGCGGTGGAGATATAGGTGAAATCATCCGCCGCACCTGCCTGGTTCAACGCGGCTACGGTGTCGCCACCGCCCGCCACAGAGATCAGCGCGCCGTCGCGTGTCAGCGCGGCCGCTGCCTTGGCCGCGGCGACGGTTGCGGTGTCGAAGGGGGCGATCTCGAACGCGCCCATGGGGCCGTTCCAGATCAGGGTTTTCAGGCCGTCAAACGCGTCTTTGACCAGTTCAACCGTCTTTGGGCCTGCGTCCAGTACCATCTGGTCCGCAGCCAGCACGGTATCGGCCCCAAGGGCTGCGACCTCATGCGCGGCATGGGCAGCGAATTCCCGCGCGACAAGCCCATCTACGGGCAACAGGACGCGGCAGCCGGCCTTTTCCGCCTGTGCCAGAATATCCTTGGCTGTGTCGTAAAAATCGGGTTCAGACAGGGACTTGCCCAGATCAGCGCCCTGCGCGCCCAGAAACGTATTGGCCATGCCGCCCCCGATCACCAACAGATCCAGCCGGTTCACTAGGTTTTCCAACAGTTCGATCTTGGTCGATACTTTGGCACCGCCCACCACCGCGCCGACGGGGCGTTTCGGAGTGGCCAGCGCGGCTTCCAGCGCCGAAAGCTCGGCCTGCATCAAACGGCCCGCACAAGAGGGCAAAAGCCGCGCGACCCCTTCGGTCGACGCATGGGCGCGGTGCGCGGCAGAGAAGGCATCATTGCAATAGATGTCGCCCAAACCGGCCAGACGTTTGGCAAAATCGGGGTCGTTCTCGGTCTCGCCCGGATAGAAACGGATGTTTTCAAGCAGCAATACATCGGCGGCGTTGATCTCTTCGGTGCCCGCCTCGGCGGCCTCCAGCGTTTCGGCCAGCACTACTTTGCGGCCCAAGGCAGCCTCGAGCGCGGGGAGGACGACACGCAGGCTCAGATCCTGCACGCGTTTGCCCTTGGGGCGGCCAAAATGCGCCAGCAACACAGGGGTGCCACCCTGTTCCAGAATGTCGCGCAGGGTGGGGATGATCCGCTGGATGCGGGTGTCGTCCGTTACCTTGCCGTTTTCAACCGGCACGTTGATATCCACGCGCACCAGAACCCGCTTGCCGCGCAGGTCCATGTCATCCAATGCTTTCCAGCCCATCTTGTCCCTCGTGTAAAACCACAATTCCCGTCGTGTTTTGCCGTTATTGCCGTCAGGGTCAATGGACCCGCTTGGCAATTGCGCTTGCACGTCCTAGGTAATTGCCAACGAAATTCTTAAAGGAGACCGGCATGGCCGAGATCAAAGACCCCGAAAACACGATCCTGATGGAACTGAAGGGCGGCACTGTCACCATCCAGCTGTTGCCAGATGTGGCCCCCAAACACGTAGAGCGTATGAAAGAACTGGCCCGCGCCGGTAAATACGACAACGTGGCCTTTCACCGCGTGATCGAAGGGTTCATGGCGCAGACGGGCGACGTGGCCAACGGCAACATGGAAGACAATTTCAACCTGCGCGCCGCGGGGACCGGTGGGTCGGACATGCCGAACCTGCCAGCCGAATTCTCCAAAGTGCCGCACGCTCGTGGCAGCATCGGTGCCGCGCGTTCCGCCAACCCCGATAGCGCGAACAGCCAGTTCTTTATCAACTTCAAAGACAATGACTTCTTGAACGGTCAATACACCGTTTACGGTCAGGTCATCTCGGGGATGGAGCATGTGGACGCGATCACCCGTGGCGAGCCGCCAGCGAACCCTGATCGCATGATCAGCGTCAAGGTTGCCGCTGATGCGTAATCTGATTGCAGCAGGCGTTGCCTCTGCCGTGATGGCAGGGGCGGCTTTCGCGGATGGTCTGGCGATCACCGTGGATGGCGAAGCGCAAGGCACCATCAAGATCGATCTGGCCGAAGACGTGGCCCCCGCGCATGTGGCACGGCTGAAAGAGCTGGCCGAAGCAGGGGCATACGATGGCGTGGTATTTCACCGCGTGATCGACGGGTTTATGGCGCAGACCGGTGACGTTGAATTTGGCAAGGCCGGTGGTGACACAGGCCGCGCGGGCATGGGCGGTTCCGACCTGCCTGACCTGCCTGCCGAATTCTCGGACATCCCCTTTGACCGCGGTGTTGTCGGCATGGCCCGCAGTCAGAGCCCGGATTCCGCGAACTCGCAGTTCTTTATCATGTTTGACCAGGGGCACTTCCTGAACGGGCAATATACCGTTGTGGGCAAAGTGACCGAAGGGCTGGACGTGCTGGACGCGATCAAGCGCGGGACCGGCGGTAACGGTGCTGTCACCGGCACGCCCGACCGTATGGTCGAGGTTAAGGTGACCGAATAGTCATCGCGTAGGGCAGGGGCGCTTGCGCCTTTGCCCCGCCTTGGTTGCGCAGCACTTCACAGTCGAAGATTTTGATATCTCAACGAAAAAGGGCGTCGCAACAGTGCGACGCCCTTTCACATTCATCACCCTTGTCCGATCAAGACGCCGGGTTCGGCTTTTGCGCAGGGGCGGATTTCGCGCCGGGGTTCAGCGGGTCGTCCTGACGCTGAACAGAGCCTTCGAAATGCGCACCGGATTCGATGGCGATGGTCTTGTGGATGATGTCGCCTTCGACGCGGGCGGTCGATGTCAGGCGGACTTTCAGACCGCGCACGCGGCCCACGATACGGCCGTTGATCACGACGTCATCGGCGATCACTTCGCCCTTGATGGTCGCGGTTTCGCCGATGGTCAGCAGGTGGGCGCGAATGTCGCCTTCCACGGTGCCTTCAACCTGGATGTCGCCGGTTGTTTTCAGGTTGCCGGTGATGTGCAGATCGGAGGACAGCACGGAGGCAGGTGGTTTTGCCTTGGGCGCGCTGGCCTTGAATTCGCTTTGCTTGGGCGCAGCCGGTGCAGAGGATGACGGTGCAGCGGTGCTGGACGTGTCTGCGTCGGACTTAGGAGCGGGATCATTGATTTTGCTTTTAGAAAACATCGTTTGCAGCCTTGATAAAGATCATTGGATTTACAGCCTTGCCACCGACACGGACTTCGTAATGCAGGTGGACACCAGTAGACCGTCCTGATGTTCCCATATCACCTATCCGCTGTCCGCGCGATACCCTTTGGCCGACTTTTACGCGCAATTTAGACATGTGTGCGTAACGTGTCTCGACCCCGAATTCATGTTGGATTTTAACCAGTCGCCCGTAGCCAGAGCTCCAGCCCGCGTGGGTCACAACCCCTTCGGCGGTGGAGTGGATGGGCGTGCCCATACCGGCGGCGAAATCTGTCCCGCTGTGCATCCGGCGGCCCCCCGTTTTGGGATCGCGGCGGTAGCCGAACGGGCTGCTAAAGCGGAAAGAGGATTTCAGCGGGTTCGCAAAGGGCGCTTTTTGCGCAGCAATGCGGTACATGTTCAGCTTGTCCATCTGGCCAAGCAGACGGTTGGCGCGCAGGGTGTCGGGGGAAGGAGCCTCCCCCCGTGTGGAAAAGCTTAACGGCATCAGCGGGCCACCCTGACCGGAATAACCACGGCGCACTGTGGCCAGCATCCGGTCGGTCGGCATGCCCGCGCTGCGGAACATTTTATCAAGCGGGGCAACAGAAACGGTCATCGCCTCTTCAAGCTGGCGAAAAATCGCGTCGTTCTGTTCGCGCATCAAGGCCAGCTTCTGGTTCAGTTCATCTGCCTGGATCAGCGCGTCTTGCGCGTCGATCACCACCTGATCGCGTTCGGCAGCGGTACGCTCAAGCGCCTCTGCCAGCAGGGAAATCGGGGCGGAGGATCCGTTGGCGGCGCGTGTCGCTTTACCTTCGCCGGCGGCGGCCCCTTCCAGTTCGGCGACCTGGGTGCGGGCTGCTTCGCGGTCTTTCATCGTGTCGCGCAGGGTGCTTTGAATGACTTCGATGCCGGTCTCAAGCTCGCGGCGGCGCGTCTCGGATTGCAGCAGCTCGGACTGCATGACCGAAATCTGCTTCAGCGCGGCGTTAAACCGTTCCTGCGCGGCAACGGCCTCTTCCGCGCGCCCATTGCGCTGCGCTGAAAGATCGCTCAACCGCGCCTGATAAGTGCGTTGGTCGCGTTTGGCTTGTTCGCGAAAATTGCCAGACCCGATGCTGTCCATCAGGATCACGGCGGTGGCGACGATGGACCAGGCCACAAACAAAGAGGCCCCGGTGAATACGAAAAGCTGGGTAACGGGGCGCAGGCGGATAAAGCGTGTGTCGGTATCGGATTTCAGAAAAACGCGGCGTTCGGGAAAAAACCGTTCAAGCGCCGAATGAATTTTGATCGCAAACCTTGTCCGCACGCGTGGTATCCTTGTTCCGTCCCTGTCACAGCACGCAAGGCCCCCACCGCGCGCTGATTGTCACCCGCCGTGCTTAGCCAGTGGGGGTCCGTCGGGCAACCCTTCAGACTTTCCCACCGGCGGTTAATGAAAGTTTAACGACAAATTTGGCAATAAATTGCCGATTCAACGGTTTGGAGGGCGAATATTTTAAACACTCTCGGTCAACGGCCAGTAAAAATCCGGTGGAATCCCGGCCTCTGCCCGCTTCTCTTCGTTGAACGGGGGCTTGAGAACACCGTGAAAGTAGGTGCGCACCAGATCGTGGAACGCCTCTTTCGGGTCAAGCTCGTGTCGCCCGCACAGGAAGTGAAACCACTTTGACCCATAGGCCACATGCGCGACCTCTTCGGCGTAAATCACCTCAAGCGCGTCGACGGCCTGCGTGGCCTTGGCGCTTTTGAACACCTGAATCATATTGGGCGTCACATCCAGCCCGCGCGCCTCAAGCACCATAGGCACAACGGCGAGACGCCCCATGAAATCATCCACCGTATCTTCGGCAGCGCGCCACATACCGGCATGGGCGGGCAAGGCCCCGTAGTGGCTGCCCAAAGCTTCAAGACAATCGCACATCAGATTGAAATGTTTGGATTCATCGTCGGCGGCGCTGACCCAATCATCGTAAAACCCCATGGGCATTTTGACATCGGTAAAGCGCGCAATAATGTCCCAGTGCAGATCAACCGCGTTCAATTCGATATGGGCCACGGCGTGCAGCAAGGCGATGCGCCCTTCGGGCGATCCGGGCTTGCGGTGGGGCACATCGCGGGGCGACAAAAGTTCTGGCTTGTCGGGGCGGGCGGGGCGCAAC
>Ga0114915_1000040_pt1 | contig 69094 bp, 60 predicted proteins | sample MalvirAntarct_55_FD_87288 | JGI IMG/M metagenome (GOLD analysis project Ga0114915, IMG submission 87288) | Marine viral communities from the Global Malaspina Expedition - Malaspina viral metaG Antarct_55 | ecosystem: Environmental > Aquatic > Marine > Oceanic | place: South Georgia Island...
ACGTTAGATGAACACCCTAGAAGTACCATGTTGAAATCGTCAACTGCATACATAAGACTCATTTGTTTTATTTTAGTTTTGATCTTATCTAGGGTATAGCTCATTTTAATTATCCCATTTTAACAGCGATAGAAACTCCACTACGTAGAGTACAGTGAGTACTTGACTTATAAGACTTAGCACGACGAGTACGGTCTTCTATTGAACCTTCGCCGATGTAATTAGCGTAGTTAACGTCCAAGCTCATTACCGCTAACGCAACTTCACGCAATGCTACCGCATCAGTAGTTTTGAACTCATCACCTTTAATAACAGAGATGTTAGTACCGTCTCTGGTAATGTCGACGCTATAGTTAACTTCTATAGTCTCGGCATCTATTGAAAGTAAAAGGCTGCGAACAACCTTAGCTGGTTCATCTTTCTTAACCACTGCTTTCTCTGCTTTTGAATTATAAACGCCTGCTACTACTGCGCCTACTACTGCACCGGCTACTGTTGCGATTGCTAGTTGTTTAAATAAGTTCATGGTATTTCCTTAGTTTGTTAAAAAGTAAGGCGACACCATTGTCACCCTACGAGTATTATTTAATTGCTGTGATGGTAAGGTCAAACGTATATTCATATATGGCATCGAAGTCTTCATGGTTAACTACAACGTCAAGCGCTTCTTGTTCGCTAGTACATTCACTGATATCTATCTTAGCTACTTTACGTAACTGTTTACGTAAGCAACCTAGCATATCAGGGTCGAATGAATTAGCAGCCCAGGTAGAAGCAACGTCAACGCTCGTAAGATAAAGAGACAGGTCATCTGGTTTATCTATAAGTAATAGTGGAATATTAAACTCTGCAAAGTCTTGACCGCCAAATTCGCTTTCTTTACCAACGACTACTGTTACGTTAAATTCTTTCATGTTATATTCCTTAGAAGGTTGTTTAAGTTAGTTATCTCATATTTACTATATAGATCTCAAATTAATTGCATTTAAACAAAAAAGAACTAAGGGGCACAATGCCCCTTTATTCAACTAGTCGTATATACCTCATACGCACATTTGTTTTCTAGATAACGTTCTATACATTCCAATGGAAGGGCTAGCGACAATATTACTAGAGTGGGTATATCCATAGCTACAATGGCAACACCTACAAATACATAAGTAAGATTAGTGAATAGTTCTACATAGCCACACATCTCAGAGAAGTCTTTACATTTATTATTAACACATGCTTTATAGTAACTGTTATGTGTCATCATTAACAACCCTCCTAGGCTAACGATAGCCGCATCTACCAAATACCAATTCTTACTTAGACCAAAGATCTCTACAAACACAAGCATGACTAAACCTGCTATGCTCAGTATTCCTTTTAGTCGGTAACAGTTAATCGGATGTTTCTTAATCAGGTGTTTTATACAAGGTACTAGGATTAGTATCATTGGAACATTCATTAGATAATTCTTTAGTAGAATAATGTCTGTTGAAAAGTTACTTACTATCTCCATCGTTAGAACAGCAATCAGTAGCGTACCTGTAAAGCCTGAAACCAGACCTTTTAACAAGTATCTTTTCTGTAGCTCTGAATACTTCTCTAAACTTATATTTACCATTTTTAATTCCTTAGTTGGTTTAAATTCACGTTTAGGATATGTGTGTTAAATTGTTTCGAAAAAAAAACATTGATAAAAGAGGGGAAATCAATCCCCTCTACGTATTATCAGTAACGACCACTTACAACTGTTTTTTCAACCAGTCCGTATTTCAATAATTCCACAAAGTCTTTAACGAGACGATTATCAGATAACGTTCGAAGCGAACCCATCGTTAGCTCTAACTCATCATCAAATTTAATACACGTCTCACCATAGGCAGTGGGGAAAGTCAAACCTTCCTCATTCATTGAGCAACGGGTATTGAATAGCATTTCAATGTCTACCACTTCACCGTTTTCAATGATTAGTTTGTGAGTACCTGTTTCATTAGAGATAACGTCAATTAATCCATCTACTGAATTATAAGGAATCTTATAATAGTTCTGAGATTTAAAAGCACCTATATGCATTAGACGGTTAGCTAGTCGTGTATCGTAAGTGATTATTTTACCTGTATCAATGTCATAAAGTTTGAAAGCACTCAGACCTTCAATTCCGATGACTGAAGTACCGACACTGCTATTGTTCAATATGTTTTGAAGAAACAATTCAAGTAACGAAATAGGATTGTAAAAAGTACTTACTTGATAATGTCTGCGAAAGTCTTCAAACGTTATCGTAAAGTAACCAAGTATGTCATCATAGTCAACATGGTCTTTTAACACATCAGAGAGACGATGTAAGAAAGAGGTTTGTCTTTTCATTAATTTACGGTCAAGTGGGATGCTAATTGCAGTCTCAGCACTAAGATCACTTCTTTCACCAATAGGATTGAGAAGTACCACCTTCAATAATTTCGGAGAGAACTCTTTTAATAAAGAGGTCTTTGGAGGAGCGCTTGTTTTCGTTTCGTTTACTAAAGCCATGAGGGCTCCTTATAGAGTAGAGTGGATTGTCTTAAGTGCATTTGCATGAACAGCTGCATTTTCATCAAGAGCAAAAAGGTTTTTGTCAAGATCCATTAAAGGAATCAGTACGTCACGTCGATAATCAATGCTAGTGTAGCCTGCATCTGTATTGTAGCTAAGTGTTATGTTATCATCATCGATAGATAGACAGCTTTGCTCTAGGTCAGTTCTAGGCGTTGTGCTATATGAAAAGATTTCATTGATGCAAGTCACTTCTATTGGACATCTGCCACCAATAAAGAATTGTTTAAATTTCTCATTGCCAACGGGTAACATTAAATGTCCTTTATTTGAAAGGAAGTTTAATGGTAGTCCAGATTCAGTAAGTGGAACTCTAGGGTAAGCTGGAGTTCCATAACGCGTAGAAGAAGAAATGATTACTTTATCTTCCTCCGTCACCATATTGAATTTAACATCGCGAACAGACACTATCGCAGTTAAGACAATGTAAAGTGACTTCATGGCACGTAGTAAAGAACTAGCTGTAGTGTTCTTATAGGCGTTTACGCTGAAAGCCATTGTTTCATTGGGCGATTCAATGTTCTTATCTGTATTGACAAATGAAAGCTTTAACTGGTTAAGTAATTGATCTACTTTAGGTGAACGGTCTTTATCAAGAATGATCTCTTCTAGAAAGAACTGTTCATCAGGTGCATTGAGTACAAGTATTAATTTATTCATTGTGAATCCTTAGAGTATGATTAGTGAAGTAACATCAAGTTCTTCATTGAGTTTTGTACCGTAATGTTCATTGAGAAACTTAGGTACGTCTTCATAGTTACTGTCGCCGCTCCCATAGAAGCCGTGACAGTGTGAAATGTGTTTAGAGAAGGATTGAGTAACGTTATCAATATCTCCTCTTAGAAACGATTCTAGAGCCTCTGTATCGACATCTAGTTCTTTCATTGAGTCGATGTGTAACCTCAACGTTCTAGCTATTGAGAAACCGTATTGACCATCACGAGTATGTAAATTAAATGTTGAATCGGGACATAGAAGACGGAACTCACTTCCGTCTCTACCGTAAGGGCTGAATAATAAAATGAACTGAAAAGAATCTGCTTCTTTCAATTCATGTCTAAAACTAGGTCTATCTACCATGATGTCATTCCCATTTGAATTTCTTCTTCTTTAGTCAATAGTAATTGAATACCATCTTCTGTACTAAAGTCTTTAACTGTACCTACTTCAATTGTAAGTCCAGTGAAGTAAATGCTTTTACATGCTTTAACTGGTGGAGAAGAAAATGTTTCAAAGCGACGAAGAGTACCGTGCTCTTTAAACATCTTATCAATTGTTTTCTTACTAGCCACTAACTCTATTTCATCTGTTGTGAATATCTCTCCACGTAGAGTCCAGTTAGCTTCGCCTTTGATTAGGAAATCAGTTGGCTTTAGATCATACATTTCGCAAAAAAGTGTGAGTTGCACTTTAATTTGTTCTGAGTTCATTAGTAGTCCTTAGTTCGCAGTGTTTAGTTTATTGTTATCCTGTTAATGATATAGTTTTCAATAAACTTTGATTGCTAATCTGCGATGGACTTATTCTTAACGACGAGGGTCATCTCACATGACGTTACAATGATTGAACTAGAACTAGCATACAACTCACACTGGTAAGCATTACGTTGAGCGTATTGACTGAATAACTCCATAAGGTAATCGAAGCACGACTCTTTCATGAAATCAAATTTTCTACGTATATGGTAAGAGAGATCTTCTGGATATATACGTTTTGCTTTATTGTGCTTTACATACTCTTCTCCTATAACTAAATTTATAGAATAGTCCATCATTCTGACCGTCTTTCCTAACGGGCGTATGTAGTACAATGCATCTGTACTAGACGCATCATCTTCTATTAAAATCATATTTAAATTAAGCACTCTACCAGAGGGTTCTCCGATAACATGATTATAATGACTTGTTCTAAATAGACTTCTAAATAGTTGTGGTACCATGGCGTCTAACGTTTGAATGTTAGTCTCATGTGCCATCTCCTTTTCCTCCCTTTTAAACTACATCATATCATTTTGCATAAACATGCATAGAGGAGGGAACAAGTCCCTCCAGCTATGTTTATTATGGAAACATTATCTTAGAATCTTGATTAGCCATGTTGTAAGCACGGTCGCTCCAACCATTGGTAAATGATTCATTATCTTCACGTTCCAATGAGATTGAGAGGTAGTGATAGTCACGGGCACTGTGCATGTGAAACAATAACTTCTCTTTCTGCTTTGGATAGTTCTGTTGTAGATATTCTTCAACAGCAGTTAACGTTAAACCGCCGATATAACCATCTGGTTCAAGGTCAGCGTATAACTCACCTTTACGATTGTGCACTGTTAGAATTCTTTGCAGTTCTCTAATACACGTAGTACGACCAGCGTTTACGCCGAAGTCAAACATTAAACGGGCAAGGCTAGGAGAGTATATTGCAACTCTATCTAGTTTCATCTTACGCCACCAACTAATGTAGTAGATGTGATAAGCCAATTCAACTGGAAGGGTTTTCATATCACCATCCCAGTTATATAAAGGCCATAGTAACTCATGGTCACGCGATGTAGCGTAAGTAATGCCGTGAGCTGTTTCTTTACCTAGATCATCCTTGTGGTTGACCCAGCCCGCTTCAACAGCAGTACATTCTTTAATGACCTGTACTGCCAATTCAGAAGGTTTGATTTTATATAACTGCATTCATGTTCCTTTTGTGAATAAATGGTTCACCAATTAAGCTTTTATAGTTCCCATAGGAGGGTAAGCGTTTTCACTAGCTTCTCGATACCAGACTTGTCTATTTCCAAGGTCTCCATTGGTACTTATCCTACGATCAGAATAACGATATTCGATGTCGCTATAACCATTTGCAAAATAACATTGCAGATCATTGGAGAACCCTGAAACAAGAGGTATGAAACCTTTGACGACTGCAATTTCATCAATGTTACTCACATCGCTTGAGATGAAACAAACCTCCTTCCCTCGCAAGTCAACAGATGAGAAAAAAGAACCTGACTCTGTACCACTCCTCAATAATGTCCAAGGTTTCTCTGCCGGTTCCTTATTAGAATTAATGTACTTTTCAACCGCCTGAACGACTCTCTTAGGAGACATGTAACGATCCGTTCTAGTGCCGTTCGTAGCGTCGTTTTGTGTGGCCATAGGATAGTCTTGCACATTAGATAACTTAACGGTTGTCTTAGTTATGCCATGCGGGTTAGAGGCTTTAAGGTGGTTATCTATTTTATCAGTGTCTACTAAAGCACCAATAGCATCTTTAACACGTTGAGGCGTCATATATCGATCAGTACGAGTACCTGCTTGAGCTTCACTGGTCGACGCCACAGCATAATTTTGTACATCAGATAACCCAACGGTTGTCTTAGTTATGCTGTGCGGGTTAGAAGCTTTAAGGTGGTTATCCAGCGCATCTGTATCCACTAAAGCTTCAAACGCTTCTTTAACACGTTGGGGAGTCATGTAAACATCGTTGCGTGTCCCCGCTCTAGCTTCCACTGCATTGGACATGGTATAGTTTTGTACTTTATCTAGACCAATGGTGCTCTTAGAGATGTTGTGCGGGTTAGAAGCTTTAAGGTGATTAGCAAGACCTTCTTCACTTGTTAGCTCTTCGATTGCATACTTTGTAAGCAGTGGAGTCATGTACTTCGTATTGCTAGAACCAGCCCTAGCTTCGGCAGTGGAAGCAAGTGCGAAGTTCTGTACGTTTTCTAAATCAACATCGCCCTTTCCTAGGTCGTGCGGGTCTCTAGCCTCTAAGTGTTTGGCTAGCCCTGGTAAATCGCTAACAGTAATCATACGTATAGTCCCCAGATAGTGGATGATAATTTAACGAAAGTCATTGAATAGACATCTGTTAATTTTACAGAGGTATCAGTTTGACCTAGATATTGGATTCTTTCGCTACTTGTTTTCTTAACAACGAAAATAGGATCGATGCCCACATGTTTCATTATTCGAATAGTATGACCAGTAGGTGTTGCCGTTAGATCCGGAAGTGTATGGTTCCCTCGGTGCCTTGCTACGAAATGGCTATGCGTCAAAGGGAGTACCGTTGCTTTATCTAGAAGCCAGGTAACTAATAGTGATTTCTGTTCGTTCTCATCTATGCGCTGACCTAGAGCATCCATGGCCTGTACATTCTGTTCTATTTTTAATTTTAGAGCATTTATCTGTTCTTGATGGTTAGTGAACGTACTAGAATGTTGATCTAGCGTAATTAAGATATTGGCAAGGTCTTTGTTCAGATCACTGAACTGCTTTGCAAAGACTTCCAGTACAGCATCGATTCTCTCTATAGCCGAGTTAGTAGTACCTATAAAGGTAGCTAGGTTATCGCGGTTAGCTTTTATTTCTGAATTAAACTTATCTAAGGTAGAATTAGTAACTGTTTTAAAGTTAACAGTGTCACGCTCAAGTGTAGCGACGCGTTCAGTAAGGTCAGTTATTGCTTCTTGTAAATCTAAAATAGTTTCGCTAACTGACTGAGTTGAATCATCACCGGTTTGTTCAAGATCTGAAATTAACTGTATTAAGTAATTGTACTTATCATTAATGCCGTTGACTTGGTTAGTGATATTTAAGCCTAAGTCAACATCCGCCGCACGTAGATATGCAAGTATTTGTTTAAATACATCAATTGCATTTTCATACCCGTAGGTATTAGATATGTGATGTAAATGTCCCTCTGGTGGAAGAACCGATGGGAAATCAATAATGTTTTCTAGGTAAACATCACGTGAATCGTTTTCGATGTTATTAATCATCTGATCGATTATAGACGCGTTACCTTGGTTGTTACCGCCTAACATTTGGAAATCGGCTAGGTACTCACCGTTAATTTCACTGTTGTAAAAATGAACAATGCTGAATACAGGACCGTCTGTAATACCAAACAATTCTTCATGTATATATAGTAATCGGTAATCTTTATTTTCTTCTAAAACAATAGATTGATTAAGTGTATTACGAACTTTTAATGTTTTTCCGTAAAATGGACCAGATAAAGCAAATGCTCTTGCCTTAGTTCTATCTAAAGTAATAGGAAAATCTTTGACTAAATTAGACACCTTAGCCCCAGTTGGGTCATAGGGATAATTATAAGCTTCACTCATGTCATTTCCTCAGGTTGAATATAATCTTTATTTCATACGATTTAGGAAGCGTCCGTGCTTCCTATTTATGTTAATCCATGTAGCTAATGGTATCCATGTTATAATCATACGACCAATCGCCATATGTAATGACACCGTCCACATCTCTACCGTAACGAGCTTTAAAGGTCGCCTCACGAGGACCTCGTAAATGATCGAGTACCGTGAAGGAGAATAGGATGAGTGACTGGTTACTAGCCACCGCACCGCTATACGCTCTGTTACTGACGGTACGTGTTTGTGAATCATCTGTAACTTCCAAGAACAGTGTCTCATCAGACATTTGAGACAATGAAGAAACGCGTATTGCCATTTCAACTTGTGCATTGCTCTTCTTGCCCGTTGTTTGATCAGTAAATATAGTAACTCTATCTTGCCAACCAATGGATGCTCTCACTGGCTTAGTTACCTTAATTGGTCTATCACCAGTAATGAATGAAATGACAGGAGACCATGCAGACGATCTGTTTGATTTACCTATATGTTTAGCACGAGCATAGAGACGGGTTCTATCCGGAAGGTCGGTCGTTACACTGCCTGTCGAATTGCTCGTGAAACTAAAGATGATATCAGAGAACGTTTCTGTTCTTGATATTTCATATTGAACATTGGCAAATGTATCTGCACCAGTAGGTTCTGTAAAGAAACTAGATGTATTAACTGATACTAATGGACTTACATTGCTTTCATTGTCCATTATGCCGATAATAGAAGGTTGGCCGATACCGATACCTAAAATATTGATCTCAAAGAGTCTAGGTGCGCCGTTTTTATAGATGGTCATTATAGACTTACCTATAGGAGCTTCGTCCTTTACGGTGGTGACAATATTAGAGTCTCTCAAAGTTATGTCTAAGAAACTAGCAGAAACTTCATATGTGCTAAACGAATCGTAATCTGAAATAACCCAGCTGGCACTAGAGCCTTGATATGCTACTGTTGGGCCGATTAAATTTATTACTGCTGCCTTACCAAGTTCTACGTAACGTTCTTTAAGGAAAGCGCGGGTTTCAATCACTCCAAGATACTGATTTGAATCGGTACCTTGTATTAGAGTAGCTAACGTTGCTTTCTTTAATGATAAGAAACGATCTAGACCTAAACGTCCGACGTCGATGTCATGCGCATTTACTTCATTGTTTACATGAAGATCGATCATTCGGCGAATGCGATTATGTACCAACGTACCTTCATCAACCAGTTCTTTGGTAACTGAAATGAATCTGTCCCAACCAACAGCATCTTTCATTAGTACTAGGTTAGGGTCTGTAGAATATAAACCTGGACGGTCGTCAAGTACATCCCATACCGAATCAATTGGATTAACTGGCTGTGACCGAGCAAAGTCTTGCCATGCAGCGTTTTCCATAGTAAACTCAGCACCAACGGTATGGTAAGCCAGTACAACATTCTGAGCTATGTAAGACACGTTCTTAAGTACGATGACCATAAATATTTCAGGCGCATCAGCACGGTTAGAAAGTCCATCGTAGTACCAGCCAAATTCATAATCTACATTAGGAATAAGTTTAGTACCGTTTGTTAATTTTAGTTCAAACGTCTTTTTATGAAACGGCGCAAGCTTAGGCGCTATTACGCTGAACCCTTTAGCGCTTGCACTTGGAAATGTTTGTATTTCATTTACGATTCTGTTTGAATCGAGCGAAGCGTTTATATCGTAAGGATATACAGTAGCCATTCGTCACCTCTTAGCTGTAAATTTGAATTTCTTTATCGTAATAGCGAAGATATGCACCGTCGCCCTCACCTATTGTTTCTGATTCTTGAATTACTTTATTAGTAACCAGCGATGTTTTAATAGACCTAGGATCTGACCAATCTGACCAGTCATCGTTACCCAGACGAATCCTACAGACGAGTTCATAAAACGTACTTGCTTTAAAATGTTTATTTTCCGTATTGTACCCACCTGGTCCATATTGTCCATAGTCCCCATTCTCGGAAGAAGACAGAGGAGTCCACGCCATCGACTTAACTATATCTGAAAAATCAATTGCTTTAACACCGCTGTAAGCGACTACTGGTCGCTGAGTTGAATTAGGTACAGACAACATTAATTTATATTCTATCCCCGATATAATTCTTTCATTTGCATATTCACTAAAGATACTGGCACCTGCCACAAAATCATGTGCTAATCTACCGCCTGATAAGATGGTAGTTCTAGGATTGAAAACAACTGACGGTGCGACAATGTCGATGGTAGTGAACTTAACGGTAGGACTCCACTGAGAACTGTAGATAGTACCTACGTGTCTACATCTTATATAGTAGGTACTTAACTTATTCAATTTAGCTGTCTGAACGTCGTCTGTTGAAGTAACTGTACTGAAGAAAATAATGTCTGAAAAAGTAGGTTCAGTCGATATTTGATAGATACATTCTTTCAGCGCATCTTTATTAACTGGAACTGTTCTAATAGGAGTAGAGTTAAACTTAGCAGATAGAGATACTCCTTTAGCATTATTTGTTATGCCTGCAATTATAGGTGCTTCAATACCTGCTTCTTTAATGTCTATTTCAAACTCAGTAGGTATATCATTTTTTAAAACAGTAAATGTTTTCTTACCTAAAGAATCTGTAACATAAAACTCACCGTAGATGAACTCATCAGTTCTAGTAAACGTTCCAGCAGTTGACTCTATTAAATAACGGCTAAACGAATCGAAGTTTGTAATTCTCCATGTGGCAACAGAAGCTTGCGTTACTTGTCGTGGACCTTCTAGATGTACTTTAACAAGCTCTTCTATTTTAAGGTACGTTTGGTCAAGGAAATCATTTAAAACGCGAGGTGTTAAGTATGAGAGCTTCTCTACTATAGTCAGTCTACTTTTAGCAAAGTAAGATAATTCAGAAGGAAAAAGATTCGCTAAACGCTGTAATCTTAGATCGATTAAAGTTATGTTATGAGCGTTAGGTTCTAAAATGTGATTATTCACACTGTCGACTAAATCCTGATACTGAACCTTAACTAACTCTACTCGGTTAGTTAAAGCAGTGACTAGTTCATTCATGCCAAAAAAGTCTTTGATGTGGTGTAAATGTTCTTCTACATCGTAGCGACCTGGTTTCTCTACAATCTCACTCCAAAGTATTTCTCTTGGACTGATTTCTCTCGTAGCTAGGTATTGTATTATTTCAAGTTCATCGAAAACAAGATCAGAACCTAGCGTGCGATAATCTACAAGTAAGATGGAATCGAAGTAAGATTTATTTAGAATCTCAACAATTCTAAAGCACTCTTTTCTAGTACCATCATTGATGAATGGAAGGGTTAATTTATAATCTTCATTCAATATTAATTTCTTTCGAGTTCTTTGATCTACGATTGATAAATCTTTCTCATGGAAAGGTCCTTTACGTAAATTCAAGAACGCGTAATCCAAACCCTGTGACGCTGTTAATTTATGCTTTTCTTCTTTAATGAAGTTTACAGAAATTGTACCGTTAGGGTCGTATGGATATATTATCAGTAAGTCGTTCATAACGATGCCTTATATTCAAATTGTCATAAAATCAGGAAGTAAAAATATGTTATTAGCAATTCACGTAATCGACCCTAAAGAAAATGAATTCTATACGATTAGCGTAGGGACGTCTTTAAAGGATTTGTACCAGTACGATGTATGTATGTTTCAGGTATTAATTGGTAAAGACCATCGTTATCTCAACCTTAAGAAATTACCTAACTTAACTGAGTTAGATATTCCTTTTTATGAATGGATGGCGGATAGAACCTATGACGGTTATGATACAGTTGCTGATCCAGAGCTTGTCACTACTAAGACCGTTAAACAACAAAACCTAAGCACTGCAATGCATTTACTAATACCTACCAATGCAACCGGTTCAATTGAAGACAAACGTCCCATTGAGCTGTTTGATGACATTGCAATGAGATTACCTGACATTGCTCAGGAAGTGGCTAACAATGCACTGTTCAGCGTAAACGGATATATACACAGACAACTTAGCAATACAGACTATCTATATCTGTTAGGAGCTAACCGTTCTTATTTAAAAGGAGGTATGTTAGATTTAGATGTTTTAGATTTCACTAACTTAGGCGGGATTGCACTGACGGACGTTACATCGGAGAATGTATCGAACATATCAGACGGCACATGCTACTATCGTTTAGGTAAGGAAGTGACTAAAGGAATTACTCCGTTTATTGTAATCTTGGGGCAATTGTTCATATTAACTGAAAATAGTCAATCTATAAAGCTAGTGGCAGATAGATATATCGAAATAGATATAGACAACATTGGTGAACGTATTCTACGTGCCATTGCGGACGGTATCATAAAACCAGAAGATGTAGGCTTGACAATTGGCGATAACGATATTTATTCAGTTAAAGAATTATTATCGGACGATACGTTTAAACGTGTAATGGATCTACCACATACATTTGCTGGCTATATCAACAGACAAACTGTTTATGTGAGAAAGCGTAAGTTAGAAAACATGGCAAATACTAACATCGCCTTTATAGGGACTAAGTTAAACAATCCAATACTAAATGCCACTGGTCAGATAATAAAGCATATCTACAGAAAAGAAGACAATGCAAATACGATAGCATATAGCACAACTTGTCTATTAGAAGATTATCGTTTGTCTGATAGCAGATGGAAATTGCAGAAAACAGTTAAAATGGTTAAGAAGCCAGTTGATAGAATCGACACTGAACACCTCTACGAATACTTAATCCACGGAGAATAGAATGATAAAGTCCTTTCTCAGCAGTCGTCTGGCCATATCTATTATCACGCTAGTGGTACTTGGTATATACACTACGCTGATTTATAATCACGGTGCCAGTACCATGAAAGATAAACTTCTTTTAAAATACAACCAAATGGTTTCAGAAAAAGAAGATGCGATACTTAAATTAAAGAATGACCTTGCACAAGAACGCCAAGCAGGTATAACTGCAAGTGAACTGTTAACTAAACAATATCAGGAGAGAATAAATGAACAGCAAGAAAAGTATGAGTCTGCTATTGACGGTCTTGAGTCTGACAATTTTAGGTTGCGAGTCAACATCGGTGAGGGAGACCCCATTGAAACAGGAACCGCTATATCTACCACTCCCCAGTCCTGCGATGATGGAAACAGAACAACCTATCTTCCTACAGAAACTTCTCGATTCCTTATCAGAGAAGCAACCGCAGCAAACGGAGTCGTTGAAAAACTAACGGCCTGTCAAAATACAGTTAAACTTTATCTTGAGTTAGTTGATAAATATAACAGATCAATTACTGGAGAGGTCAATGAAGGGTAATGTTTTTAATTGGATGACTGAGAAGTGGCTTGGAGGCGTTGCGTTTATTTATACGATGGTCGTTGTCTTTGACTTGCTGGTGTTACCTTTCTACTATGAAAATAGAGAGATAACATTCAGTGATGATGAGATGGAGATAATTAAACTAATGTCCTCAGAGGAACAGATAGCGTTTCTAAAGCGACGTAAGAATTACATACCCATTACGCTAGATAGTGGAAGTATAATCCATCTAGCGTTCGGTGCGGTACTTACGTTTGGCTACAGAGAGAAGAATCGTTCTAATACTAAAACGTTACTGGTCACAGAAGCAGATGAACAACCAAAGAAACAAACATAAGGAGAGGAGCATTGCGCTCCTCTCTTTCTATTTTGGATTTTGCTCAAAGAATGAATCTAGACGATTGAATAGATCTAGTTTGGTACCTGAGTTTTCTAACTGTACAAGAGAACAACGGAAACCTAATCTATCAGCATAATCAATGAAGTTGGTACGTTCTGCTTCGGCCAATGCCTTTCTATCGCCCCCATTGATATCACCGCGCTGCTCTAAACGTTTAAGACAATCGTCAGATGTAAGGGTAGTGATGAAATATAGATAGTAATGTAAATCGTAATGTTTAACTATCTCTTTCACTGTTTCAATGAAACGACTATCTGAGTTAGTCTGATGAATAGTAGATAAAATGAAACGGTCACAGATAACGTGAGTGTAATCGTTGTACTTACCGTTTAAGTAGTCTTCCATGAAAATGGAGAACTCAGTAAGGATAGCAAATAACTTAATGTGTTCTGGTTGACTGTCATTAACAAACCAAGGTCGAGTCATCTGACCAAAGTCATTATGTCCTGGGAATGAACACGTCTTAATGTTCTCAGGATTATCCCCACCTAATATAACCTTTAGCTGAGAGACAGTTGTGCTCTTACCGCTTCCATCGATTCCGTCTACAAATATTAAACGTGGTTTAGTATTCAACATCGTGTTTAACCTCTTTTATGACCTTGCCGTTTTTAACTACTTTAATAGTTTTGATTTCTTGTTCTACAAAGGCACTTAAGAATCTATCAGTTACGCGCTTTGTGTTTTTAGGGAAGACAACAACTAACTCATCTTCTATTTTATCAGTGCCGATATTGGTACGAAGTATTTTACTTTGCTCCATTAACTTCATTGTCTTTTCTGGATTCTTACCTTCGTAGTTACCGCTAACAACTTTCTTTAAGAACATGTAAAAGATAGACTGTTCAATAGTCACTTGTTCAGTAGCAGGATTACGCATAACAAACTTAGGTTTTAGTTCATCTGGTAAATCTAAGATAGCTGTTTGCATATCAAGTGGTAACTGTGCAGTTGACATCGCTAACGTGTAACGTACTTTATCTTTAGTGATTGGACAGAGCGACCCGATGATGGTAGGTAAACCTTTTGCATCGTAATATAGTTCTTCAAGCTTTGCATTGCTAAGATCGTCTGCGATGTCTTCTAGCTGTAGTACACGGATTACCTGTTCTCTGGTTATGACTCTTAACATTAGAAACGCTCGTATGTTTTAATTGAATAAAGGTTGGTGTCTTCGATTTGTTTTTTAGTTAGTCCTAAAGAGCGACCAATGTCAGTGAAACCACGTTGACGGTGCATTACCATATCTGTTAACTTCATACCTTGAGTCAGAGCAGCTATGTCTGCAAAGACTGTAGCGTCTGTGTCATAAACATCGATGACAGAAACGGACATCTTCTTAATGTCTTTTCTAAACAGTTTATATATTTCTAATCCACCAATGATTACGATTTCACTCATGTCTTCTGGTAACTGACTAGGACACCCGATGATTTGGAAACCATTATAATCACCAACTGGCAACGTCTTACTCAGTACTAGATTTGTTCTATTAGGTAAAGGAGTACCTAATGTATCCATCGTCTTACGACCCATTAAGATGGTCTTACCTTCCGTACAGTGTTTGAAGTATTTCAAATCAAAAGAACATTTCCACGGTAAACCAGTATCTGTACCAATGGCTCCGTCTTGCGATATAGCTAATATTGCTTGCATTAATAAATTCCATAATAAGGTTAGTTTCAAACAATATGTTAGATGGATGAAAAGTTACAAAAAAATAAAGTATAGAAGAGGTGGTAACACCATCCGTTAAGATGGTGTTACCGATTGATTACTTAGTTTCAACAGTCGCTTCAACTTCCGACTCTACTGTTTCAGTAACATCTTCAACAACTGAATCAACTGCTGTATCGTTGTCGTCTTCACCATAGTACATTGCAACTACTACTGCTGCTGCTGTTACTGTGATACCTGCTAAACCTAGTGCTATTTTTGATGCTAATTTCATAATGTAATTCCTAATAAGTTTTGTTAAAATGTTTTGTATTCTAAAAATGAAAGGGACCGGAGTCCCTATTGTTTACTTGGCTTGAATCTCAGCTTCTTTCTTAGCTTTTTTCTTACCCGATTTGAAACCGACAACTGCGGCAGTGCAGTGAACAGTTAGACCAATTACTAAACCCGCTGCCATGTAACCATCAATGAATCTAAGTGCTCCCATTACTTCTCTCCTTCTTTCTTTGCTTCTGCTTCAATGTCTGCGGCTGCTGCGCCAATTGACTTGAAGAGTTTATACGTGAAAGGTGCACACATAGTTGTAACAACTGCACCGATTAAGAAACCTTTATTGAACGCTGACATAATCTATTTTCCTATAGTGTTAAAGTGTTTAAGTTATCTATCTCACCTTTACTATATATACTTCAAAATCTTTCCATTTAAAGAAAAGACGTAGATTAAAATTCTAAGTACTTAGGAGAGGTTATAACAACCCAGTAACCTTCTTTAGAATGTATACGGAATACACCTTCGATGAAGTCAATAGGCATGTCTTCAATTGATTCTTCAAAGTATGACTCAATGCTCTGAATCAACTTCTCTAGAACAGCTGGTGTAAAAGAATAAGCAAACTGTGCTCGCAATGCTTGAGTAAACTGTGGTACGTCCAGCTTAATGAAATTAAGACCTGACCAGTCAATGTCTTTATTAAGCACTAGGTTAACTGAGTAGTTAACTTTACGAGCCATGGGTTTAACATCTACTTTACAGTCTACTGCAATATGGCGATGGTTAGCGCCTTCTTCAATTATCTCTTCTGGAGACAGTTGGAACAGATGATCCATTCCAAGGAAGAAGTCTTTTTGATATTCGATGAGAGATACTTTCTTAGTCATTATGAAACCTTAGTAATTAATTTAGGAACCACTGTAATGTCACACAGTGTCTTACCAACTTTGTTTAAACTCAATGAACCGCCCTGTAACGCAATGTAAGTGGTGTTTAGGAAATTGGTTATCATTGTATTGATTTGATCTTTATCTGTCATGTCGCACGATACAGGAAGTCTCACGATGTCTTCTATCTGGTAGGACATATCGTTTAACGTTCTGTATATTGGTGGCGAACTAGGATGGACTTTTATCTCAATATAACAAGGCTCATCTGCTATATCTTCAAGTTCTATTTTGAAGTTTTGCATTGCCATTACTTTATAGAGATAAAGGTTATTAATGTTCGCTTTATATTTAACGAAGTCGGAGAAGTCAAATAAATGTTCTGTTGCATTGGATAAACAGTAAGCCATTTGACGACTTAATATTTCCAATGATTTAACAGGCCATTCGATTAGAAACTCATTAACTGTATCGTCTTCTAAATTTATAATTCTAACTAGCTTAGCCACTTGATTCTCCTTAAAAAAAACCAGCGCCGCTTTAGCACTGGTTAATTATACCTATAGGTTATGCATGTTATTCATTAACCACTCGGTCATTAACTCTTTCTCTTCTTTATTGAAGAGGTTATCGTACTTTGCAGAGAACCATGTGTAAAAGACATTGTCTTTCTTAAAGTCATAACCAGCACCACCTATGTACTGATCAGTCTTCGTTAAAACAATTGATCTACGACCATCAACTAAGACAGTCAATGATTTCAATTCTTTACGTTCGAAAGAAATCTCTTCCACGTCTTTACCCATGGCCGTGAAACGATCAGATAAACCAGACACGATAACACCAATATCAACAGTACCGTCCCAGCTATGGAAACAGTCTGCTAATGCGATTTGTGTTTTTTGTGCTTCGATTGTACCGATAACTGCTTTTGCTATTTGTGACATATCTTGTTCCTTAGTTTATTGTAAGTCATATCGTGTTAATGATATATAACTCAAGTTATTTGCATAAAGAGAGGGCCGAAGCCCTCTCATTAATCTTCTTTAAATTCTAAAGAAAGCTCGCCTTCCATACTGACGGTTGTAGTAACCCCAGTGAGGATATCGACTTGCTCTTTAGACCACGCCATGATATCAGCATTACGTGTATTGATGTTTGGTAAATCACCTGTGTCTAATTCTAGATGAACTACGTACACCTGTTCTGTTTGACCTATTCGCCATACGCGAGCTATTGCTTGTTCTAGCACATGTACTCTGAATGGTTTATTAGTAAAGACAACTGTATTAGCCATCGTCATAGGAACCGCTGTAGAAAGCGTTTTAAGCGTTGCAACCAATGGGTTTAACTCTTTAGACGATTCAAACTGTTTAACGATTGAGGGTAGGTTAGAAGAGTTCTTACCGGTAATCTGCAATGGCTTCATACCTTCCGTCTTCATAACGTCAACTGTTTCATCAACAACTTCAACATAGTCCGTAAAGATAATAGTTTTGCTGATAGAGTTTTTAACAATCTCAGCAAGGTCAGCGTACTTGATCATATCGACATGACAGTCAACACGACGCTTTCCTAATATGCGACCCAGTGCTTCACCACGAATCTTAAGCAAGGTATATTTAACAGCAGACTTAGCATTTCTAAACTCTTTAAGTTTAGCACCTGATAGTAATGGTTCGATGTTTTCTTTTTCAAAACGATTACAGTAAGCCATTTCATCAGATAAGTGCATGTAACTTTTAGACTTGACTAATGTGTTGATATGAACTTTGTATTGCTTGTACGCTTCTTGGGTTCGACTGTCTAAACCTTTAGCTTCAAACACAGCAATGCCGAATTCATATTCTTGTTTAAGTCTAGGTGCGTTCTTTTCATAGAACTCAATGCGCTCCTTGATGAAGTCAACCATCTCAACTTGAATACTTTCTAATGTGTAGTTATTCGAGTTAGGCATCTGAACTTTGATAACTTCTTCAATAGGCGTACCATCAACTACATCGGACTTAGGAACTGTAAACACCTTAAGACCTAAACGATTAGCTAAAAGCTCTGACAATGCGTTAGAGGAAGAACCATACATCTTTTTAAAGCGTTCTACTAGATGCTTACCAAATGAACCACACACTGTGCTCATAAATGGAATAGCTTCTGTACCAATACTTTTAATCGGAGTACCTGAACCCCAAAGGATATCGTCAGTGCCAGTATGGAGTTTACAGAACTCAATGAAGTTTTGAGTTTGTTGAGATTTGATGTCGTTGAAGTTATGTCCTTCATCAACATTAACCATTGTTTTAAACTTATTAAGTTTACCTACCGCATCTAAAAGACGATTAAGTGATTGGTAATGTACAATGATGATATCTGCACTTACATCAATTGGACCTGAGTTAGTAACTGAGTCCCATATCTTAGGTGGCTTCTTATAATGCTTAAGTGTATCTTTAGTCCATACTTCCAACGCAGCAGGCTTGGGACACACTACAATCAGTTTCTCTAATCCGAGTAGCTCACGTAACATTAACGCAGATAACGTCTTACCGCTGCCTGGAGGAGCCGTGAGATAGAAACCACGAAGGTCGAATGCTTTTTTGTGTAGCGCATACGTTTCAAAGAAACTAGACTGATGTGGAAATGGTTTAAAGTTGAACTTATCTAACGCTTTATAGTTAAGCGGTAATCGAACTTCTTCATTCACTACTCTATCTATAACATCGCCAAATACATAACGCACATTCTTTAACCACGTGTGTTCATACATCAGTTCAATTACTTTTTCACAAACCATTGATTTAATGAAACGCTTTTCTCTTGACTTACTTAATGACCTGAGTAAGAAGTAAAACTCAATAGCAAAGAATTTATTAAACACCATCTTGTTACGCGACACAGTTGTAAACATGTGTGCAAAGATTCGGTTTGTCTTCCATACCTTTTTTAAGTCGTTAGCGAACATATCAGAGCGTATGTTGTATACGGTAATATATTCGCCTTCTTCTTTAACCTCAAGTACACCTAACATTCTTAAAAACGGACTAGGGATACTCATGTTTTATTTACCTTTTTAAGCTATCTCTAAAATCAATATAGTTCTGATTATCGAATCTGAGATACTCCACTATCTGACTTGCTTTCCAATAACCAATAGATATTGCATCGACACTGTGCTCGTCTAAGTAATCCATTGGTGGTAGTCCAGCAGCCCATAGTAGATCGACTAATGAATTTATTTTATTTCTTACAGCCAGTTTACTATCCACGCCTTTAACGCGTTTACCTTTAACTCGCTTGGTTTTCTTTTTATCGCCTTTTACTAATGCGCCTATTCCATATTTAACAGATAAAGGATCTATTAAAGTAAGTGGTAAGCTTTCATCGTATCTAGTTACCGCATCTCGAATATAAACTTTACATTCAATCAAAGATTCAAAAGACATGACGTTTCTACTTAAGAATGAACTTTCAGCAATAACGCAATCCGGAGACCAGTCAACTAGTTTTTCATAGATTCTTTCAGATAAGAATTTCAATCGAGTAGTTCTAGCACCAAAGATTTCTTTAAACTGATCTTTGTTTTTAAAGTGTTTACCTGCATTGAACGTAAAGACTTCTTGGACGATTATAGAAAGGTCGTCCATGTCGATATCCAATACTGCAAACCCTAATGTAACCGTCCCTGGATCAATGGCAACTATTCGATACACATCACTCACTAACAGTGGCTCTGGTAGCAGTGGCACCAAAGTCCATTGATAGATCTATGATGTCATCTTTAGATTCGATTTTGTGGAACTGAGACACAAACGTACCCACCTGACAACCAACCATTTCACTGAACGCAATATTTTCACCATCAGCACCTGGAACGGATACGATGCGACGAACACTTGTGCAGTAGCCTATTTCAGAAATCAATGCACCTTCATCGTCACCGAACTTAATTTTAAATACATTAATAAGTTCAGATAGATCAAAAGAATCAAGAACGATTTTAGTCATGCCCGATGTTCTGATAGAGTCGCCGTTTTTAAGCGCATCTATAAGGTCAAGTGATTCTTCTGGAATAGCAGGAGATTGGTTTTCGCTTGAGAAGTTGAATGTTGTTTCAGATTCAAGTTTACCTTCTCGCATTTTAAGTGCTTTCTTCTGAACCGTAACGCCGCTAAGATCTAAGTCTTTAGCATAGTACGCAACGTGATCTTCACCCATATGTTTTTCAATACGACGCAGACCATAGAAGCGACGCTGTTCTTCAGACAAGTCATCGTTAAGCTTTCTTAGAACGAAAGGAATATGTTGACGAAGTGTAGTGTCTGTAGCTTGATGTCTGCGACTGCTAGGATAACCACCTCCGGCTGTACTTGTTTCAATTACATGACCTTTAATACCAATGGTAATAGCATTAATGTACGGGTACTCACCATCGCTCAATTCAGCATTTTCCTGAATTTTTAAAAGCTGGTTTATTGTACTGTTTTCGTAAAGGGGATATGGGCGCTTTAAATACTGATGAACAATCAAGTCATTAGTCGTTAAGCTTCTTTGTATTTTCTTAGCCATTTACAGCTCCATTGATAAAATAATTTTTGTATGGTCCATTAACGTAAGTTCAATGTAGTCGTCTTTAATATTAAAAGAGAACAACTCATTGACATTACCTACATCAAGTGATTTAAAATCTTCGATAGCAACAGTTAACGTTTCATAGAGAATAGAGTTATTGTTTTCTTGAAGTATAGTTCCAATCTTACAATAGTCGACATAATTAACTTTAAACTGAATACTCTGTGTATGTGCTTTCAGCTTTGCTTTTCCAACATACAAATAGCACAACGGATCGATTATTACTTCATTCCTAACTATCTCAAAATCAGAAAGTTCCAATTCCACGTCGTAAAATTCTCTAACGTAACGTTGAAACTGTTCTTTATTTCTTCCTATCTGTTCTAGAGCAGAGAAAGAAAACTTTATTAGAGAACCTATATCTATTCGCTCGTAGTTAATTATAACTTGAGAAATGTTGCTTTCTACAACCACTTGAGTATTTATCATGTCATTCAAACCCGCCAACTCTGCAGGTTTGCTGATAATGATTTTGGAAACGTCTATCTTATCTGTTGCCACATAACCGATGTGAGCAAATAACTTTTCTACTGTATTCATAAAACTTACCTTTTAAACATAGAGGGGAGAAAACCTCCCCTCTATTAGTTTATCACATTCTCCAAAACTCTAGGTCGACTAATCGTCCAGGTACGTTGAAACTAGTCGTGAAACGACCTGGAGCACCGCCATTCGGATTGCCAGAACCGAAACCGTAAGCAGAACTGGAAATAGTTCCCTTATGCATTAGAATGACCGCTGTAAGGCTAGTCACTTCAAAATAGCCAGAGATCTCGGTTTTGTCATCCGCTTGCTGATATGGTCTACCAGTGGTAAGTGGTGAAAATTGCGCACCGCCTACTAGAAGATCCATTTGATTGGTTTGATCGTAAAGCTTCAATACGTTCTGACCTACGCCTTTACATGTAGCATAACCTTTAACGTAGTAAATCCCAGGCTGTAAAATGATTCTGTTATTTCTAACGTCAACATTTATTTGATTGTCTAAAATTGCATTTACGCTTCGAACTCTCCAATCTCCAGCTGAGAAAGTACCGCCTGGAGATAACGTCTGATAGATAACACGGCCATAGTTAGCAGCGAGTAAACCATTTGCAACCTGAGGTCTACTATAGTCAACTACTCGTATTTTGTCAGTTGTATCTAAAGGTTCGTCAAATATAAGTTTTGTATTGTCATCGTTATTGCGATACCCTTCATGTAATAGTTTACCATTGACAAATACGTCTATGAGACCACTGTTAGCATGTGAAAGTTCCGTCGAGCCATTATTTCTAACAGCTAAGTCTAACGGCATGCCTGCAAGTTTACTGAACTTAGGATGGAAACCTTCATTGCCATCTGTATCAATACCGTAGTAAGTATCTGGTGGCGCATCTTTAGCAGAGTCTAAACCGGTTACTTTGAAAGTACCTCTAGAATATAACACCACTCTAAGACGCTGACCGTCTCTTACTATCGGATTGACTAGTTCAACATATTGAGGATTGGTAAGGATTATTTGATCGTCAAATAAACCGATACCTTGAAGCGATACGTCAACTTTAAATTCGCTATGGTCTAGTCTGAAACGTGTTTGTCCAGCCGTGCCTGTGAATTCATATATAGTACCTAATAAAGGGCTACGCACTACACCAGCGTCGATTTCACGACCATCAGACGTCTGTATGATTAAACGGTCATTGTCATCTATAAAGCTATCTGTAACATAGTTAGCAGTTGGACCAGCATTGAATGGTTCACTTGCACCTTTAAGATAAACGAGAAGATTACCGTCAGGGTCTATAGAAACGTCGTCAATGGTCATGTTGCTAACGACACTACCGGCGTTTAAATCCAAACCACTGTTAAGAACTACGTGTAGCTCTCCTTTGTCGCTGATGTAAACGGTCTCGGTATTATCAGATGAGTTTACCTTACCTACGTTTATTACTTCGCCATCGGTTTTAGTAATGGTCAATACACTAGTAGTAGGATCAATAGCCGCGTCCGCAATACCTGGAGGCAGTGCTTCTAAATCTATAGGGGTCTCTGTCTCAAGTGTAAATAGAGTACCGTCTTCTAAAGATATTTGATAAGCTGTATCTGAAACGGCTTTTATTTCAAAAACACCGCGACTGGTTTCATCTACAGGTGCCATAATGAAACTAAGTATAGTCACTGAGGTTTCATCTTCGTGTGTTGCATCACCGGTATATTTAACAACATCGCCAACATTTAAGTCAAGATCTGACATTGGAACTACTTCATCGCCAATGAAGACAATGACGTTCCCAATATGCGCTGCTGGGAATTCAGGCCCTTCAGACCATTTAAAACTTTTAGTCTGACCCAAGAAGTTTTGAATGGTAGTACGTACATACCCAACATCCTGTTCTTCACCATCGTCGTAGCTTAAGATAAGGTTGCCCGTATCGTTAACGCCAGCTGTCGAAATACTTCTACCTGGAACACCCTGTTCACCGCGTAGAGAACCTACGATTAAAGGTTCTTCACCTGTAAGTCGGATTAAGAGATTGTCGCCATCAATGCTAATTTCTTCAATCGATTTAATAGAACCTAGTTCAACGATTTCTTCATCGTTAAACGTAACTTGAATGATGCCCTGCTCGGTTCTATCAATGCCTTGTATCGAACGCATGTTTCCGACAGTCATTGGTTCTAGAAGATGTGACCATGTTACCTGTATTTCACCAATTTCACTTACAGAGAAACCAGTCAAGGTAGGGATAGTACCTATGACTGTAGGTTCTTCTTCATCTGAATACTGTAACGTTATTTCACCGGTCTCTGCATTAAAAACAATATCTTCGACACCCACGCCTTTAAAGTCAGCGCCAATTCCCGATGAAATTTTATCACCATTACTTAACGTGAAGAAAAGTTCGCTTTCTTCTTCGATATAAGCTGCGCCTATTACGTGTATTGGTCTGAGTCCGGTTACTGGTATTTCTGGCAATGTACTATCATCGGATAACGTTACCTTGATAATATTGTCTTCAACAGCCATCTTTGCTATAGAAAGACCGTCGGCACCGTCGGCACCGTCAAGGCCATCGATACCATCGATACCATCATCACCACGAAGATTTTCAACCGGACCTAAGTCCCAGCGATAATTATCGCCATCTTCAGATTGGTTGGTATAAAGTATAAGATGGTTTTCTTCAACCGCTCCTCGCGTTACCATTGTAAGTGGACCAATGGTGTTGGTTTCGCTATTGTCGTTAACGTACTCAAGATTACCGTCAACGATAGACATTGATCTAAGTCCGACTAGTCGACCTAGATCAGTTACTTTACCATTACCTTCTTCGTCGTATTTAACGTAAAGTTTACCATTTTCACGATAAACCTCAGCAATACCGACACCTTTCAGATCCGACGCAAGACCTAATTCAAATTCCGTTCCATCAGTAAGAGATACGATCACCTCTCGTTCTGGATTTATTCTAGCACCGCTAATGCTTATTGGCGTAAGACCTGAAACAGGGATAGGTTCAAGAGACACGCCGCCTTCAAGAGTAAAGACAATCGTATCGTTCACTACGCTTGCTGCTTCAACTGATTTTCCGTGATAACCTTCAATCGAGTTACGTGTTTGTAATATTAGACCGTTACTTAACTCGGTCTCAAAGAAAACACGACCTGGCTGTTCAGGATCTTCAACCAACTGTACATCAATGATTGAAACACCGTCGTCACCAACTTCACCTTTAGGGGCTATGATGCCCACGTACTGACGTTCGCCGGATTTAGTAATTAAATGAAATTCACGAGTAAGTTCATCTATTTCGCCTCCGACTATCGCATCTTGGTTATCGCTTGCTTTTTGCAGTAATCGACTCAGACCTTCAACGAGCTCTCTATGCAGGAGTTGCTGTACTGGGCTTCTATCGTTGAGTATTGGTTCACTCATCTGGAACTCCTTCTAGAGTAGTTGGTAGGGTAAAATGTATATAGTTATGAAAACGATCAGAGAAGTCTTCAATGTATGTTAAATCTGTTTTGGGATAAATTATGAGTTCACTATCTTCAATGAACTTATATGACTGGCCAATGACTATTTTTGCTTTGTAACCAGTCAGCATTTCGAAATTCTTTAAATCGCCCATTTCGATTTCAATGTCGTAGAGAGAGTTGAGTCTTGCAACTGCTTCCTCTACTGTATAAAAATCTATATCTACGGGAACTTGTTCAGCTCCGAATAAAATTGGTAAATCTAAACGATTATAGTAGACTACAGCGACGTCTTCCGGATCAGCAATTGATGAAATTTTAATCCTGGTATTTCTATCGTACGCTCTAGCCACTACTTCAGAAAGCTTTACAGGAGGATGTAATGTAACTTCTTCTTCCTGTAAACTTTCTCCTTTCTGAATGAGGAACTGGTTTATTATGTTCAATAAATCTAATTTACTAGACATGGTCTACCTCCTAATTAAGTCGGTTCGTCCGTGTCTGGGATGGCTTCGTTGATTGCAGAAATTATCGTCTCTATCGTATACGATAAATCAAGTGAACTACTGCGCCACACGTTAGCTTCAAGGATGTTCTCTGTCTGTAAAGAACCGTTATGGATCTTAGCAGTTCTGTAAAAATCAGCACCTTGAGCTTGAGTCGCAACATTTACGAATACGCGCTTTGTCATTTCCATATTTACATGGGTAATGAAAATCATTGTAATTACGTCGTCTGCAATCCAATCCGTACCGGTGATTAATAATTCAGTTTCACTTGACGAATCGATAGCGTCTAACTCGACTGGGTAAAGTACGTCGTTCTTAACGAAGTGAAGTTTTGCAACTTGATTTAAATGATTTACTGGCAAACGTATAGCGTCACCAATAACATTACCTTCGGTTAGCGTTAGTATTCGATATTGCTCAGTAGAAATACTGACCGTAACATTACACTTTTCAGCTTCTGGAACGTTCGGGTACTGATCTGCAATTCTAAGACGTTTAGTAGTAGCAACGCCGTGGTATATCGCTGATGGCTTAGATGATAGACCACCTGCCCCGAATGTAAAGAACGCATCCCAACTAGCTGAGCTGAAATCTATATTAGAATAGACTTGACGCTTATCTATATCAGACTGATTGGCTTTGCCAGCTATTAAGTCAAACATCTTTTGTAAGATATCAGGATCGTTCTGTAAAGCCGTTGCAATCTCCTGTAGAGTGTCTAGAGAATCAGGTGCTAATTGTACCCATTCTTCAATTGCTTTACGAGCAGATTGCTGAGCTGTCGCTACAGTAATTACTTTATCTACATTGGTAAAGTTGCTAACATCTTCTTCACTTGCCAAATTACTCGTTAAGAAAGCCGTAAGAATAGGAGGTAAGTCTTCTTCTTGAATTCCTGAATTCTCTAGTAAGTAATCGACAAGCGATTGAAAAGATGAGAAAAACTTAGTTTTGTTTTCTTCGTTTATTAATGACATTAAGGAATCTCCAATTAACCTGCGTCAGGTGTTTCTGTTTCTGTAATTACTACACCGTCCATCTTTTCAGATATCTGGACAACGAACTGATTGGCATCTAATTCGCTCTGTAACAATCTTGCTTCAACACCCTTAAGTGTCATTAAGTTCCCACCTTCAACTGGAATTAAAGTATCTCTACTTCCAGTTAGATATGTGCTATATATTGCTTCATCGGCTTCTATTCTATCCATAGCCTCATTGAAACGAGTTGTATCTATACTAGCCATTTGACTACCTCTTCTTTAAGTATTGTGGAAAGGGGTCATTAAGACCCCATTTTATTAATTCTTTTAATCACCTCTTCATATCCTTCCGGTAAAACATAGTCCTTTGCTTTTAGAATGTAGTTATTAGCGAGTGGAACTGAGTTGGTTACGTGAGTAATGAGTAAAATATCTCCATTTGACAATATTCTACTAAAGTTAAATCCATAGGGGTTAGATACGTTAATGGCGTTTAAAGTCTCAACTCTAGGACCACCTGAGATATCAAATTTTAAAATGTCACCACCAGTACCAATCGACTTCATGGGTATTGCGTAAACATCATCGCCAGAAACATAGGTTACGGGTCCGGTATTTTTAGGTATGTGGGCAGCACCTATGGTGAATTTTTTTAACTCGCCGGTAACAAAATTGATAATGAAGGCATCTGTTTTGCTGTGGCCTGTAAAGAAATAATTTCCATATAGTAATGGCGTTACTCTATACAGATCATAAGGCAGTTCTATGTCTATCTTCTCAAGTAAACCGTTCTCTAATTGATAGAATAGAAAACCGTTATTATCTAGCAAGATAGTTCTACCATCGGTGCCCTGGAAGCTTTTTATTACCAGAATATCAGGCTTTGCGTCAACGTCTGACAATTCACTTAATAGACCGGTTTCAATGTCGTATATGGCACTTATCGGACCCCTCAGTATGTATTTAGTATCCGATGCCTTTGAAACACTTCTGAATTTGGTTTTGTTAGATGGGAACGCTCCATTAGGGAAGTTCTCTTCCAATATCTCATCCCCGTAAATAGTAGATCTGTTGTATTCATCGGTTATGAACATTTCTTCATCTATCAATGGTACTACGGCTCCAAAGTCAATTGAAGTAGCGTATTGAGAAGTCGTACTAGTCAGTTTAAGATATTTTACAGTCGTCCTAGGGACATTCTGTCTTTCGTACCATATAGCGGCATTGTTATATCCCATGGCTTTTAAATCGAGATCTAACAATAGAGTCCAGTCCACGCCATCTATTGAAGAGTAGATTTTTAAATCTGTAGGCGTTAACCGTTCGTTGCTGATATACTTTTCTGAAAATATGTCAAATGCATTTAAAGTAAATGGTTTAGCAAATTTCAAAATTAACTCAGGTTGAGATATATATCTTCTAGCGAAGCCGTAGTTCTCCCCATATTGCTGACTGTTGTGCACGGTTCTATTCAATGGCTTACTGACATAAAATGGTGACGTTAAGTACTGTAGTCGATTGAAAAACATCTGCACAAAAGAATCTGGATAATCTAATGAGTCAGGAAGCGCCATATATCCTACGCTACCGTCTATTGGATTTATACGTTTTCTTCTTTTAGCCTCAACGCCTATTTCATGGATGGCTACAAGCCTTTCGTCGTACCTTGGCGCTAAGACGTATATCTTTCTCACATGATCATAAATAGGTTCCAGGTAAGCAAATGCTTGCCATACCAATGAGTTTTCCGACACTGGCCTGTTTATAGGTTGTATGGTATTTTCAACTGGATTGGCGTAGATTAAGTCTGATGAACCTAAATTTATTAAAAAATTACCTGGATTGAGTTCATCTTCAGTCACAGTAGTTACAGTGGCCGTTGAAAGATTTCCCCAGGGCGATAACAGGTTCTTCCTTTTGAATTTATACTGAAAATAGTAACCGTTCATTTTACTTACAATGATGTCCTGTTCACTACCTCCTGTATAGACAGTGTCACCGACAATTAGTCGAGTATTCTGCGAAATTACAGCGGCCATGGGCAATTGACTTACTTGTTCAAAGTTTCCTTCAACAACTTTTAAGCCGCGATTACGATAATCTAATATCGCCTTTAAGTTATCTGAATCATCTACAAAAAAACTATAGAAATTACCTCGCCAACCTTCTACCATATAGCTTGAAAGTATATTAATCCCTTCTTCACTCACTGACATTTCTTTTAGATACTCTCTAGATTCGAAAGTTTCTTTATTGAAAATAGTTCCTGTGAATTTAACAGACTCGTCTGATAGGAGTGTATATTGGCCAATGTGTATGCTCTTGATATTTGGAGCATACGTAGATAAAACAGAGAGCATCATTGATTTACAAACAACGGGTTCGTCGAACAAATGTCTGGTCACTGGTCCTTCATCTAAAGTAGTTCTAGACGACGTGAATGTATCGATTAAGCGATAGTCAGAGAATTTAGGTTTATTTACACGTAACCGTGAAATAAACACAGAACGACCAGCTCTGTTAATAAAGGTAAGTCTTATGTGGGAACACAGTACCTTATTTTCAAGAGTGATTGTTCTATATAAACCATCGTCAGGAACGCCAGGTCCTTTTTCAAGTGTATTGTTCCCCATAGCAGACGTATACGTGTTTCTACTATTTGAGCTCCCATTGGTTACAAGAAACTGTTCCCACGTCTCTCCATCTAGAGTATATTCTAGATTATAATCATCATAAGCAGAGATGTAAATTCCACTCAGCGTTCTCTTTTCAGGATACATTATTTTCAAATGCACTGAGTCCGGATCTTCTCCATTTCTTGCTAATAACAATTGTTTCTTATCAGAAAACAAAGTATGTATACCGTATGTCGGACCTTGGGCAAGACTACTGCTCCAAATGGAACCGTCGGACATTTCAATATCTTCACCATCCACTGTATCTTCAAACGACTTTATAGGGAAGATGTTTCTTTTCTTAGACACGCCATCGACTACTTCAATTGGAGATATGCCTGTCATCGAAAATCTCAATGAACTATCGGAATTAGTAACTCGAAGACCAAGTACTTCAATCTCTGGGAAATTATTTCTAGCGGGATGGCCAGTAATGATTCCGGACTCTTTCACAAATTCTTGAAATTCCCACGTCTCACCGTCAGATGAGGTTTCTACGATACAGTCATCAGGTCCTCCTAAATATCTACTGGCATCGACATCGACTGAGGAGAAGGATAAACTTTCAACCAATATGTCGGCATTTAGGTTCACCACAACCGGTTTCATCCCACTAAGGACTGCAAACGTATCTCTATTGTCTAAAGGCTCAGAATCGCCCAACATGTTTTCTTCAGCGTTGTTCCCAACCGGAGCTGCAACACCCTCTCCTCTACTTATTGAAAATCCACTAGAAAGAAGGGTGGGTTTGTCACTTACATATATCCCCATTTCCTTAACTGTATTTCTAGAACGAGCCGAGGCTTCACTTATGGTATTTTTATAGTCAAAACCTTTTATAACCATATCGCGATTATCTGAGGTTGAGGTTCGCCACCAATGGATGTCATCAGGTGTATATGCACTAGTAGTGATTACGTAAGTTTCTCTAGTGAATACATCACAGGCTGGGGAAATATAACCAGCACCGTTACCTTCAAATGTAAATCCGCCATGTAAATTATAGTCATCGTTATTCTTACCGCTATGTCTAGGTGCTGGAAGTAGGGTTTTAATTACTCCAATCTCAGTATCGTTTTCATAAAGAAAGTTACAGTTAAAGCCGTCGGATAGTTTTCCCATAGTGCACCAACGTTCTACGAACTCGTAGTTACCAACGGTATATAAAACGGGAAACTGATTGAATGACGTTCCAAACGATGTATCAGAGTATAAAAGAGCCTCACGATTCAGTGCGTTGTTTATAATATCATTTTTACTTCTAGCTACAATCGCACCTGTCTCTGGATCGAGGCTGTAGTAATAAGGGTAGGCATTGTCACTAGCAGAAGAGTAAAAGTAACTTGGTGTATTTTCAGCATAGTTCCAAAAACCCGGACCACCTGCTCGGTTATAGTCGGTATATTTAATTTCATATGTATCGAGATTGAAGGTCCTCACCTTACCTTTGTTGTATTCAATGATATATATTAAATTTCCTTTCTTGAACATATTGCCTGGAATATAGTTAGCTTCATCGACCGGTATGTTCTCTGTTTCTCCAGTGACGGTATCTAATACGTGTATATCGTCACCGTTATGCCACATAAAAAATACTTTATCACCATGATGAAACATCTCACGATATGCCCACTTAGTTACGCCGGTGAGTACCTGTTCTGCTTCAAACTCGACTGGTGCTATTTCATAATAAGCATCAACCGCTTCTATGTCCTCCTTGATTTTTACAAATTCTTGAGGCTCTACGAACTGTGGAACATCGGAAACATCGATATCAATTTTTTCAATCAACATCGTCGCAACTTGTATTTTCTTAAATGCGTAAGTTTCATCATAGTCTATATATAGTGCAGTTCCTTTCTCACTAGAGTATCTGAAAGTGATGTCAACTTCCATATCTTCAGGGACTTTAAAGAACCTGACAATAGGACTGCCGCCACTTATAGCGCTGACTCCCACTGATATTGGGAAGTTCTTAAATAGAGTATCTGTCCCACTTCTCTTGAAGAGTACATCGACAGTGACTGAATCAGACGAGGTTAGGGTTAATGTAAATTTATTATCCCCTTTCAATAATTTAACTTTTTCTTTAAAGAGATAATTACTGCCCTCTATTTTAATAAAACGAGTGGCAGTATATGTTTCTATTTCAGTCGTCGCTTCTAGAAGTGTTTTGTTATTAACATTCTCGAAGTTAACATAGTCTATCTCGACTGCATTTTCATTGGGTTTAATAGAAACTGTAAACTTATCGTCGCTCTCTTCTACTTTGAAGATATCTGTGTCGACGAACTGTTTTAAAATACCGCTGTCAGTAAGTACCCCCGCTCCTGGAGGGAAGTTCTCTTCTACGTCCTCAACTACATTGAACATTCCGGCATTGAACGAACTCTCACCGTTATCCATAGTAAAGATAAGGTCGCCATCTTCGTTAACTTCTATATCTGTCAGATTTTTTGCAGGTACGGGAAGTAGGTCTCCCATTTCTTTAACGACGTCGTTAGAATCGATTATCGCTAACGTATCTCCGTCATTTACCGTCACTATATTTTTTATATGTAGATCTGAGTATTCACCCAATAGTTCTGGGTCAAAATCAGTTAAGTTTGTTTTACTTGACATTTTAGTTCCTTAAATTTTAAAGAATTCTATTTTAGATATCAGGACACTTATATTGGTGACAGATAGACCACCAAAATCAGGCGTAAATTCTTCAACCGTAATCTCGCCGTCTTCTAGAATATAAATAACTTTTTCAAAGGCTATGTCGCTACAGACATATGCGTTTTCAAGATATTCAGTCGCTGTCGTTCTTGAAAATATTGTAGCATTACCTACTTTTATTCTAAAGGAATGGGTTCGTCTATCGTTTCGGTATATCGGATAGTCGCCTTTCAGATAATATTTACCCTTTTTAATTATCCATTTACCGTCGATGTAGTCGAAGTAACGCATGGTCGTCACATTAGTTTCATACATCAATGTTTCCCATTTCTCTTCACCGGTTTCAGTACGCTGATTTAACTTAGGATGGAAACCGTCGCCCGGAACAATTCTTCTTAGCATTAGAAGTCGTTTTCTATAGTCTAGGAGTCCAGACGCATTGTCAGTAGACGTTACGATACTTGGCGTTTCTTTTACGACTGGTTGTATTTCTGACGGTAGGGCGAGGCGAACGTCATCGCCCTCATAATCACTTACATTAAAACCCTCACCAAACTGCAAAGGTTTATGAACACCTTCTTGGGAAAGCACTCCTTTACCCTCAGGTATCGCTTTTGTTTCAGCGGAGATGATTTCAGGTTTAAAGCTAAAACCTTTAGTAGCACCATCTATCGTAAGACCCATGGACAACGTCCCTGTCTCATAGTCATAGCTAACATTGCGGATGCTCTCACCGCTATCGAGTCCTCTAGGTCGATATGCAGCATCGACGTCACCATTATTATAGATAACGAAGATATACTGGGTATATGAATAAACATCTTTTACCATTCGTGTATCAAAAACTGACGAATCATAAACATCTTCATTTAGATTGATTAGTTTAATGTTAGCAGCGCCACGTGAAGTATAACGCTCAACCTTATCGTAATGTAATTCACGGGGAAGAGCCACGCCCATTGAAAGAGAAAAGCGTTTTATATTGTAGCTTCCTGATAGAGCAGTTACAGCTTTACTAGTGAATCTATTACTTACAGCAAGACCGTATATTTGTCTATTGTACTGATAGAAACGTACGTAATTACCTTCTCTGACGACCGTTAGTGATGTATATCCGTCTGAATCAGGGTCAGTCATATATCGATCTATATCTATATTTACCTGACTAGTCCAGTAACGGTAAGTTAGCCTGGTTCTACTTACCGTTATGCTGGTATTTGAAACAGTTTTATTATCGCCTCTGAAATTAAGTATATTTACAGAACCTATATAAAGTACCTCTAATGTATAATCTTGGTCCCAGTCATCGTCGACTGCGAGATTTACGTTTCTGCCAGTGTGAAGATAGTCACCAGAATCTAAAGGATTTTGATTACGGACAAGTGACCCGTTGGTACCGTAATCAAAGTGAAGAACCTTTGATTTATCTCTAGACTCATTTACATTGCTATCGTTCTCGATTAGGTAGTCTGGCAACAACCTCATTTTACCTGTTTCCATCATCAATCCTCATTTAAAACTTGTTCTAAGAACCAGCGTTTCTCTACTCTATAGTTCATACCTTGAGCGGCATCGAACTTATAGATACCTGGGGTTAAGATATTTGTCATAGGCATGATTTTACCTACCTGTTCACCTGCAAGATTTGTCAGATCGTTAAAATTAAGGACCTGTGAAGTCTTACTATAGTCATCTGCTAAAAAAACTCCCAATTTAGATACGGCAAGCGGGTTGCCTTGAAAGCCTTCGAGAGTGAAGAGAAATCTATCAGACGTAACCGTTGAGTCTAAAGGATAAAATCTTAATTTTTCATCCCAGATTCTATCCTCCTCAGAAATGTCAGCCGCGAGAATGATTTCACCATCAGAATTAGTTATTGATTCTTTCCACGTTCTTCGACTTCCGTCTAAAGATACTTCATCTTTAGAAATTTTACCAACATCTACAAATCCTTTTTCAACATCGTAATATGAGACAGATACGTTATCAGACATTTTACCTAAATGTTCGAAGGTCTTATCCGGACTCTGTTCGTAGAATCCATTAACTTCGATAGGTTCATCGTATACAATTAAAAAAGTAACTTTAGCGTCCTGCGACTTTGAAAACCATCTATATGTAGAACTTTCAGGGGAAACCAAATAGTTTATATTTTTATTTGAATCGTTAGTAGTCACTGTCGGTGCAGTGTCGACTTTACTATATTGACTAATTCCGTCATATAGAGATAAACCTGGAATTGGACTATATCCTTCAATGAATATATCATCAGACTTATCTACAAATTCGCCATCTTCTAATTTATACATATCTATATTTCGCATGTTATATATGCGATTATTGACATCGGGTTCTCGCCATATTACCGTATCTTTAAACAACTCTATGTAAAGAGGATACTCATGATTTAATAAAAACCTACTAAAACCGGTACTTTCAGCGAGGTCTTCTTCATTCATGTTTATATATGTATTATATTTCCTGACTTCCCCAGTGAATTGTTCAGTCAGCTCTTCATATTTAGCAATAGGCAACTGAAAGTCTTTTATCATGGTAAATGTATCGAATGCACCGTAGTTAAGTTTGTAGATATCTAGCGTACCTCTATCCGCAGTGGCACTTGAATTTATAATGGGGCGAACAGCTATAGTTGTCGCTTCCTTTAAGCTCAATTCAAAGGTTTTAGATAAGCGAACCGGCTCTTCGTTTTCGTCTAAAAACAATGGTAGACAATGTAGAATTCCATTATTAGAGTTAGGAGTATAAAATTTTACTTTATAACTAAGGTATTTTTTTTCATTTTCGAATGTCACTTTCTCAATCGCATTTGTGGCGGTATTCCTCGCTGTTTTAGGATAGAGCATTTCTTCCTCACCAGTAGAGTTAATTCCATGTACTTCAATGTGCGTGAAACCATTGTATCTAAGTGGATTTCTAGTTACGAACCCAGTGAGCGCAAGTTCCTCTTTCAGGTCGTATTGTAGGTCCATTGTGCCTCGATAGTTTAGAGTAGTATATGACGTAGTTTTAGAGTGAGTTAGAAGCATGTTCGTTATCGTATTGCTATTTTGCCCTGGTGATGTTATTTTGTCGACGAAATTGGTTAATTGACTAGAGCTTCTACTATAAGTGTAACGAACATCTGTTAATAACTCACCTGAACTTACATCTTCTATGGCTAACGCCGTAGGTATGGACATGAGCCAGTAAGCTGGCTCATCTTCATTACTTTTTCTGAAATCGTTACTGAAGACAATTTCTAGGTTCAGATCTATTAGATAGTCGCCTGGTTCTAAGGTTATGCGCCCTCTAAAATTAGAGTATTCAAACAGTGCAGACTTGCCCGGTGCAAATTCATTTAACTGATCAAATATTATTGCAGAGATAGTATTTAAGACCTGTCCTTTATTAAACTTAAAAGATATTCTTCTAGCGTCACTCTTACAATTTCCAAGATCTGTCGGTGTACTATTTACATCTGCGTAACTTATAGAAATGTCTGAGTTAGTTTCGTTTAAAGAAAATATATTTTCATCAATACTAATTTCTTTATAGTTGTGGTTTGTAACGGTCATGAAATCGGTAACATTCACAAACGGGCTAAATTTTATAAGGTAAATATTTCCGTAACGTGGTGTTACTCGCAATCCCCTCACTACAACGTTTTCAAGAAAATGTATACCGTCAGCGTTTCCATCGGCATCTAATGTGAAATTAATTTTATCAGGGTCAGCTAGTCGACCGTTATATCCAGGTCTGAAATTACCTAACTCGTACCAGTTTACACCATCGTCTGTAACTTCAACGTAGATTTCGTTCAAATAGGTGTTGTGGTAACTAAAAAGTACAAAGCCTGCTAATTTAATCGGCTGTGGAAAAATCCAAGTGGCATGGTGCTCCGCACTGTAGATAGAGACGTTAGTACTGTTGGTTTCAGATAGTACGTACGGGTAAGTCGTCGTAGCTGATGAAATAGAACATGTGACGCCGTTCCTATATGCGGTGACGCCTTCCCTAGTCATTAAAGGTCTATCTCTAACGTAAAGGTATTTTTCACCATTCGTCATTCCTAACAAATCGCCACCAGATTCCATTCTTTCTGATAGAAAATCTTTATCTGTACTGTCTTCGTACGTACCAAAACCTTTCACTTGAGTAGTGGTTTCTATTCGAGAAGCCGTTGGTTTAAATTTGATTTTTAAAGTAACGTTCCTCTCAGGACCGTATGTTATCAAAAAACCGTTTTCATCGATTGTTGGATTTACCAACTCAGAATCAGAATAACCCGACAGTCTTCCAACTAACTGTTTAGAACCATCAGATTTTATCATGGTTAAAATATCGTCTTCCACCTCTGCGGATACAGAGACAGTTTTCATATTCACTTTAATGCTCATTTAATACTCCTCAAAATCTATTCATACGATAGACTGGCTAAAAAATAAAGGAGGACCCTATAGGGTCCTCCTATGTTACTATTAATAATAAATCTCTATTATGCCCTTTAAGTTAGAACATAACTTTTTATTTAACCCTAGTTTCAGTACTCTAGTAGCTTTAGTAAACGATAGTTCACATGCGATATTAGAGACCACAACAGATCCTTTTAAGTTATTGACGCAGGTTTTTTCAGACACATTGAAATTAGGTAAGCGTCTCAGTAAGAGATCTAATGTTCTATTATCTACACCTTTACCTACTTCCAAACCTTCTAGGAAATCTGACATATAAGTAAACGTTAGATGTCTTAACATATGTTTAACATCGAGTCCGTCAGGTGCCTTGTAACGGATCTCTGTCTTATTATCAAAGAAACCTATCAGGTCTTGTCTAGGACAGCGTATAGAACATTTTAGAGTACCGTAATAGAAAGGTGAATCTGCCTTAGCCACTAATTCAAATTCATCGCCCTCGACTCTTTGAGGGACTACGTCCGATTCTAAAATAGAGAGTTCATATTGATCATTCAATTCACGAAGTGCGTTGATGTTGTATGTGACTCGTTTAGAAATGCAACAACTAACTAGATTGCTATATGTAGTCAAGTTGAGCTTCTCGACTTTTAAAACATATTCTTCCGATGTTCTATATCTGTTAGTTGCTTTGGCAAAGATGTACTCTGGCTGATGTACCTTGTGAAAAAAGTTAAACTCGAAGTCATTGATATTCTCAGAAGTTAAATCTAATAGTGCTTTCTTAAATTTAGATAAAAGTTTATTCATTATCCTACCTTAAAATATATCAACGCTAGATAAATTAGATACTAGACTGACCGTTGCCGGACTGATGTCTAGCTCTACGGCTGCATTGAAAGTGGAGTGAGTTGAAACGTCCGACTGTCCTGGATCTAGTTCAACCGATCTCTTAATGGTACTCTTCTTAATCAACTTGAATGTATTTAAAGATGTTTCTGAGTACATTAAATGATGTTGTTTAACACAGTACTTACCAATCTCTGGAACGACAGTTTGGTTTAACCTAGCGTCTTCGAGGTTGCCAGAACTTATTATCTGGATATTGTAACTAGTTAGTTCATCAAGTAACTGAGTCATCTTCTTCTGTATAGTAGCCGAATCTACAATCCCGCTATCGATAGCAAGTACTTTAGTCTCTATCTCTAGAAGAGTTGCTTCTATAGAGGCAAAGTCAAGATCTTCTAAATCCCAGTTATTACCAATTATCCAGTTCTGAATGTTAGTATAACTGCCAATTGACATATCTAAAATACCGTTTAATAATCTACGATGCATGTATTCGTCGTATCTATTTCTAACGATATGGTTCTCCGGGAACTCAACTGCTGCGTTCATCAATACAAGCCATTGGTGATATTCAACACACGCTTCTCTGAACGATTCAGAGCTGATAAAGTCAGTTACTTGAGGATATGTATCATTAAAGAGATCTATGTACTTAGAATCGATCTCCTCTCCAAATAGGTAGGTTGGTAAATCTTTATCGAAATAAGGATTAACAACGTCTCTAAGTTCAATGTGTGGAAAGGTAGTTGGCTTACGACCTGATTTAAGTGCGATAAGATAACTGTAAAGGACAAATGCTTCTTTAGCATCCATGGTCATCATTCCACCTGTCTTACCATTTCTAATAAAGAACCTTGATAGATAGATGTTCTGGTCACTATAGAAAGCCCAGTGATAGATAAGTGTTTCTTCTAATGAATAGATTGCATTTTCATTAGAGCTCAGTACATCGGTTTCAAGCACTTTAAGAGGAGCACCTATATAACCCGCCAGCAGTTCTTCTGTTTCAGATGTGACTGCGTCTAGATCATCGCCATTACTTCTAGCTAACGATATTTCTTTTTTCAGCAAATAGCTGATACTATTATCTTTCGCTTCTTTACCAACAAAATCGAGTAAGTTAAGCGGTACTTTTTTAACAATTGCCTTTGGCTTCAGAGAGAGCTGTGCATCCATCTCTTCTGTTAAATGATCTGTTAAGTACTTTCCTATCGGAATGTTCTTATCGGTCAGTAGGATACGTATGAGTTCATCTAAGACCTCTTGCTTTCCTAAGTTGGTTAAAATGAAATTAATATTTCTATATAACCAGTTAGCCTGTTGAAAGTTCAAATAGTTCTTGTATTTATATAACCCAGCTTTCGTTTCTAAATACGACCACAGGTAATAACTATGTACTTTATAAGTAAACTCATTGACTTCACGACATTGAATTATGAATAAAGGTAACATGGCTATTAACTGTTTATAGAAACCTTGGGCATAACCTGCATCGAATATTTTAAATTCTGCATTGAACCAGTTATCGACTAAGATATCTATTCGTTCTTGTATCTCACCTATTAAACTAACTTCCTGTATTTCTACTTCATTTGCATCCCATTGCATTATGGTGTAATTAGGTGCGGATATTGCAATGTCTATATCGACTGGGTTTAAGATACTTTTAACTAATAGATGATTATTTGGATAACGCTCCAGAAGTTCTTTCGTGTACTTTCCTTCTGTCGCATAACCTTTTTTAGTCGACCTATGAATAACCATGTTTGCTTTAGTGAAGTCGATCTCCTCCAGCGTGTCAAGTGAGATAATCTTCATGACTTCGTCGGTAGGATGGTACTCACCAGATATATTTAGATAATACTTCCATTTACTATGACTAGGGTTCATTTCTAGACCCAGCCTAATTTTACTTGATATTATAGAGTTCTCAATGACCTCAGCAAAGTTATGATCTTTTATGACCATAGAGCCCGCTAAAGCATAAACCGAACTCATGAAATTTTTAAACATACTTACCTCGGGAATTAAGGAATTGAATAATGATTAAACGTGCCCCCGTTGCTTCTAACAATATATTAGTCCGTAGTGGAGACGCTATGGCGGCTGCCACTAAGCTAGTAACTTCATCTAGAAGCACCTCGCAAAGAAGACATCCAGATTTTTCTTCTATCCGAACCATTATCGATAAGAACAGACAGGCTCAGGACGATAGTAAAAATGTTCTTGAAGTAAATCCAGAGTTAGAATTAGCCGGTAAAATACTTACCTCTTGCATAATATCGCCTAACGATCTAACTTCAACTGAACTATTCTGGACAACAGAAGATATCATTGGAGATGCTGAGTTAACGAATAAATTAATTGAGCATGTTCGTAAATTTTTCAGAGATGAGTATAAGCTTGAAGATAAGATAAACGATTGGATATATAAAGCGTTGTTTACTCAAGGTTCGTTTCCAATCTGTGTTATACCGGAATCTAGCTTAGATGATTTGATAAACGGTCCATCGCATAACCCATTGAAGTTCTCTTTTGAAAGTGCCGAAAATGAGATAGATAAGAACTTACTTAAACGTAAAGAAACTTACATTAATCAAGTATCTAAAATTAAAGGTAAAAACAACAATAGACTATCGGCCAGTCTTGAATCTGATATATCGTTGGGTTTCAAAAGTAAAGCAGATTCTAAAATCTCTGTTGGTACCATTAACATTACCTGCGACGTTAATAAGTTAAAGGTCGGTAACTTTAACATAATGAAGCGTGAACATGATACAGCGTCTCACATCTCCTCTAGTTTTGAAGATGGTAGTAAATTATCGTTTGGCAAGACAGACGGTAAAGAAAGTCAGATAAGTAAATCTGATTTAGCAGCCATGTTCCATGCTCGTCGTACACATGGTAAAAGTCAGTTCGTTAAGATAAAGGCAACCGATCAAACTGACCGTCCTAATATCGGACATCCTTTACATATGTACCTGCCTCCTGAATCTGTAGCACCGGTAGTTAATCCAGGTGATCCAGAAAATGCAGTTGGTTACTTGGTTCTTCTAGATGAGAATAAGAATCCAATTTCTCGTAGCCGTGGTAGTAATTATTTTGAAGCTATGCGTAAGAACCATTCTCAGAACTCTGCAACCATTAGCAGTGTTCATCAACAGATGTTTGGTAAAGCTGTAGAAGGTGAAATAAGCGAACGTACAGTAGACCAGCTATATACTCAATTCAGTCGAACAGTTGAAGATGATACGCTTAGTAAGTTACGCGATGGTCTTTACGATAAGAACGTTGAACTAGGCGATACGAATGATTTCTACCGTATCATGTTTACACGTACTCTTCAAAATGCGAATACTGAGATACTTTATATACCAAGTCAGTTAATGACTTATCTTGCTTATAACTATAATGAAATTGGTGTTGGCATTTCATTGTTAGAAAAGAATAAGATGTTAAGTAGTCTTAAATCTGTTATTGTATTCTCTAATGCGATGGCTAACATGAATAACGCTGTTCCTCGTAAAGAATATAAGATCAACTTTGATCCAACAGATGAAAATCCAGATAAGACAATGGAACAGATAATGACCAATATAGGCGTAGGTCTATCTAATGGTTATCCGTTCTCTGATACGAATCCAATGAGCATCGTTAACTCAATGTTAATGTCTGCTATACAGATAAGTGTTACTGGTCATCCTGAGTACAATGATACAACAGTTGAATCTAATGAGGTACGTTCTGAGAAACAATTAGTTGACCGTGAGTATGAGCAATCAGTAAGTGATCGTTTAACAGCAGGTCTTACACTTATACCAGAGCTTGTCAATACAGGCAGTACAGTTGACTTTGCATTAGAGGCAGCTAACCGTAACTTAATGTTCAGTAAAACAATTAAAGGGTATCAGAAGATATCTAATGAAGCTATTACTGACAGTTCTGTTAAGTACGTTATTAACTCTGGTAAATTAACATCTGAGCTATTAACAATCATTGCCAATCACGATGTTGTTACTGATTCTAAATTAGTAGACGATTATCAAGAAACAACACAGCGTAAGCTTGATACTAAAGAAGAAACAGAAGCAGACGATAAAACGAAAGAGAATACAATGTCTCTTTATCTAGACTTCTTAGATAAGGTTCGTTGTAAGCTACCATCGCCAGAAGAAACTAAAGTAAGCAATCAGATTCAGTTGTTTGAATCTTACAGTCAAGCAGTTGAAACCGTGGTTGAGAAACTATTAACCAATGACCGTATTGTACTTATGTTAGGCGAAGACTCTCGTGACTATGCTGATACCATTCGTGATATGGCAAGCGGTTATCTAATCCGTCAGTACATGACTAAGAATAACGTGTTCCCAGAACTTATAGAACTTGTATCTGTATCCGATGCAGACGTACTTAAAGATCTAGAACATCAGTTCACTAGTCAGACTGGTTTAGAATCTGCATTGTATAACTTCATTAAAGACACTGCTAAGCGCAATGCTTCATTGGGTAAAACCGATGGGGAAGAACCTGAGGAAGAAGACACGCAGGAATACTAAACATAGAGGAAGGGACTTAGTCCCTTCCCTTATGCATGTTAAGAAACCATTATTAGGTTTTTACCATCTTTTGATTTAACTAGAGACACATCTGCTAAATCGATATCAACTTCAAACTCATCTTCACCCACTTGGAATTGGAAAGAAGATTTTTCATTGTCAATATAGGTAGCAGTACATGGACCTTTGTCAGTGTAACGGTCTGATTCAAATTCCATTTCCATACCAGTAACAAATTCACCATCATTGATGTTTTGCTCTGTTCGTTTGTAAGCCATCATGTCCCCGCTCTCTAAGCTAACCTCAGCGCCTTTAACAACAACGCTATCGATTATCTTACGAACCTTAGCTTTGTCCTCAGGAGACCTGTCAGCGAACTTGAGAGGTAATATTAACTTGTCTTCTAGTTCGAATGGCAATTCAGGTAGTTCTTTCAGTTCTTCAAGTACTGGAAGATCTATTTTAACCCAACCTGTAGGCTCGCCTTTACCGTCTAAGAAAACATCAACTTCCCATTGAATGTCAACTTTTTCACCACTAGTCAATAGCTGATGACCAATAGGAACAAAGTAACGATTCTTTATCATTCCATTGACAGCCATCGCTTTAAAGTGATTGAACATACCTTCATTAACTGGGATGTTAACTTCCGGAACACCTAAGTCTGACTCAGGACCATCGTAACGTTTAGACGTCATTATGAATGCTTCTTCATCTTCTTGTTTAACGTAACGTACGCGCAATGAACCGTTCTCTTGCTGTATGTTATATTGCTCTTGAAATTCAAGACCATTTGACTTAGAGACAATGTCGTTTAAATTTACATAACGACCGTAGATCTCATATTCTATTTCTTGCTGTTCGGTAGTGTCTTGAGCTTCTTCTATTGCGCTTTCGAAACTTTCCTGTAAAGCGCGTTTAGCACGTGGTATATTAATCATCTTAGAAACCTTTATGTTAATTCATCATACAATTCAAAAAAAAAGAAATAAGTACAGAGACCGAAGTCTCTGTACAAATTAGTTTAGATAATATCTGTAGTTAACACTAGACGGTAAAAGTATTCAGTCGCACTTATATTAATTCGTGCTATGCGGTAAATATCTTTTTCAGAAAAGCTAATGAAGATAAAGTCTGGATTGAACTTATCTTCATATTTAGTAGTACGCAATGCGAACATGTCGATAATGCTAAATAATGTTTCAGCTTTACTTTGGTGAAGATCAAACGTTTCACGGTTATTCACATACAGACCTAAGTCATTTGCAGATATCGGTAGGTACAACATCGCTGCTGTGTTTGACTGCCAGATTGATTCTGCGTGCTTATGAATTCCCCACAATGTTTTAATCGTCGATACTTCTTCATCTTCTAATGAGTTTTCTGTTTCAAGGCAAGCCATGAAATCACGTACTTCCTCAAAAGAACCTGCTAAGTAATCGTCTAGTACAGTTTTACTTTCATGTAGAACTGTTTCTGCACTAGTAGAAATGTGCTTAGTAGATAACTGAGAATCTTGAACGTATTTAAGAACTGATTCATAAATAGTTTCCCAGTCTGCAATTACGTCACTTGATGTTATCTGTTCAGGTATTGCATTGTTTATTAATTTACCTACCGCTATTTGAGCTAGGCGACTTAATAGGTTGTTTACATTAACATGTTCAACTGAAGAGTATTGACGTAAGTTAGATACTAGTTTAAATAGTTCACGATACGATTTAGCTTCTGCCATATCACCAATAGAGTTATCTATTAGGAACGTCATTACTTTATCGCTAGTACTTGTATAAACCGGTTTGTAACATACTGCTTTTATTTCAATAGGAGCATCTTTATAGTCAGCTGATTCAGCCATTAAATCAGTAAGACCATGTTTAGTTGACTCTACACTTGTTAAGCAATATTTAAGACTAGGTGCTACAGGTACAAATGTAACATCCGGAGACTCAGCTTTAACTTTCATACCTAGAACCGCTTGACTTGTTCCTGGTTCAACTTTATCTGTATCAGCCAATAAACGGTCAAGATGTTCATCTAGTCGCTTAGAATCGTTTCTAGCAACTTCTCTATCATTGAACGCTAATTTGAAGTGATCTGGATAGAGATCTAAATTAAAGTTTTCATTACTCACAACTGTGTATTCCTTCGTCTTAATTACTTCAACCGTTTCAGGTTCTTTACGTTCAGCACGATGTACTTTAGATGGAGCAACGCTAGGTGCTCGGCGCTCAGCATGTTTATTAAATGAGTTTTCAGATAAACCTTCAGGTACTTTACTGACATTTGAACGTGTTGCAGCTGCTACAGATGTAGACTTACCAAAAGACGAATGTTGACTAACTGGGGCTGGTTCAACATGTCTGCTGTTGCCCATTCCCATACCCATTCCCATACCTACGTTACGCTCGTTGACACCGTAACTTGAACTTGATCCACCGCGTCTATCCATGATAGTACTACGTGAATTACCAGCTTGTTTATATTCCATCAATAGTTCTTCAAATGAAATACGTTTTTCATTCTCAATCTTCATGGCGTTATAGTCTTGATCACTTAGGGAATCAGAGATAGACACTTCTTCCATAATGATTTTAACAGACGAGAAGTAAGAGACGTAATGTAACGCTTCATCAAATGCTGCGTTTTCAGTCTTTCTTTCAACGTCCATGAAATAGCCAATAGCTAAAGGCATGGCAGATATCATTCTATCCCAACGGTTAGATGAAAATCTCCCTCCGTTAGTTAGGATATCAAAAGCGGCATTATATATGTCTTGTGTTTCTGCCTGCTTAATTACATAGTCTACGATGTAATCTACGTCTTGTTGAGTGAGTTGCATTAATCCATATCCTTTATATCTGTTTAATGATCTTTTCAAAGATCGGCTTTAATTCTTTTCTATAGCTTAAACTATTGTATTCATCGATTTCCACACACGGGTTGAGTTTACCCTTGCCAGGTGGATTTGGTTTTGTTTGGTTCAAGTGACTACATATACCAATGATAGTAGGATGGAATCTACTAGCTGGGTCTGTTAGTGTCTTTTTAGGTTTGCCTGTTGCAGTAGCCTCAACTTGTGAAACCATTGCTGTTGCATATTTAAGCATTTTATTATCACCAACAAATGAGACAACTGATACTTCACCATGACGTTCTACTTCTAAAGTAGTTGACCGTGGTATGTTAGTAGCAAGCTTCTGTCTTATTGCTCGTTCATCTAAGGCTCTATGCGATGGTTTGAATACCGAATATGTGAAATTGTTAATTTTCTTGAAGACGTCTAACAATACATATTCTCTAGTGGCAATTCGTTTTTCATCCATGGAAGCTGGGTCGATGGTAATATACAATTCATCTATGTTTTGAAGAATGTAGATAAACAGTTCGTATATATCTTCGGCGTAACAGCCTATTGATTGTAGCTTGGCAATCATCATGTGGTCCACGTAATGGTCCAGTGAGTCTATGTGATTACTAACTGCTGACATTTTACGACTATCAGTTAACGTGTCTTGATAGATTATCTCTGCGAGTAATGAAATCCACATTGATTTTTTATCTACCCAGTCTAGTTTTACTTTAGACGGAAAATATTCTATTGAGTAAAAGAAACCAGCAATGAAATCTTCCATTAACTTGTTCTTGTCGTACGCTTCTTTACGTATTGCAATCTCTATGTCAAACGTACCTACTTTAGATTTATCACTAAACCCAGCAAGTCTATGTTTATACGCAGAGGCGATGTACCATTCATCAGTTGGGTAATCGTCAGAAGATAATTCTTCATGAGTACCTACTACGAAATCATCATCTTTCACATTCGTAAATTTCTTAAATGTTTCACGCATCCCATATTTAGCAAAGAGATAAGTTACTAACGCTGGGTTAGCACCGGCTTTTGCTTTTTGTTGTTTACTAAACGCATGTATGTTTGAGTAAGTAACAAATGTATTTACAGAAGACCCATTTAGTTTAAATGATGAGGCTACTCGTTCAAAGGTTAAACGGTCACGTGTAAACGCTACGAACAATCCTTTGTCTACTCTTGAGAATACTTTATCACACACTACATTTGAAATATGATGTTTTACATTTCGTATAGTGGTTAATGATAAATCATCACAGAAAGGTAGAGGTATGTATACAGGGGGTAATGGATCTCTAATTCCATCTTCGTTTTCAAAGGACAAGTTATATTTAACAAGAACGAAATCTGTTCTAGTCATTTCTAGTTTGCCGTCTTTGTTGTTTGGAGATGTTAAGATTCTCATTATCTCTTCTGGATAACAAATTGAGTAATCTTCATAATGTAATTTATCTGGAAACGATGTACTTACACATTCGCTCCATAGCAGATCAATGACTTGAGGTGCTTTATCGAGTTCTTCTTTAGTTAAACCATTTACAAGGCGTTCATTGAACTTAGGGTTAGCATCGCTTATTCTATCAAATACTCGTCTTAACATTCTAAGTCCCTACTTACTTGTTTTTGTATTGGTTTTAACTATAGTCGTCACAAGCATTGTTACAAAACCCGTTACGACGGTAGCTAACTTGATTCCATCAGCAATCTTCTTGCTTCTTTCCTCTCTCATTCGATCCTCTCTTTTACTATCAGCTTCCGTATTTTTGAAAACCTTTTCATCCTGAGCAGATTTAGCCTGTTGTCTTTTCTCCCTTTCCTTATAACGTTCATCTAAGTTACCAGCAGCTTTCGCTTCGGCGTAACTATGATAAGCAAAGAGCTTTTCAGATAATATTGTATCTACGTCAAATTTTACCACCACTGTTTCTGCTTTGCGATGAGTCTGACTTTCCACATTCCCGACACTGTAAACATAGAGTCCTGTTTCTCTTGTCGGATCAGGCATAGATTTAACACAAAGAATATTACATCCCGTATTTATATATAATTGGGGGTGTAGATTTGTATTGTCTATCAAAAGGTATTTAATTGAAGCTTCATGAGTTGATTGGTTATCGTTGACATTAAGTACATCTCTTAACTCTGCATTCTTAGAATTATTAGGGTGTACTGCGGTACGTTCATTATCCATTGTAATTAGATAATTAGAACGGTTATCGTAAACTGTATCTGTATTCTCAAATTCAGCTATTGGTATCAAGTAAAGAACTCTGATGCTAACAGAATCTTTATTGACTGTCCTCTGTTGGGTTATTGTTTTACGGGAGCTATTCTGTATCTCTTTAGCTATCGCTTGCTCAAACTCATCAGTAGGCGCATTGGTTCTACATCTAGGATCGATTATAGATTTATTATAGTACGTTGTTAGTGTTTTAGAAATGACAATGCCTGGATCTATCATGTCAGGTCTAACGGTAGGTTCAATTGATATTTCTAAATTGTCCTGACCCACTACTCTAACTGCTGTTCCTGTATAGTTATAGAAATCATAACTAGACTGGAAAGACTTCACCATGTTCTCTCTAAGGGAACTTTCAAGTGAACTGTCAGCAGCTGTTGAAGAAAGAATGTTCTTAATTTCTTCTGGCAATATATACAGCTTTCCTAATCTACTGCTTTTCACATCTGCATCTAACCTCACTCCTTTATATTACTACCTTAATAATATATTCTTCAAACTTTTTCCAATAGCAAACATAAGAAGAGGCCGAAGCCTCTTCTTATTATGGATAGTAAAATCCGTCTAACTTATTGCCATCGAGCATTTCGACAGCGGTCTTAGGGTGTAGTTGTTCCTACAACTTCGCCCTTAACCACGTTAGTGATTTCAGTAAGTGTTTCAAGACGAGTTTTCTCGCGTATGAATTCACTTAGACCTTTGATAGTTACTTTCGCAACTGCCGGTACGTTCCAAACGTGCTCGAACTGACCTTGTACTGCAAGTTCGTTTACATTTGAAGAACCACGCTTGATTGGGAATTCACCAACTAGCTCAGGGATGTATAAACAGTAACCTGAGTTTAATGGGTGGAACGTGTTTGCCGGAGCATTGTCGATTGATAACTGGATGTAGAAAGTATCAGTCAGGACAGTAGCTGGAGAAGCTACAACTTCGTAATCGTTATTACCAGCAAGACGTGGATCACCTTCAACCATTAAGAAGTTATCGATACGTGGTGATGTTACTACCTTACCAACAACTTTAGAAGTCGGTGCGTAGATTGGTAACGCTGTTAAGATACGGCTGTTCTGAATCAAGCTAGAGATGATATCAGAAAGTACACCAGACACATAACGACGAACGTCTGTTACTTTAGCAGCAGAAGTTTGAGAGTTAACAACAGCACCAAGATCCGGAATAGTAAATTCAATACATTCTGGACGAAGTACTTTACGACCGATACCAGCAATTGCATCTGGTTCGAATAAATCACCTAGATCTTCATCTAAGTCGTCTTGGTTACGTAAGTTACAGTAATCGCGAACTGTATCAAAGTAATCTAAGAACGTAGTAAGCGCATCAGCAGCCATTGAAACTTTAGTCATCTCGATTAAGATGTCAAGTTTTTGGTCATTTGATAAACCGCTACCTGATTGCTTCATTAACGTGCTATGTGCAACGATTGGTGGACGTAAGCCGATACGACAGATGTCAGTTTCAGTAACCATGTCAGCGATTAAGCTGATGTGTGCTAAATCTGAGTTAGTAGTACGAGATTTTACACGGTAGCCAACAACTTCAAATTTAAGATCTTTAAGCTCATCAGGTGTAGTGATCTTAGTACCGTCAGCAAGGTATAAACCTTCAACTTCAGCAGTACCAGAAGCACGTACAACGCCACGGTCATGTTTACATACGCCGTTAACTTCAAGAGATAAACGGATTTGACGCTCAGCATCGATGAATGCTTTAAGGTTTTTAGAATCAACATCGCCAGCAGAGTTTGTTGCTACGCCACGTTTACCGATTGCGAAGTTTGCATTACGGAAGCTAAGAACAGTTTCTTGATCGTTACCTTGACCGATTGAGTTGAATAAAGAACGAGGCATAGTGCGCGTTTTGAATTCAAATACTTCGCCGTCAGAACCGTCTGCTTTAGATACTTTTACAAGTACTGTTTCTAAGCGGATGTTTTTGTGGATCTGTGCGTTACGTGTGTAAGCTTCAACGCGACCAGGATGTTGGCCAAGAGCGATGATGTTTACATCAGTACCAGTTTTTAATGCTTGAGTAGTGAAAGTAGTCGCATCTAAAGTTGCTTCTGTTGTTTCAACAAGCGCTGTGTCTACGAAGTACTCTTTATGCTTTTCAGTATAGAAAGGCACTAGGTCAGTTGCATTGTTGCGAAGCGCTTCGATGTCTGAGTAAGCAGACTGTAATGGACGAAGACCTTGTGAATCAACAATTGATTTATCAACTGAATGCTCAGCGAAGTGACCGAAGATTACGCGATCGATGCTGATTTTCCAATCAACCATGTCAGGAGTACCAACAAGTAACGGCGCAAACAATGCTGCGAAGTCAGATTGCTTAGTAGCGTAAAGGTTAAACTTAACTGACTCTTCTTTAAATGAGCTGAAGTTTTGAACGTCGAAAGATTCGATACCAGTTGAGAAGCCAGTGATTGGGCTTTTAGTGCCGTGATCGAATGCTGTAGCGCGCTGACGGAAACCTTCAGTGTCTTGAGCTGCGAAGTATGCAATTTTTGCAGCTTCGATACCTGTAGACATTTTAGAGATTTCAAGATCTGCTGCTTCTGCTGACTCTGGTGTAAGATCGTCTTCCGGAATCATACTTGAACGAAGTTCATCTTTGATGGCAGTTGTTACTGAAGCGCTTTCAGTTTCGCTTACAGAACCTTTACCGTCTTCACCCGCCATTAAAGGCATGTCATTTTCGAATGAATGTGTTGTGCCACCAGTTGAAACAGCAGCTGCACTAATCGCAGTGAATAGTGATTTTAAAGAATTGCTTTTTTTCATTTTTTAAAACTCCGTAACCTAGGAAATTAGATATTTTTTAAATGCATCAATAGACATCATACTATTGATACCATAAGTATTCGTTATTTCACGTAGAAAAGATTTTATATTATCTTTTTCTTCGCCTTCACCAAATATGTTCAGTACGATTGTTTCTGAATTAACATTCACCACAGTATGTACATTACCTGACACGGAATAGAAATCATCTTTGGACTCTTTTCCAGCATCCTTTTTACATACTATCTCATATTCGTTGATATGCTCTTGTATGAAACTCTGATTATCTTCTTCATAACATATTAATGAGAAGCTTGATAATGCGTACTGTGGAAGCAGTACTTGCACCATCGTATTGAATCTGTGGTATTTTAACACATCGGTCAGTGATAGTATAGAAGTTAATTTTCTATAACTTATCACATCTTCAAAGTTTAAACTAGCCAGCGCTAAAGGCGGTGGTAGAACAACTATTTTTTTCATAATGACTCCATGAGGACAAACAATGGATAAACATATTCTTCTTAACGCAATCGAACTAGCCTGTCTATTAAACTACATTCCCGATGCGGGTAGACGCGTCTCATATAAAGAGCTAGTAGAAGAAGCTGAGCAATCTGTTAAGACACCTATGGTGCTGGGCGACAAAGATACAGAACGCGATTTTATCGTTTCAATGAAAGGTCTAATTGAATGGACATTGAAACAGTCTGCTAATACTAAGTTAAATTTAACACACTTTAAAAAAAGACTGAAAGGTGTACCTTCTTTAAAGTCAGTAGATATCACAGTATTAGAGAAGATAGAAGCGGACGAACGTAACTATGAAGAAGAGGCAGATGCCTGTAAAGAAATATTAACGGAACATTTAATTGAAAAGAGATTCAAAAAAGTTATTCGAGGAATCACTGGTCGTATCTCTTTTGCAAATGAACGTATAGATGTAGCTGAGTTATCTCGTGAGTTTACAGAAGCGTTTAGCACGTTTACTGGACCTAGAGAAGTATCGGGCGTTAAGTCAGTTGCAGGTGTATTAAGTAGCATTGATTACACTAAGCAAGATGACATAAAGAAAGTATTCGATGAAGCGATTGAAGAATCATCTATTGAAGGTATCTTAACTCCGGGTTATCAGGGTGTTAAAGATATGTTAGGTTGGCACCAAGGTTTCAGACGTGGTGACTTCTGGATGATTGCAGCTTTACAACATAACTGGAAATCTGGCTTTGGCTTGAATCTATTAAAGCACTTTGCTATCCATAACCGACCTCTAGTAACCGAAGAGAAATTAAAACCTCTACATCTTCACATCTCTGCTGAGAATGCTATTACGGATAACTTAACTATCATGTACCAATCTCTTAAAGAGAATGAAACGCATGAAGAAATAGATATCACTAAAATAGATTCTGGTGAAGCAAGTGCTTACGTTTATAAACGCACTAGTGAAACAGGTTATGAAATACAGATGTTACGTGTTAATCCATCTGAGTTTACATTCCGTTCATTAGAAGACTTAGTTCATTACTACGAAGGACAAGGTTACTGCATTCACACAATTGTGTTTGATTACCTTAACATGATTAGTAAGAAAGGGTGTTTGTCTGGTGCTCAGGGTATGGATACGCGTGATTTGTTTAGACGAGTTCGTAACTTCATGTCTGAGAAAAAGATTCTCTTCATTACTCCACATCAGATTTCTACAGATGCTAAGTATCTATTGCGTCAAGGTGTAGAAGATTTAGTTAAAGAACTTAAAGGTAAATCTTACTGGGATAGTTGTAAAACAATTGACCAAGAGGTTGATGGTTGTATCATCTGTCACATTGAGTTCTATAAAGGCATACCGTATTTTACAATGATATTAGATAAGCATCGTAAAGCAGGTCAGATAACATTGGAAGAAAAGAAATACTGTGCTTACAGAATGTACCCAGCAGGCGCTGTAAGAGACGATATACATTTAGAGAAGTCTGAGGCACTCTCTAAGGTTGGAGGAGACGTGAAGTCTTCTGAGGAGGATTGGTATTAATGTTTGCGTCAATAGTAGTTTGGTTATTTACCATGCTCGCCTATTTTTGTATACTGGCTATAATTTTTAAAGTAACTAAATGTGAAGTGGGGAGAACGGATAGATTAACAAGAAGTTATATCCTAACCCTGATCTTTACCTATAGTCTTATTGTAACTTTTGCATAAACAGAGAGGAGCGCAATGCTCCTCTCTTATGTTTACAATGACTTTATTTCTGTATCTGGATCATCCACCCAAATAACTAAAACAGTAGTTGAGAACATTGTCTCATTAATCATGTTAGCTTGTACACGTGTCTCTGTGTTTATAGCTTCATGAACTAACCCTACCTTAGTAAGCACTTCACTTTCTGTATTGTAGAATATAGTGACAGGCATTCCAGGAACAATTAGATCTGGTCTTGAGTTAGCCCACACTACACTGACATACATCCCACCTCGTCTAGATAAACCACTCATCGCTTTAGCAACATTGTTAGTTACTTTATTTGGCATGTAGTTTACTATCTGATTAGAGTCGTCTCTTTCTTTCAATAAGAAGCCAGCTCGATGTTTAGTACCTACCGTAATCTTATTCGCATCTACAGTAGAGAAACTATTTAGTAACTCATCTGCTTTTAAGAATTGAACACCATTACCCTGATTAAGGAAAGTGAATACTTGATTGTCTTCTGCTTGGAAGTTACCAGTTGAAACAATAGAGAGTTTACGCTTAGCTTGCTCATCGTACATCCATGTTCTATCAAGAACAGATGTTAGATTAGGAGGTGTTAAATATATCTCCATTGCATGTAAGCTCTCTTCATGTCTCACTGTATTGAACGTAGGGAATATAAACCAACGTTTCTGATACGTACTAAAGAAGTTAGCTATATCGTGATTGTAAATGCCTCCTTCATTATCTTGAATGTATTTAGGCAAGTCTATAAGAGGAGTGCCGTTAGGAATGACTAACTGTTTTCTTTTCTCACCAACATTTGCTTTATCAGCTGTTACTCCTTTCGACCTTAGGTTTTCAGGAATGCTCATGGCTGCTTTATGGTAGAGGAACTTTATCAAATCTATTTTATCGACGTGTGGAAATACTCCACCACATTTACGAGTTCTGAAATCATAGATGTTAGTCTCAATTAATTCAAACTTAAAGTTAGCAACAGTTTGGTCATTATCGATATTTGGCGATGCTTGTAGGTCTTGGTCTTTTAAATCATGACAGAACGCTCTGTACGTCGTCTCAAGACCTTTTAACTCATCAAGTAATACATTAGAGTTATTGTTAGTGAATTTCTTACGTAGCTTTATGCTGATCTGTTTATCACGGTTAGGGTAAACATGTCGCATGTAATCACCACGAGACATAGCGACTGTTAAAATGACAGTCGCGCCTACTTCGTCTCTATAGTTCTCACTGAAATCACAGTTGACTGTGGAGTATGGTTTAAACTTTAAATCATTACCTATATAGAACTCAACATCATAGATGAAATGAGAAGGTCTAGGAAATTCTGTTATCTCAGCTATTTTAGCATTGAACTCTAGTGGGTTCATAAATTCAACTCCAGCATATCTTCGTATTTGTAAATTAATTGTTTCGGAAGATTAGTTCTCAAAGCAACACGATGGGCTGAGTTTTCAATATCGTCATATTCAGAATTGTGTTCGTCTAGTATCTTATTGCTGTTGTACTCGATACCTGTCTGTATATGTTCTCTAAAGATGTCAAGAACTGTTTTCTTTTTATTCTTAACTTTATTCTCTAGGTCGTAACTGTCAACTAGCGGATATAAACCATCTGCTAAATACTCTAAGGTAAACGCATCCTTGAGTATCAAGTTTTGATACCCTTCTCTAGCGGCTGCTGTAAGCGATCTAAATCCGGGACTGCCTAGATACTGACCTACCAGTGTTAAATAGCCTACGATCAACTCATAGATGGGTACAACGTCATCCATAGGGTCTGATAGATCAAAACCTATTCCGTTTTTGTAATACTCCGCCAACTTAAGAATAGATACACGAACCGTTTGTGTATCGTTCATCATCCGTCTATCTTTATCGTCATCACCAGACGTTACCATACCTAATATATTAAGCGAAGTCGCTGTTTGATGATCTATCACTTTAACCTTCGCATATACCACGTAGTTAGATAAGCGTTTAAGCTCTGCCTTTAAGTTCATTATGCAATCTCCGACAATGACCTTTCTAATAATCTAAAACAGATTGGTATTAAATAATACTGCTCTATTGGTTTAGCCTGGCTCATTAATGCGTCTAATAACATCATTACTGAATTAGGTTCTATTTCTTTTTTATTGATGGCGTTATGTACCATCTTCTCAACAACAGACATTTGACTGTAGTCGTTAGCATAGAAGTATTCTGAGAATATATAACGTGTACCCAGTGTAGGATAGTAAAGAGCGAGAGAGGCGCTGTACTGTTGCTGTGTGAAATTAAGCGGTGTTAACTCAGTACCCAGTACTAACTGCACTTCCTCTACCAGTACTGATTTAAACTTAAGTTCATTAACTAAGGCACGGTCTGTTTTGGTTACGTTGATCATGTAATCCATACCTGAGGTTTCAATACCTCTTGAATGTAAATGAAAACGATGACCTATATAAGAAGGAAGCCATTCAGTAGATACGAACGATGCAATGCCTACATTTGTATTTTCATGCAGCAAGTAATCTAATACGGTTCTAATGCTCGGATCTACAATCGAATGTTTGTTATGTAAATGAACTTTGTTATACTGAGGGAAATCACGTTTAGCAATTATCTTCAATATAAATTCATTCAAGAACGGATCTATTGCTGTCTGACAGTCCAGAGACGGTACGGTGAAGCATTCAAACTGATTGTCGTAGAATGTATCGAAATAAAACCTAGTGACCTGCTGGAGCGTTTCTAGGGCGTCTGTATACGTTGCTGACTCAGCTAGTGAAAGTAATGGATTCTTACCAACGCTAATGAAGTCTTTATTGAACACAGTTTCTTTAGAGGTCTTAGCTGTTAGGTTATCTACACTTAACTGGTCTAAGGTTCTAATTGCACGGTACTCAATGTCGTAAAGCGAATCTAATGTGTTCGTTAAACGAATCGTACGAGTAACAGTGAAGAGAGTCATTGCTCCATCACCGGTATTGGCAATTATCATATCTCCTTTGATTGGAATCATTCCAGGAAATACAGTAGCCGTACCTACCATCGCAAATTCTTTTGTCTTATCATCTTGTTGAGGCGATAAAGCAGATTCTACTTTAAGCTCTAGATTTCTAATTTTAAGATATTGCTGGTTAACTGGATCGCGTTCTAAATCAAGTGGTGCCGGTTGCATGTCAGGTGTTAAATACTGACGGTAATATTCAACTACCCACTGACTACCAGATACCATCGTAATGATAGAACTCAATGGTGTCTTTTGCGTGTCTAGTTGAAGTGTTGTTTTAATAGGTAAAACTATTTCTGGGTTTTCAATAACGGGGGCGGTTATCTTATCTTCAAAATCAAACATCATGTACCTCAATCAATACTCTATTCATTAATACACAGATACGCTTGAAGAAACGAGTATCGATGATTGTAGAACGGTTTATACTTTTAACTACTGTCTCGAATGATTCACTGGTGATAATCTGGTTCGATGCGTAGAGTTTAGGCGTTATCTTTCTTTCAACTATCGTTGGGTCTAAAGCGATGATGTTTTCATAAAAGAAGATAGGTTCTTTTCTCATGACTTCAATAGTTTCATTTTCTAAAATGCTGTAATCAGATAACATGTAAATACAGAAACGATATGTCTTTCTAAGATCTAATGGTTGTCTAGATCTCACTATCATGTCATCATCAACATAAAGTTCAGTAGACGCCATTAGTCTATCGTTCTCATAGGCGGTTAGATATACGAACCATCTATCCTTATCCATGACTCTATCTTTATAGTTCTCTATCTGAGAATAAAAACTTTCGGTTAACTTAAATTTACCTAATGACTTCAAATCACATAGCTCAGTTAAACTATCCGGTGAGATACGACACATGCTTCTGAATATCAAAGACATCGAATCACCTACGCGCTCATTGTTCCAGTCATCGAAGTGTGGCTGGACTATTGCTTCGTAATCAGATTCCATTCGAGTACGTTTCATTACGCTAATAAAGTTCTGCTGTACGTTTGAACGAAAGCCAGGGAATTTAGAAGAGTCATATAAAGCATCTGTATTTATCCATGCTTTATTTATTACTTGATTGTGAACCACTAATGGATACTTGGCAATTAGAGAATGTGGCTTACTATATTCAAAGCTATAAGTCAGTGTTGTTTCAAATACGTTAGATGACTCATCTCTTCTAACTTCTGGACGGTTTGCTATGTCGAAGTTACCGTATATGGTAGCGGCTATTTGAGGGAAGGTAATTGCACGTTCATCTCCATCCATCGTTGCTACTACAGTAGGTGGAACTTTACATGATCTATCAAACCAATCTTTAAACGTTTCATTAAAGCCAGCTTGTGCTTCTCGCTTATTGTACAGTTCATACATCAACGCTAGGTACTCTTGATTCAACATTAGGTTATAATGTATTTCATGAGGCATATAGTTAATGCTTTTGTTCAATCTTCTAAGAATGTTATTAGCCCAATCGTTAGCTGCGTTTTCAGTTGCTGCTCTGTATTTAAAATCGATGGTAACAATCTTCATTGAATAATCGGGAGTTACGCTAAAACCTAAATGCGTATCTTCTATTAATGGTTGTTCGTTTTTAAGGTTGCTGGACATGGAAAGAATGTAATCTTGATTCTCCTCTTCCTTAACCTCTATGGTTATTTTACCGTTCGAACCATAAGAGACCGCATCGCCTTTATCTTGCGCTAAATAACTACCTGACTCTAATTCAACATCACTATCGCCGATATATGAAATCTTAATGTCTTTAGAGTTTCTAACACTGGTGTGCTTAAGTACAGTACTCACAACACTCATCATTACTTGACGGGTTACTGTTATGTCTAGGTCTACTATCGACTTTTCAATATATGGCATGTCCTGACTCCATTTCTTTTTTCAGTTGGTTGTAAATAATAGCCAGTTCTTTAGTGTATTTATTTTCAACGTAGGTGTTACCGGAATAACGATAAGATACAAATTTAAGATTCATTTCACATGCTTCTAAGAAAGCTTCTCGGAAAACAATATTTGTTTCAAGTAATGTGTGAACGGCTTCTCTTAGTATTTTCCTTATGGGAGTCTTTTTTATTTTTCTTTTTGCTAACCCAGCCGCTAACTGGTCTCTAGACTTCTCTCTAAGGCTCTCTGGCGGGTTATCTACCGATAGATAATAGAACATACCTCTAATAGATTTAAACGTCCCACAATCAGGGTGAGTGAACTCATTCGTCTCTAAATCAGTAAGTTGTCTCATGAATGGATATTTCGATGAGGTTATTACATTTAGATGCGTTATTCCATCCTCCCATTCATTAGGATTATTTCCAATATACATAAATCCTCACTTTCAACAAACATAAGGGAGAGGCGCAATGCCTCTCCCTTCATGCATCATTTAACTACTGTGCTTTAGCAGGAGATTAAACTACGCTAGAACCTTTAGCTGCAACGCCTGTACCTGGAGCAGGTTTAGGTAATGCACCTTTAGCTTTAGGCTTAGGCAATGCTTTACCAGACTTAGCAGCTTCATCGGCTGCGTCATCTTTAGCGCTAGTACCTTTAAGACTTGTATTACACACTTTCAAGATTACGTTAGTAGTTGAAGTTGTGATTTTAGCCACTGTAATGATCTGTACCGTCATAGATACTAGAACCTTACGTAGAGCAGTAGCAAGTTCTTTAAGTTCACCTTGAGCAGATTTACCAAGTGTATCGGTTTTATCAGCAGCAGACTCAAGACGTTTGATCATTGCACCAACATCTTTAATCATCGCATCGATTGTATCTGCTTTTGCTTTTGCGTTATCAAGGATAGCGTAAGCTAACGGAGAAGTCTCAGCTAGTTTAAGAACAGCATCGGCACTGAAACCTTTGATTTCAACTGCGTCTAATGAATCGCCTTTCTTAGCACGTACAAACTGTTTACCAGCTTGTGCTGCGCCAGTAGCTTCACCAGCAACATGAGCAATGATAAGATCTGTTGCGTCAAACAATGGAGCAGTTGACTTAACAGTAAGACCTGCATCTAACAGTTCTTTGTATTCAGTCGTCACTACTTTATCAAACGCAGCGTTAACTGGGAACTTAGACAGGATTGAAGTTAAAGCGTCGTAAGACTTTTTAAATGCTTCATCAGAAGAAGTATCAATTTTAGCGCCAGTTATTTCTTTAACGAACTGGAACGGTGCTACGTCATCAACTAACTTAGTTGCTAATTTTAAGAAACCGATGTATTGGTTCATTAACTCAGCACCACCAAGGATTTTACCGCCATTGGTAAGAATCTTAGCATCAGATGAAGTAAGTTTAACTGCGCTTTCTTTGCCTTTAAACCCTTTAGCATCTTCCATTACACGTTCAGTTTTCATTTCCATACCTTTACGGTTATTGAACATGCCAACTAACGCTTCTTTTGCACGACGTAAAAGATCCATGATGAACTTACCAGCAGAACGAGCCGCTGACTTAATCATTTCGCCCATACCTTTAATCGATGCTTCTGTAGATGCACGACGTTGGAATGTACCACCGAAAGATTCAACAGATGGAGTAAGTGTATCGGTTGATGCTTTATCAGTGATTGCAGTGATTGCAATTTTAAGAACAACAGCTGCGTCTTGGTTAAGACCGCCGTTATCTAAACTGTTTGATGCGCCAGTATGTAATTGGTCAAGTGTATCGATACGAGATTCGAGATCATCAGAATCATCAAGCGCAAGCTCGTAAGATTCCATTGAAGAATTCATTTCGATAATTTCAGCAGAGTCAGAGTCAACAGGGATAGATTCATATACCGGAACTGTTTCGTCTAAGTCGCCTTCTTCAACGTCAGCAGTGCCAACAGTTGATTCTTCTTCACCAGCTTCTTCTTCTTCTTCACCAGTTGATTCATCGGCTTCTTCTTCTTCTTCACCAGCGTCGTCAGTGGCTTCTTCTTCACCAGCTTCTTCACCAGCGTCGTCGCCTTCTTCTTCGCCTTCACCAGCTTCTTCTTCACCGGCGTCTTCGCCTTCTGCCGCTTCTTCTTCTCCAACTTCTTCAGTTGATTCAACTTGTTCAGCTACATCTTCAGCGTTAGCATCTTCTGCTTCCATTGAAGCTACTGGCTTTTTAATACCGCTTAAAATCATACTAAGACTCATCGTGCTCTCCTAAAACGTAAAACGTTCTTTTAATTAATTGTGAAAAATTTGTTTTGATAGCGAGATCTAACCAGATGAATGAATTGTAACCTAACTTTTCAAGTTTAGGATAACCAACTCGACCATCTACATCAGAACTAACTCGAAGTTCAATAGGTACTGCATTAACATTACCTTTCGCAATAGAAATCATATCATTTATCAATTCTACATTCACTACTTGAACTTTGCCTACAACTTGCATTCCTAGAAAGGCATCTAGGTTGACGAAAGTTGATTTAATTAACTGAATAGCTTCGTCTAATGTGTCGAAGTCAGTTACTGCATAACTCTTAGCACCGGCTAGTTTACGACGTAGATCAATGGCTGCTGATTTCAACTTAGTGAATTCTTCCTCAGATAAATGGCGTAATGAAAAACCTGTTTCGCTGACGATAGAACTTTGCACATGAAGTTGATTAGAGTTCATATTTCTTCTCCATCTTATCGATGTCTTTACGAAGATCACGAAGACGCTTGTTATTGTAATCAAGTTCTTTGGTGATGTTCTCAAGAGTACGACCGTTAGCATCGCCACCATTTTCTACAGATGATTTTAATTGCTCAACTTGCAGAATACGTAGCTTAACAGAATCGGCTTCCATCTTAGCAGACTGATAACGTTGCTCTTGACGCTGTGCAACAACTGACGCTATAAAGAAACCAGGACCGTGCATGAAATTAGATACTTCTTTGGTATCTACAAGTTTAAATGATTTATCACCACGCATTAACGATTCGATTGCAGATTCGCTTTCATCAGTTACTTCCATATCAGGCAGTTTGCTTAGATATTCATTAACTGACATTTTCATGTTACTGCCAAAGAATGTAGTGAACTGAATGTATAGAGAGAATTTATTTTCAATCTCTTCTACTTCCGCTTTTGTAAACGGAGGTGCTATACGATCAGAACTAACATCGCTACTCATTTCATTGGTATATAAAAGAAGTAAGAAATCTTTACTGTAATCGATATACCAGCGAGAGATGTAATAAAGTTGAATCGCTGTAGCTGATTGGTAGTTTAAACCTTCGATGTTAACTTCCGTTGAGCCTTCGAAGAACTTCTTAAGATCTTCCATAACTTCAATTACTCGACCAACAACTAAGTTGATTGAGTAAAACATGTTAGCACCTGGCTTCGTATTACCAACTGCTCTATTAAACATAGCAGCGCGGGTTTGAGACCATTTGGTTTTTAATTCAGGACCAGTACCAACAGATGCGTTTTCAGTCGATGGCTTAACCAGTTCACGAGTAATATTGATAGTTGAATCAATATCCTTTAGTAACAAGTTTTTGTTCATACGAGTTGAAGCATTCGTTGATAGTCCGCTTACAAAGTTTTTTAATTTAGACATGTTTCAAATAACTCCTAACGACGTGCTATATTAATTGATTTCATAAGATCCATCATATCAGGACCTTTGTCATTACTATCTTTAAGACTGTAGAAGTCCATAGTAACAACTTCACGTACGCTGTAACGGTAAAGGATTACTTCTTCCTTATCTGGGTCTACTACGATTAGCAACATTGCAGATACTTTATCTAGCGCGTTTTCACGTGTTGCGAAATCAGATAACGGACCGCCAATCTCACGTTCGATAGCCACAGCAGTACGCGCTGATATAACGATACCACCAGAGATTTCAGCAGTAGATGCACCTTGCTTCATTACGTTAGTAACTTGCTGATTTGATCTGCGACGTAACGTATCTTGATAGAAGTTAGTTTTAGATTTAATCAATGTATTACGATGTGTTTTAATTATGTCACGGAAGAAGTAACGGTCTGCAAATGTCAGTTCACCTGACTTGTAACGATGTTTACGTTCCTTTGCTGTATTGCGCTTAGAACCAATTGAGAACGTCGATACGATAACATCACGGTCTTCTGTATAAGTAGCAAGACGGAAGTTGACATGTACATCGAAGTCAGTACCATCTTCACTAAATTTAACTTTAGCTGATTGACCAGTAGACTGATCTACCTTCTTACCCATGCCTTTAAGTTCATCACCGATAGTCATACCGCGACCAGGGACTTTCTTTTTATCGTCTGCTTCTAAAGAAGCCGCTGTGTGCGATGACTGTACAGGAGTGAAATATTCAAAGTCTAAATATGGCTGGTCTACTGACGGTACATTATCTAGATGATATGCATCTTCCATAGAACCGCCAACTGCGCCAGAGGCAGCTTGTACTGCTTCAAAAACTGGCTGACCAATATCGAATAAACTGTCTTCGATTTTACGGTTTGGGTTAAGCATATCGAGGCGGCGTAACATCTCTACACTTTTAAGGTTTGAGAGCATAGAAGCAGCGCGAAGGTAATAAGACATATAAGTCTTAAGAGCCATTTGCTGTACCGCTTCCATTATTTTCTCATGGCGAATGTCACTGTCAATTAAGACCAGTGGCTCGATGTCCGTAACTGATGTGAAATCAATCCACGATTTAGAATTGACGAGTTTCGCATCTTGCACCGATTGACTATATGACTTTGCCACCGTAGCTGCATTGGCGGCTACCTGTAATAGTGATAAGCTCATTTGTATACTCCTAAGGATATTTACATGACTGTTGAAGAATTACTAAAAAAGAATTTTAATTTGAATGTTGATGATGTCCTAAACATCATTTCTAAAGAATCCGGATATGGCAATATAACTAATAACTATCAACGTTTGCTGAGAGGTACGAATCACCGAGGTCTTGGTAATCCTACTTCTAAAGCAATGGAAAACGTTGGTATCACACTATTCGCTCGACCGTATTTTAACCTTACATACGATAACATTAAAATGATAAGGCAACTTACTCATTTAATCACGCCAGATAACAAAACTTATCAGTATTACATTCGTGCATTGCTAGACCCAAGATCCAATAAAGGGTTTAATGGAGAGACTGATTTCTTAGACAGTCCGTTGGTTGATTCTAAAAGTCCATTCATGCCTATACTTACTAATACCTTATTAAGTACCTCAGGCTGGCCAGATATTGCTGTCGATACCACTACCACAGGTGAAGGTATTTATAATGAAAATATGTCTATGGTCGACGGTACGTTTAAGATAAACAGTAACTGGACATTGAGTACGGTATTTAGGAACATTGAAGGTGATCCAATTACCATGTTGATCTTTGCATGGATTGTTTACTACGTTAGTCTTCGGTTGGAGAAAGATTTCTATCCTTACCCAGACAGCATTGTAAATAATAGACGTGATTATTATTCTGGCATTTATCATTTAGTACTTGATCCCACTAAGCGATACGTGACTAAGATAGCTAAGACGATGGCCTATCCTAAAGGGTTAGATCTAGGCTCTAGTTTCAACTATCAGGGCATGGACACGTTGCTCACTAATAATGATCAGATAACGGTTCAATGGTCTGCTGAGGGGGCTGATTACATGGACCCTATTACTGTTGAAGAATTTAACAAGCTAGTTGCTGTCTATGACAATCGAATGATAATAACGAAGATAGGTAAAACGTCACTTACTCTGCAAGGGCAAGATAGTCTTATTGCTTTAAGACCAGACGAGTTAAAAGCAGCTAACTATTATGGACGTCCTTTAATACATCCGTTCACGGGTCTATTAACTTGGTACGTTGATGAATTTGAGTATAATGAAATTAAGAGGGCTTTATAATGAGCGATAGTTTAGATCCGGCTAAAGTACAGGCATCGATACTAGCGAGTATTAGTAAGAATAGTGAAGGCGATACGGTTCCAGTTAACTACAATACGCCGATTGCTAACTTAGTAGAAACAACCAGCTTTACTGTAAGCAATGCCATTAACCATATTAGTAAATTACACAGTCGTCGTTTCATTAATAACGCCACTACAAAAGAAGAGTTATACGCTCATCTATCTGATAAGTATTTACTCTTTGCTTTTGCTAATCCAAGCAGTGCAGACTTTACTTTATTCTTTGATGTTAACTATCTTAAATTCAATGCGGTTCCAGTAGAAGGAACTACGTATAAAAAGATATTCATTCCTAAGAATACGGTTATTACCATTGAGGCTATTGAGTTTCTTTTACCCACTGCTATCAACTTTATATTGTTAGCGAACGGTTCTATTCGTTTAGAGTACGATTTAAGAGAGACTAGTGATTTAGCGCCAATACGTCAGAATAGCATTCCTTGGGAGATAGCGAACTTCCAAGGAACTGATATATTTAAATTCACCGTTCCATTACTACAGTTAAAACGTCGTAGCTACAGTGCAGTGGCAAGTCCTAATCGTGCCTTCGTTGAGAAGTTTACAACCATCGATCAGTTCCATCATTGTAATGTTTATAGTTACGTTGGCGGAAAGCGTAAGAAGATGGAGACCACTTTAACCCAGCAGGTTAAGGACGTCAATAAACCAACGGCGATTATAACTGTGCTAGAAGGGGTTGTTAACGTAGAGATACCACTCATCTATTTTAATAAGAAGTTAGTTGGTAACGATATTGAAATAGAACTTTACGTTACTAAAGGTAATCTCATTTTAAATATGTCTGACTTTACGGTCGACTCATATAACCTTACCTATGGCGAAGATTACTTCGAACCACTGGACGGACAGTACTTCAATCCTCTATCTAGAATAACGGCGATGGGTATATTCTCAGATGACGTAACTAGCGGTGGTTCTAAATCGCCTACATTTGAAGAACTTAAGAAATACGTTGTATATGGTGTTGATAAGGTATCTGATCCGATTAGTCAGAATCAACTACAGAACTTGTTTGAACGCAATGGCTTCACCTTCACTGTTGAGAAAGATAGGTTATTAGAGCGTGTATTTGTAGCTAGTAAAGACCTACCTTCTGATACGGCTAATGAATTCAATACGGGCATCAGCTGTGGTATAGTCACTGTAACTGCTTCGGCTAAAGCACTGTCTCAGGTGATAGATACTGTCATCGACAATGATAAACGCGTTACGTTACTTCCTGGGACGTTATTTGATGTATCTGGATTACCTAAAGTGGTAAGTAGAACTCAATTACCATCAAGTTTAACAAACGATAATGTTGACCTTGCTAACTTGGTAAATTCGCAGAACTTAGTTTTCAATCCCTTCCATTATGTCATCGACATGAGTAAAGATAGGTTAGAACTTAGACCTTATAATTTAAAACCTAAGTTTGTGTCAAGACAAGCCATTGCCATCAATGCGGCGAGTCAATATAGCATGACTACGTTATCGACTGAGTTTAAGATAAATGATGATGGCTTTGTTTTCTATACGGACGTTAAGCTATCGACTAACATTGACCACGAGCGTTTATTTGCTCAGTTAAGCTTTGTCCCAGTGGACGATTACGTTTCTATCTATTTGCCTGGTGTACTAGTTAAGGTTGAGGATGGCATTGCTCGTTTTAAGTTTACATTTAAAACAGACTTCGACATTGACAGATTCAATAGCATTTTCTTCAATGACTTTAAAGAGTTCAGTGGGGACGACATAACTATTCGTGCCAATCTAGAAAGCAAGTTTAATCTAGTTTATGGTTTGACGGATAGCGCAACCTATGTATCGAGTAACATCGACAACTTAGTTAACGTTAACATCATCTCAGGATTACCTACGAGCTGTTCTCATGAAACGATCACGTTAGAGTTTGGTACTCATCTAGAGAACCTGTGGAGTAAGTCTAGAAACGTTGCTAGCTCTTTGGAACTTGATTATTATCTAGAAGATGAACCTTACCTATTCCAGGAGAGTGTTCCTAAACGAGTTGATGGTAAAATAGTCTTTGAAGAAACAGCGGAAGGGGTACGTCCAGTTATTGAACATCATAAAGGGGATGAGTTGATTGTAGATGGGGAAGTGCAGTATAGATACCGTGCCGGTACTGTAAAGCGTGATCCGATAACAATGAATCCTCTCTTTAAGAGTCCTAATAGAAATACGGAACGTAACTTACAGATCTTTACAATGGATGCTAACTATTTATTTAGTTCTGCACCGACAGATGTTAACTATAAAAACTTCTTAATTGAAACCGTAGTTAATATCTGTAATGACGATATTGAAAACATGACCCCTGCTCAGGGTGAAAATACAAGTATCTTATTTTACCCTACGAATAGCGTTGGTACAGTTGCGGTTATAGACAATGACAGTAGAGAGATACGAATAGATTCCAATATCTCATTTGATGTAACGGTTTATCTATCGGCCGAGGCATTTAAGAACGATGTTCTTAGAACGTCTCTTCAAACAGGTATTAAGAAAATCATTTCTGAAAACCTTGCCAAACGTACGGTTGCTATATCGCTAATACAAAAGCAAGTTAAAGAACAATTTGAAACTGACATCATCGCCCTTAAAGTTGAAAGCGACTTTACTAAAGAGGGCATTGACATCATCAGTACTTTAGAGAGTTCATCTAAACTAACGATTCGTCGTAAGCTTTCTCTACTGGAAGATAACAGTCTTTACGTAGAAGATGCTGTAAACATTTCGTTTAAAGTTCACGGATAACAAACATAAGGGAAGGGACCGAAGTCCCTTCCTCTATGCACCGCCCATTGCTTTTGATCTTGCTACCAAATAGAAAGACTTAGCGTTGATGAAACGTAATATGTTATTCATCATTGCTTTGTTGGTCTGTCTATATAAGATTGAATAATTAACTGTCGAGGTTACTGTCGCTAGATACTCTAACATTATCTCTCTGAAATCATTAACTTCTTCTGGCAAAATGCCGCGTTTGTTAAGTTGTTTCTTTGATTTAATTAAGTTTCTTTTTATAGCTGCAAAATCTCTTTGTTTCTTAAACATCTCATCTTTTTGGAATATGACATTAATGCCTGATGCAAAATCATCAACGGCTGGCATTGCGTCTCTGCCCTTTAAGAATACGTCGTTCACATAACTAACTTTACTTTTAGCAAAACTAGCTTCACGAATGATCGTTATACATTCTCTAAGGTACTTGTGCGGATAAACGAAGTCTTCATCCTTACGTGGATAGGCAGGTAGCTGTAACGACACTGTACGTGCTTTAGAGATACGAGTATTAACTTGTCCCGCTGCTACTAAAAACTTAGACATCGATATCTTAGCTTTACCTTGCATTGTAAGTTCAACGACAGATCTAACTTTGCCAGCTGCGTATTTTTCAATGGCAGTATCAACATGGTTCACTAAATCGATTGTAGTTTCACTTAACTCTTCTACCTGTTTCGGTATGATTATGAGATTGCTCATAGCAGAACGATTTTCAAAGATGTTCTCTACAAGCACTGTGTAAGCTGAGTCGAGTCTTTCTTTCTTATCGTTCAAGTCTTCCGTTGCGTGGTTTCTGATTATTTCAGCAAGAGTCTGACGGCTATCTATAACGATAACTTCTTCTTCCCCTGCCTTTTCTTCATCGTAGCGTCTATGAGAGCGGTAATAGTACTTCTTGGCTTGCTCGTAGTTATCTTTTTGTTTCTTATGATTCTTACCATAGTCACTCGATATTAAAGACATTATGTATTTGAATACTTTACCAACCAAATTAATAATTATCTCTACAACGTTTGCTAACTTCTGTATGATCATTTGACCAATGCCTTCAAGAGACGCTGTTCTGAAGGTTATGCTCGGTCTATTTGAATAAGCCGTTTCCGGATAAGGTAATAGATTTTCACCTTCCATAGATGCTACGGTATGGGCGACGGTTTTATCCATCCCATACGTCACCACACGTTCATTCATTTGTGACAAGACTTCTAACTCTAAACAGAGTTTTTCAACTTTATTCACTTAAACTTCTCCCGTTCACTCGTAATGGCAATAACCAGCAAATCGTTAAGTAGCTCTATGATTGCGATGTTTGTTACTACATCGTCATCCACTGGGGGCAAGATTAACTCTTGGGGAAATGGGTCGTATTTAAATTCTTTGGTCGTCGCTATCGAACATGTAAGCCATTCAATGTCCGCTGCTACGCTTATTAAATTACCTAGATTTATTCGCTCGATTATACCTAAGATTAAAGGAGCCGTAACGTACATGACTCCTGAACCTAAATATTCCCCAATCAACATTTGATTTCTGTTAAGTACATAGTAGTGGTTGTAGATATCTACTAATTGATTAACGCCCTTAGTGGCTGAAACTGATTGTTCTGTGACCTTACCTGTTCTTCTAGGCTGCAAGTTCTTTTAGGAACTTAGATAACTGACGAGCTTTAGATGTTACTTTTTCATCTAGCTCTTTTAAATGATCTGGTTTAGACGCAGGGATAGTGCGAACCATTTCACAACGAGACATGTAAATGTCACGAGTCAGTTTAGTTGCAGAGTTAAGATCTAAAAGCGCACGTTCATTGATAGCTGAAAGAATCTGACGAACACGTTCACCGTGGTAATCTTCATAGAACGCTAGGACGTTATCGCTATATGAATCAACTTCAATTGAATAAGCTAGCGCTAATGATAAAGCGTAGCTACGATCACTTTGTTCAAATTCACTTTTAATGAAACGACAGATTTGATTAAGTTGTAAATGTGGAACTACTTCCGCTGCTTCCAATGATACTTTAGTATCGTTAAGGCTAGCTTCAACCAATGCATCTAAAGACATAGTTGTTGTTTCAACAGTTTCTTCGGCCATGTTGTAAATTACGATAGCGCCGTTATCTACTGATAAAGCATAGATTGAATTGTTCTTATCTAATACCGGAATTGCACGAGCTGGGAAGTTAGGCATTGCACGAACTGATGAAAGTCCCACTAAAAGATTGTGGTGTGATTTAACAGTTGAAGATAAGCCATAGAAAGTAACATCATTGATCTTACCTAAGTTATAGCTAGCCCAAAATGTAACTAAAGCATCTGGTACTGGAAAACCCATTAGACTTTCTAATTTACCGATTGCAGTTTGGTAATTACTTACCGGAACATATTTTTCTTTTTGCATGTTATTCTCCGTATTGATTTAATTTGGCAGTTAAAGTATGTAAATCATTATTAACTAATTCTTCTAACAAAGCTTGCTCTTTTTTGATATTGCGAAGCTTACGACCACGAAGACCACCGAATGAAGTTAAGACGTCGAAGAAGCTACGACGGAGGTTGTATTCCGATTCCACTTTCTTCATATCTTCTATTTGCACCAATAGTATTTTCTGTTCGTCTTTAGTAAGGATACCTGAACGTATACGACCTATTGACTCTTGACGTAATCTAGCTAGTCGTTTATCTATTCTATCGTATTCAACATGACTAGAGCGCATGTCGCCTAATCCAAATCTAATTAGAAGAGCAGCAATGCCTAATAAAGGAGTAACGACTGTCGCTAACGTGACGGTAATTATAGTACACGTCTGTAAGATTAGGAAAGCCGGTGTAGAGCGTTTGTTTTCAGGCTCTATATGTAGTCTATCCATTATTGAATGCAAGTAAGGTGCAGCACCTAATTTTGAGGCAAAGTCATCGGCTAACTGTTCCCAACCACGTTCGCTATAAACTTGATCACCAATTTCATTTCGTACGTCGTCTGATAACGATGATTCCATCAGTACTTCTACAGCACTATCACTCTCAGCATATTTAACCAATTCTTGATTGGTTTTATATTCTTCTGGAATGACCATGTATTTCAACTCATCTTTCATAGCTGGATCACTTAACTGGCGGAAGCTAGTCATTATTTCATTTTTAAATGTTTCTGACAGCGCTAGTTCATAGAAAGTCATCACATGACCTATCTCATGTAGAAACACAGCAGCCGCTTCTTCTGGAGAGCAGTTGTCTGAAATCATCCACCACGCGTCGAAGTTAAACTTCTGCTCTAGATCAGAAAGCATGCCGCTTATTTTAGCGTTCTTACGATCTACTAGTGCGATGTTCTTTTTATAGTTTTCTTTATTTTGTTTATAAAGCTTTTTAACACCACTATTGTTCATCATAGGCTGACGCCATTTCTCAAGTAGAGAAGAGTGAGTGCTGTTTATTATAGTACAAACTGATGCGTACGGTATGTTGTAATTAATGAAATTTAAATCTGCTTTAACGCCAAAGCCTTTAAGTAGATAACCTTCAATATCTGCGTTTTCTAAAAGCTGTTTACCTATTTCTAATCTAGCAGATTCTTTTAAAGATCTGTGTTCATCAGACATTAACGCTATTTGAATTTCAGAAAAGATGTTGGCTAGTTTTCTGAATCTTAAATCGGACTGGTGTGCAAAAGCTTCCATGGAAGCTATTTTATTTAATGGCTTGCTAACTCTTAACATGTTAATGCCTCGTTG
>Ga0114915_1000043_pt1 | contig 68374 bp, 58 predicted proteins | sample MalvirAntarct_55_FD_87288 | JGI IMG/M metagenome (GOLD analysis project Ga0114915, IMG submission 87288) | Marine viral communities from the Global Malaspina Expedition - Malaspina viral metaG Antarct_55 | ecosystem: Environmental > Aquatic > Marine > Oceanic | place: South Georgia Island...
TCCACGCACGCAGCGCGCTCGCCATTCGGCCAGCACAATAAAAAGTAGTGGGCTATTGCACCATAAAGTCGTGCTTTTCGATACTAGCTAAACGCCCTTGCTTGATGATTTTGCTTGACCCACAAGTTCCGCAGTCACTTGTGCCACGTCTGTGCGCCAATCCGGCGCGCTTAGACCCAAGGCACCCATGAGTGCATCGCTATTTAGGCGCGAGTTCATTGGTCGTTGTGCCGGCGTCGGATACGCGCTCGACGGAATGCCGGCCACTTGCTCAGGATTCACCTTAAGTGACACACCTAGGCGCTGTGCCTCGCTGAGCACAAATTGCGCATAGCCCTGCCAGTGCGTGCTACCAGCAGCAGCCAGATGATAAACACCTGTAGCCGGTGTGTTTTCCGCCTCGATCAAGCGTGCCGTAACCTCTGCTAGCCAACTAGCCGAGGTTGGCGCACCGATCTGATCATTAACCACCGACAGCGCATCGCGCTCCTGCCCTAGCCTTAGCATGGTTTTCAGGAAATTAGCGCCATGAGCAGCAAAAACCCAGGTTGTGCGGAACACCCATGCCTGCGCCTTTGTCGCCAAAATAGCTTGCTCACCGGCCAACTTAGTGGCGCCGTAAACATTCAGCGGAGCCGTCGCGTCATCCTCTCTGTAAGGTCGATCATGCTGGCCATCGAAAACATAGTCGGTGGAGTAATGCACCAGTCTCGCGCCATGCTTTTCGGCCCATGCAGCCATCACGCCTGGTGCTTTAGCATTGATCTCATTCGCCAAGTCCTGCTCACTCTCGGCTTTATCTACTGCTGTATAAGCCGCTGCATTGATGATCCAGTCTGGCCGATGTGCATCGAGCACAGCCACCAACCCCTCAGGTTTACTCAAGTCTGCACCTTGTCTATCCAGGGCAATGACTTCGCCTAAGCTAGCCAGACGCTGCGTTAGTGCATGGCCCACTTGGCCATTGGCACCGGTAATTAGAATTTTCATAAACTCTCACATAATGTCGCCCATGACAGACCTTGCTGATCTTTCTCACTGACAATTAATGAAGATTTAATCTCGTGTAATGGCCATTGAATGGCACACGTAACATCATTAAATCGCAAAACTAACTCAGCCTCTGGCTGGTAAAACTGAGTCACTTTGTAATGCACATGCGCACTATCGCTCAGAGTCAGAAACCCATGTGCAATGCCTTCTGGCAGCCAGAGCTGCTGGCCAGCCTCGGAATCTAAAACAAATGAAATGTGTTGGCCAAAAGTAGGCGAATGGGGCCGCGCATCTACAGCCACATCATAAATACGGCCCTGAGTAACACTAACCAACTTGCCCTGCCCTACATTTCTTTGCAGATGCATGCCGCGCAAAACGCCATGATTTGAGCGCGATAAATTATCTTGAACAAAAGTGACATCGCGCCCAACAGCGGCATTAAAACGCTGCGACTGCCAGCACTCTTGAAACCAGCCGCGAGCATCGTGATGACGCTCAGGCTGAATCAATAAAACGCCCGCCAGCGAGGTTTCATGAATTTTCATGGCTAATCCCGGCTCGCTCCAAACGATAAGCGCCGCTCAGCACACGTTGCCACCACGGCTCATTAGCCAAATACCATTGCACCGTTTTACGTAGGCCAGACTCAAAGGTCTCAACGGGACGCCAACCTAATTCACGCTCAACTTTCCCAGCATTTATGGCATAGCGCGCATCATGCCCAGGCCGATCTTTAACAAACGAAATGAGGTCTGCGTATTTCGCTATACCGGCGGGCTTACGCACACCAGCAAGCTCATCGAGTAGCGCACAAATATTGCGCACCACGGTGATATTTTTCTGCTCATTGTGACCGCCGATATTATAGGTCTCGCCCACTACGCCCATGGTCACAACGTGAATCAACGCACGCGCATGATCTTCTACAAAGAGCCAATCGCGAACTTGCAGGCCGTCGCCATAGATCGGCAATGGCTTACCCGCTAGCGCATTTAAAATCATATGCGGAATGAGCTTTTCCGGAAAATGATATGGGCCATAATTATTCGAGCAGTTCGTGATCAGCGTTGGCAAGCCATAGGTACGCTGCCATGCGCGCACCAAATGATCGCTGGCAGCTTTACTGGCCGAGTATGGCGAGCTCGGCGCATAGGGCGTGGTTTCTAGAAATAGATCTTCCGCACCATGCAGGTCGCCATAAACTTCATCGGTGCTGATGTGGTGAAATCGAAAGCTAGCCTTTAGCGCTTCTGGCAGGGCCGTCCAATAACTTCGCGCCGCTTCCAACAAGGTGTAGGTGCCTGTGATATTGGTTTGAATAAATTGATTCGGGTCGTCGATGGAGCGATCAACATGCGACTCCGCGGCCAGATGCATGACGACATCAGGCTGATGCTTAACGAATATGGCATCAAGCGCCGATCGATCGATGATGCTGATGTGGGCAAAGTGATAGCGTGGCGAGTTTGCTACAGCAGCTAAAGACTCAAGGTTTCCGGCATAGCTCAAGCTATCGATGTTGATAACAGTGTGGTCTGTGTTTTCGATTAACTCGCGAACAACAGCCGAGCCAATAAACCCTGCACCACCAGTAAGCAAAATCTTCATCCAATCATGACCTGCTGCCAAATGCGCCGCACCGCTTCGCGCTCGCTACGCAGCTCATCTGCCGCAAGCAACTGCTTCTCATTGGCCAAGGCCTGGCGGTGCCCACGCGCACGAAGGCTGATATATGCCTCCATCAACTGCTGCGCATCCGCTGCTGGCAAAATACCCGCCGTCATAAATGTCTCTAGCAGGCGCATATTGTCCGGCCACTGACAGATTTCAGGGTGCGCATGAGCATGTGCCAGCGCTAGGTATTGCACTAAAAATTCAATATCAACAAGGCCGCCAGGGCCGTGCTTTAAGTCCACTTCGCTCAGATCTTTTGGCGCTAGGTGATCGCGCATTTTTTGCCGCATCTCAACAACTTCAATACGTAGAGATGCGGCGTCGCGTGTGCGCCGTAAAAGCGCTTCGCGCACACCGGCAAAACCTTCCGCCAACGCCTGATCGCCGGCCACCACGCGAGCCCGTACCAAGGCCTGATGCTCCCAGGTCCAAGCATGCTCAGCCTGGTATCTGGCAAAACCATCGAGCGAAGTCACCAGTAAACCTGATGCGCCAGAGGGTCGTAGGCGCATGTCCACGTCATAGAGCAGGCCCGTGGCCATTGCCGTGGTCATCATGTGAATGATTTTTTGCCCTAGGCGCGCGTAAAAACTGGCGGTGTCTAACGGCTTAGCGCCATTGGTTTCACCGGACGGATCGCCATCGTGAATAAACACCAAGTCCAAATCGGAGCCATAGCCAAGCTCAATGCCACCGAGTTTGCCGTAGCCAACAATGATGAACCCTGGCTCACAGTCACTGCCATCGACACGATGCGGTCGGCCATGCTTAGCCACCAATTGATGCCAACACAGATTCAACACTTCTTGCAGCACAACCTCCGCAATCCACGTCAGTGCATCGCTAATTTTCATCAATGGCAATGTGCCTTTCAGGTCCGATGCCGCTACGCGCAACACATGGCCTTTTTGGAAAATACGCAGCACATCCATCTGTCGCTCAAGATCATCCTCGGGGATGCGCATGAGCTGCGAACGTAAGTCGGTCGCTAAGACTTCAGCGCTTGGCGGCGCAAACAAAGTGGCGGCATTGAGTAGTTCATCGAGCAAGACTGGATGCCGCGCCAGTGCTTCGGCAATCCATGGGCTGACTGCACAAAGATCCACTAATCGAGACAGCGCTTCGGGATTTTCAATTAATAGCATCAGGTAAGCCGAGCGCCGCAGCGTTGCTTCGATCAGCGGAAGTACGCGTGACAACGCCAACTCCGGTCGCTCATGCGCTTGGCATTGCGTGACAAGCAAAGGCAGTAGTCGCTTTAAGCGCGCTCGACTAGTACTACCCAGTTGCTGACTAGCACGTGAGTCAATCAGCGCTTGCACAGCCTCTGGCCAGGCATCCATTGCAGCCTCATCTGCAGGCTCAGCCTCACTCGAAACAATCACATCCTGAAAGTAGCTGCTAACTACTGCGCGATGAGCCGCCAGCGCGGCACTAAACATCGGCCAATCGGCATATCCCATTGCCTCTGCTAAGCGCTGGCGATCTGAGGCAGCACTGGGTAGCGTTTGTGTTTGTTGGTCATACAAAGCCTGTATGCGGTGCTCGCAATCGCGCAAAAAATAATAAGCCGCTGTCAGTTCATCTACAGCTGCTTGCGGCAATAGCTCACGTTCAGCCAGTAACGGCAACACCGTCAATAACTCACGTGTTTGCAACGGCGTATCGACACCACCGCGAATCAGCTGAAATGCTTGCGCGATAAATTCGATCTCGCGAATACCACCGCTTCCGAGCTTGATATTGTCTTCGCGGTCAAGGCGGCGCACTTCACGTGCAATCATTGATTTCATTTCACGCAGCGACTCAAACACGCCGAAATCAATATAGCGCCGATAAACAAAAGGCTTGAGAGATTTCATCAAGCGCTCACCAGCCGCCAGATCGCCAGCGCATATACGCGCTTTTATAAAAGCATAGCGCTCCCATTCGCGACCATGGCGCTCGTAATAGCTCTCAAGTGCATCAAAGCCAGCAACTAGCGCGGAGCCATCACCCCAAGGCCGCAGGCGCATATCAACGCGAAAGACAAAGCCATCGGCAGTGATTGGATCAAGCAGGGTAATGATGCGCTGCCCAACCTTACTAAAAAACTCTTGGTTGCTAATGCTGCGGCGACCATCGGTTTCGCCCTCTTCTTCGTAGCTGAAAATCAGGTCGATATCGGAGGAGAGATTGAGCTCATAGCCACCTAGTTTTCCCATGCCAATGACCAACATGGCCTGCGACTTACCACTGTCGCCACCTATCGGCTGCCCGTGCAGTAAGGCAACTTCTTGATGCGCTTGCGCCAATGCCACAGCGACTGCAGCATCGGCAAAATACGACAGCTCAGCTGTGAGCTCAGGCATGGTCGACAAGCGCGACATATCGCGAGCAATTAAGCGCATTTGCTCAACACGGCGCCATTGTCGCAGCCGTGCCTGCCAGCGTGGATCAACGCCACGAGCAAGCTCTGGTAATGGACGCGACTCGGCGCTTGGCAGATCAGCTATTTGCGCTTGAGCCAAGGCCTGCCAATCAGCAGCACTCCGCGCCAGCAACAACGATGCCAGCAAAGCCTCGCGCTGCACCGGTGTTAGTAGCTCATATTGCTGGGCGAACCATGGCGACCACGCTAGTGCGTTTTTCAGCAGCTCCATGCCTGTTCCCTTCTAATAGTTTTGCTTAATGCTATCGCGCTCAAATCAGCGCTGATGATGCCACGCACCATAACATTTTGCCGATGCCCAATAACAAAAAGGCCTGCACGAGGCAGGCCTTTTGGCGCAGCTAAAACCGCTAAGCGACTAGCAGCTGTAGTACATATCGAATTCAACTGGGTGAGTCGTCGTGCTAACACGGCGAGCTTCTTCAGTTTTCAACTCAATGTAGGCATCCAACATTTCTTTAGTGAACACGCCACCTTTAAGCAGGAAGTCATGGTCAGCCTTCAGAGCGTCGAGAGCCATTTCTAAGCTGTGAGCTACTGTTGGGATCTTCGCTTCTTCCTCTGGCGGTAAGTCATACAGGTTTTTGTCTGCTGCTTCGCCTGGGTGCATTTTGTTTTGGATGCCATCGAGGCCAGCCATCAACAGCGCAGCAAAACACAGGTAGGGGTTAGCTACGGGGTCTGGGAAGCGCGCTTCAATACGCTTGCCTTTCGGGCTCGACACATAAGGAATACGGATCGAAGCTGAACGGTTGCGTGCCGAATAAGCCAGCATGATGGGCGCTTCGTAATGTGGCACGAGACGCTTATAGCTATTGGTCGAGGGGTTGGTGATCGCGTTCAAAGCGCGGGCATGCTTGATGATGCCGCCGATGAAGAACAAAGCCATTTCCGACAAGCCCGCGTACTGGTCGCCAGCAAACAAGTTTTTGCCATCTTTGGAGATGGACATGTGCACGTGCATGCCAGAGCCGTTATCACCAACGATGGGCTTAGGCATAAACGTAGCAGTTTTACCGTAGGCGTGAGCTGTGTTGTGAATGGCGTATTTCAGTACCTGCACTTCGTCAGCTTTGCGCACTAGCGTGTTAAAAGTGACACCGATTTCGGCCTGGCAAGTCGCCACTTCGTGGTGCTGCACTTCAACTTTACCTTCGCCAAGCATAGCTTCGATAGCAGTACACATGGCAGCACGTAAATCTTGCGCTGGGTCCATTGGTGGCACGGGGAAGTAGCCGCCTTTGATGCTAGGACGGTGGCCTGAGTTGCCGCCTTCAAATGTGCTGTTGGTTGACCACGCCGCTTCTTCTGCGCTGATTTTCACGCTGCAGCCGGAATAATCGATCTGCCATTTAACGTCGTCAAAAATGAAGAACTCTGGCTCTGGGCCAAAGAATGCAGTGTCGCCAATACCGGTCGACTGCAAATACGCTTCAGCGCGTTTGGCGATGGAGCGTGGATCGCGCTCGTAGCCCTGGCCGGTTGTTGGCTCAATAACGTCGCAGGTAACAACGACGGTGGATTCTTCAAAGAACGGGTCCATGAAAGCGGTTTCAGCATCGGGCATGAGAATCATGTCTGAGGCCTCAATGCCTTTCCAGCCGGCGATGGAGGAACCATCAAACATTTTGCCATCAACGAAAGTATCTTCGTCTATGGTGTGGGCTGGGTAGGAGACATGCTGCTCTTTACCCTTGGTGTCGGTGAAACGAAAGTCTACCCATCTGGCTTCGTTTTCTTTGATCAGATTCAGCACCTTGTTCGACATATTGGCTCCTCCAGAGAGCTGGTGTTCAATTCGAGTAAATGACTAACGAGGCGCAGAGCGCGCGTTGTCTGACTAGGGTTTCAGCAACATCCATGCCAGTCTGAGCAAAACGTCATAAGCTCAGTACTAGCGGCCTTCCGAGCGCTACATTGGTGCTTGCCCTGGGCCACACGCCCCAAAATAAGGCAGAATGCTACGGGAGCGCACCAAAATAATGCACTCCTTGCCATGAGCTCACAGCTCACCGCAAGGCGAGATACAATAGCATTTATTGCTCAAAGACAGCAGAGCCCTTAGGCTAGCTAGCTATATGTTTTATTCACCCTCAAACCTCAGAGTCAGCTTATGACCGACTGCATTTTTTGCAAGATCGCCAACAAAGAAGTCAACGCTCGCATCGTTTATGAAGATGATCGCGTGGTGGCTTTCCACGACTTATTTCCCGCAGCACCAACGCACTTGCTGATTATCCCCAAGCAGCACTACACCACACTCAATGATGTGCCTGCGAGTGAAGCGCTGATTTTAGGTGAACTGATGACCACTGCCAGCAAGCTCGCCGCCGACTTAGGCGTGGCCGACGATGGCTATCGCGTGGTGATGAATTGCAATGGTAACGGCGGCCAAAGCGTCTACCACATCCACCTGCACTTGCTTGCTGGTCGCAAGCTCACTTGGCCACCAGGTTAAGTCATGAGCCAACGTCAATTAAGCTGGGTCGACAAGCTCATCTGCGAGGCCGACCAAGTCTTGCGCACACTGGCTCGCGATGCCGCCGTGGCACAGCGCCCGTCGCCAGCTATTGCCCATGCTGAAGCAGGCTTATCTGATGAGGAACGCCGCCAAGTGGCCGGCTTTATGCGAGTAAATCATACTGGCGAGGTCTGCGCGCAGGCGCTCTATCAAGGCCAAGCGCTAACCGCAAAGCTGCCAACAGTGCGTAGCGATATGCAGCAAGCAGCTGCCGAAGAAGTTGATCATTTGGCGTGGTGCCAGCAGCGTTTAGATGAGCTGGGCGCGCCGGCTAGCCGCTTAAATCCGCTGTTTTATGGCGCATCGTTTGCTATGGGCGCTTTAGCTGGTTTGGCTGGCGATAAATGGAGCTTGGGCTTTGTTGCCGCGACTGAGGCTCAGGTTTGTGAGCATTTGCAGGGGCATTTAAACCAGCTACCCATGAACGATCGCCGCACCCGCGCGGTACTGGCGCAGATGCATAGCGACGAAGCGGAACATCGGCAAATGGCCATTGATGCCGGCGCCGCTGAATTGCCTGCGCCGGTGCAGCACGCCATGTCGGTGATGGCCAAAGTGATGACAGGAACTACTTATTACGTGTAGTTCCTGTCATGGCTTAGCTGGGCGTTTCTAACACTTCATAGCTATGCGTAACTTCGACGCCACCGGCCTGCAGCATGATCGATGCCGAGCAGTATTTTTCTGCAGAGAGCATAACGGCGCGCTTCACATGCGCCTCATTTAGGCCAATGCCTTCTACGATGAAGTGCACATGAATTTTGGTGAAAACTGCTGGCACGGCGTCGGCGCGTTCGGCATCGAGTACGGCCTCGCAATGAGTGACTTGCTGGCGCGATTTTTTCAACATGGTCATGACATCAAACGAAGCGCAGCCGCCCATGCCCATCAGCAAAAGCTCCATGGGGCGCGGGCCACGATCTAAGCCGCCGTGGTCCGGTGGACCATCCATCACCACCGAATGACCAGTGCCGGACTCGGCGCGGAAGCTGACTTCGCCCTGCCAATGAACGCGTGCTTGCATGATGAACTCCTCTGCTCAAATCGCCTGAGCTTATAAATGCCGTTTGAAAAAAATGCTTAACTAAACAGAGACGCCAGCATCTCGCCTGGCTCAGGCGCGCGCATAAAGGCCTCACCTACTAAGAAACCATTGACGCCATGCTCACGCATCAAGGCAACATCATCGCGCGTGCTAATGCCGCTCTCAGTAATCACTGTGCGCCCCGTTGGGATTTCAGCGAGCAAATCTAGCGTGTTATTGAGCGAGACCTCGAAGCTGTGAAGGTTGCGGTTATTGATACCAACTAGCGGACTACCTAAGGGCAAAGCACGCAGCAGCTCGGCGCGATCATGCACCTCAATTAAGACATCCATATTGTGCTCGCGAGCACAGGCATAGAGTTCATTGAGCTGGGCATCGGAAAGCGCAGCCACGATCAGCAGCACGCAATCGGCACCGATGCCACGCGCTTCAACTACTTGATACGGATCGTAGAGAAAGTCTTTGCGGATTACCGGCAAGTCGCAGGCAGCACGAGCTTGCTTGAGATAAGCATCGCTGCCTTGGAAAAAGTCGACATCGGTCAGCACCGATAAACAGGCAGCGCCACCGGCTTGATACGACGCGGCAATGGCATCGGGCTGAAAGTTTTCGCGAATCACACCTTTCGATGGCGAAGCCTTTTTAATCTCGGCAATTACGCCCGATTGACCTTGCGCAATGCGGCCTTGCACGGCGGCGGTGAAGCCACGCACAGGGCTAGCTTCGCGGGCAAAGTCTTCTTGATTAGCTAGCGAATAACGCTTGCGGCGCGTGGCAACTTCTTCGCGCTTACGCGCCATGATTTTGTCGAGAATAGTACTCACGCTGAGGCCTCCGGGCGCAAGGCACGGGTAAATGAGCGCAGATCATTTAGCTTCTCTAATGCTTGACCGCTACACATTAAGTCATCGGCAAAGGCCACGCCTTGCGCCCAAGTCTGGCAAATGCCGGCAACGTAAATCGCTGCACCAGCATTGAGCGAGATGAGCTGCGCCGCTTTCACTGCCTCGGGCGTGCTGCGCTTGCCCAAGGCATTTTGAATTAGAGCCAGCGATTCAGCCGAATCCGCCACACTCAAACCCACAAGGCTTTGACTGGGCACGCCAAGCGATTCTGGCGTGATGACATACTCTTTCACTTCGCCATTTTTCAGCTCAGCCACGCGGGTGGGCGTGGCTAGCGAAACCTCATCGAGGCCATCATTGGCACACACCACTAATGCATGAACACTGCCCAAACGCATCAGCACCTCCGCCATCGGGCGGCATAACGCAGGGTTAAATACACCGACGACTTGGCGCTTTACAAAGGCCGGATTGGTCAGTGGACCAAGCAAATTAAACAGCGTGCGAATGCCCACTGCTTGTCGAGCCGGCACCGCATACTTCATCGCGCCGTGATGATTCACTGCGAACAAAAAGCCAACACCAACTTCATTGATGCAGCGTGCGACTTGCTCGGCATCGAGCGCCAAATTAACACCAGCAGCTTCGAGCAAGTCGGCGCTACCACTTTTCGATGACACCGCACGATTACCATGCTTAGCCACGCGCGCGCCGGCGGCGGCAACCACCATCGCTGCAGCAGTAGAGACATTAAATAAGTTAGCGCCATCACCACCAGTACCGACGATGTCGACGATGTGCGGATGCTCAGCAAGCACGACCGGCGTGGCGAGCTCGCGCATTACGCGTGCTGCACCTTCAATCTCATCAATCGACTCGCCCTTCATGCGCAATGCCACTAGCAGCGCTGCAATTTGCGCATCGGCCAACTCGCCCTGCATCAGCGCGCGCATGATGTCTTGCATTTCATCCGTGGACAGATTGATGCGCTCGACCAAACGCCCAAGGGAAGCTTTTATGTCCATGCTCATCGCACCTGCTCAAGAAAGTTTTTCAGCAGCGCATGACCTTGCTCACTGAGAATAGATTCGGGGTGAAATTGCACGCCCTCCACTGCCAAGGTTTTATGGCGCAGACCCATTATTTCATCGCGCGAGCCATCGGCATGTTGCGTCCACGCCGTCACCTCTAAGCATTCAGGCAAGGTCTCGGCGCGCACCACTAGCGAGTGGTAACGTGTCGACACCAGCGGGTTGTTAAGGTCGCGAAACACGCCTTGATTGGCGTGATACACCGGCGAGGTTTTGCCATGCATGACCTGCCGTGCGCGCACCACTTCACCGCCATATAACTGGCCGATGCTCTGGTGACCTAAGCACACACCTAAGATAGGGATCTGCCCGGCAAAGCGCTCAATGGCAGCAATCGAAATGCCTGCCTCGGTCGGGGTACATGGGCCCGGCGAGACAACTAAGCGCGATGGCGCTAACTCAGCAATTTGCTCTAGGGTGATTTCATCATTGCGAAAGACACGCACTTCCTCACCGAGCTCGCCGAAATACTGCACGAGGTTGTAAGTGAAGGAGTCGTAATTATCGATCATCAGCAACATGGCTTAGCTCCCAAACCCGGTCGATGCCAGCTCAGCGGCTTTCATGAGCGCACGCGCTTTATTTAAGGTTTCCATCCATTCCAGCTCAGGCACGGAATCGGCGACTACGCCAGCGCCTGCCTGCACATGCATTTGGCCGTCTTTGAGCACGGCGGTGCGAATGGCGATCGCCGTGTCCATCGCACCATTCCACGCTAAATAGCCGACGGCGCCGCCATAAATGCCGCGCTTCACTGGCTCGAGCTCATCGATAATTTCCATCGCACGCACTTTCGGTGCACCCGACAGCGTGCCGGCCGGCAAAGTCGCGCGCAGGACATCGAGCGCCGTCACTTCGGGACGCAATGTCGCCTCAACATTGGAGACGATATGCATGACATGCGAATAGCGTTCGATCTTCATTTTTTCGGTCAGGCGCACTTGGCCGATTTGTGCGACGCGACCAACGTCATTGCGACCTAAATCGATAAGCATCAGATGCTCGGCAATCTCTTTCGGGTCGGCCAATAACTCCACTTCGAGCTCACGATCGCGCTCAGGCGTGGCACCGCGCTTGCGTGTGCCGGCAATCGGGCGCACCGAGACTTGGCCATTTTCAACGCGAGCCAAAATTTCTGGACTGGAGCCGACAATATGGAAGTCGTCGCAATGAACAAAGTACATATAAGGCGATGGATTCAGATGTCGCAAGGCGCGATACAGCGACAACGGTGGCTGCACAAATGGCGCACTTAAGCGCTGCGACGGCACTACCTGCATGACATCGCCCGCCAGCACATAATCCTTTATGCGGTTCACACCGGCCTTAAAGTCGGCCTCAGGAAAGCTAGAAACAAAGTCTGCCTCGCACGTGACCTGATCAGGCACAAAGGCATCTTCTGGACGCACGGAGATAGGTTGGCGCAGTACCGCCACCAAATCGTCGATACGCTTTTCAGCATTCGCCAGCGCATCAGCCTGTGCAGGGTCGGCATGGACAACGAGCAGCACCGTGCCCTTGATGTTGTCGAAAACCAAGACTTCATCTGACACCATAAAGAAAATATCTGGCGTGCCAATCGGGTCTGGTTTTACTACGGCGGCCAAACGCTTCTCGACATAACGCACAGTGTCGTAAGAGAAATAGCCGACGAGGCCGCCGCTGAAGCGTGGCAAATGCTCAAGCTCTGGTACGCGATAACGCTCGCGAAACTCATCGACAAAAGCCAATGGGTCATCACAAGTGAACTGTTCGAGCACCACACCATCACGGCGAATGTCGATCTGATGACCATTGATGCGCAACACCGTTCGTGCTGGCAAGCCGATCATCGAATAGCGGCCCCACTGCTCACCGCCCTGCACCGATTCAAACAAATAGGTGTAAGGCGCGTTCGCCACTTTCAGGTAGCACGACAGAGGAGTATCGAGATCGGCGAGGATTTCGCGCACCACGGGGATGCGGTTATAGCCTTGGGCGGCTAGCCCAGCAAAGGTTTCAGCGTTCATGTGGTTTCACTCAAAAAATGCAGACGGCACAACGTGTTAGCGAGGCAATCACCATCGCCAGCAGAAGCAGTCAACACGGTTGAGCAAACGCATCATGCACACCTAAATTCAGCGGATAGGCGCGACACACCGTCGCGCCTATCACAGAGGTTTGAAAATTAAAGCATGTCGGCCAATGTGGCAACCACGCGATCGGGTTCACTGGCCTCAATGGCTTCGCCGTAATTATAGCCATAGGGCAGTGCCAATACACGCACGCCAGCCGCTTTCGCCGCTTCCACGTCATTGCGCGAGTCACCAATCATCAGGGCTTTGTCGGGAGTTACTGAGAAATGCCGCAGCGAGTGTTGCAGCGGTTCGGGGTGTGGCTTTTTGTGCGTTAAAGAATCGCCGCCCAACACTACGCTGAAATACTCACTGAGTTCGAGCGCATCGAGCAGTGCATTGGCGGGCTTTAGCGGCTTGTTGGTGATGCAGGCCATGTTAATGCCCTGCGCTTTTGCCGCGTCGAGAAACTCACGTACGCCGGGATACACCGTGCTGAATTCGCACACCGCGTCTTCGTAGCGGTGCATAAAAGCGCTCAGCAATTGCTCGTTTTCAATTTGGCGCTGCATGGCGTTATCGAGCTGAGGCCGCACATGCTGCAGGGCGACATCCATTAAGCGTGCGGCACCACGACCAATGCCGTTGCGCACCACTTCATCGGCCACTGGCGGCAGAGCCAAGTCGTCCAGCGCGCGATTGAGCGCAATGGCAATATCGGCAGCGCTATCGGCAAGCGTGCCATCCAAATCAAACATAATGAGTTGCGGTAGACCACCAAACCAACTTTTCAGTTCATCCATGTCGCACACTCCGCTGTTAGAAAGCACTTCGACCAGTCTGCCCTAGCGTTTTGCTTGCGCCAACTCCGCACGCATCGCAGCAATAGCTTCGGCATAACTCGGCGTATTGAAGATTGCCGAACCGGCAACAAACATATCAGCGCCAGCCTCGGCAATTTCACGAATATTTTTCGCGGTCACGCCGCCATCAATCTCTAAACGAATATCACGCCCCGAAGCGTCAATGCGTGCACGTGCTTCACGCAGCTTTGCCAAGGTGCCGGGAATGAATTTCTGCCCACCGAAACCGGGGTTCACGCTCATCAACAAAATCACATCAACCTTATCCATCACATAGTCAAGGTAATGCAGCGGCGTGCCTGGGTTAAACACTAGCCCGCATTTGGCGCCACCCGAGCGTATCAGCTCCAACGAGCGGTCGACATGATCAGAGGCTTCGGGGTGAAAGGTGACGATACTGGCACCCGCTTCAATAAAATCACCAATGAGACGGTCGACCGGGCGCACCATCAAATGCGCATCGATGGGCGCAGTGACGCCGTATTTGCGCAGCGCTTTGCAGACCATCGGACCAATGGTCAGGTTCGGCACATAGTGATTATCCATGACATCGAAATGCACGACATCGGCACCCGCTTCGAGCACGGCATCGACTTCCGCACCAAGGCGAGCAAAGTCAGCAGACAGAATGGATGGTGCAATTAAAAACTCAGTCATAACGCTCTCGTACAGATTAAATTTGGCGGGCGCAGATGGCCGTATCTAGGTCGGTAAGTCGCTGCGGCGTGCCGACATCAACCCAAGGGCCGGGAAAATACTCACCACTGGCACGGCCAGCGGCAATGGCATCATGCAGCAAGGGAGCCAATGGCCGCACACCTTGGCTTAAGCCCTGAAAGAGACTAGGACAATACACGGCCAAGCCGGCATATGTGAAGGCTGAGTCTTCACACTTATCAGTCAGCAACGCCTGCTCTCCAACCACAGGGGCGCCAGATGTGATGCCCTGCAAGCCAAAATCACCCATTAAATTATGCTCAGGATTATCGACTAACACTAAGTGTGCCTGCTTGCCAGGAGCCAACGCCCCGCGCAAGGCAGTCATGTTATAGCGCAGCCAAATATCGCCATTGACCAAGATAAATGGCTCATTGCCGATCAAGCTCAGCGCCTGCACGATGCCACCTGCTGTTTCCAGCGGCTTGCCATCAGGTTCATGCGACCAATGAATTTGCACGCCGAAACTGCGCCCATCCGCCAAAACCTGCTCGAGCTTTTTACCTAGCCATGCAGTATTAATAACGACTTGTGTTATTCCTGCCGCACGCAAAGCTTCAAGATGCCATACGATCAGCGGCTTGCCACCCACCTTGAGTAGAGGCTTCGGCGTGTCATCAGTCAGTGGCCGCATGCGCGTACCCAGACCGGCAGCCAGAATCATTGCTTTCACAAATACGACTCCAATGTCGGCGCAGCACTCGGGTTGCGCGCTAAATATTCGGGCAAAATCCTCAGCAAAATGGCACGTAATGGTGCCAGCTCTGCATACGGCGCTAATTCATCAAGCGCATAGCGATAGACCACAGGAATATCGTTGAGATAGCCATGCTTGCCGTCGCGAAAGCTTAGGCGAGCAAAAATACCCAACACTTTGAGATGGCGTTGCACGGCAATCCAATCGCACCAGCGCGCAAACAAGCTCAAGCTAATATGTCGCTCAAGTTTGCCTGCCTGCTGCAGCTGGCGATGAAATTGCGCAATCCAACGACTGACATCCTCTGCCGGCCAAACCACATAGGCATCGCGCAATAGCGACATCAGATCATAGGTAATTGGCCCTGTTACCGCGTCTTGAAAATCGATAATGCCAAGCTCACCTTCGGGCGTGAGCATGAGATTGCGCGAGTGATAATCACGATGAACAAAGCCGGTGGGCTGCTCTGCAATAGCATCGGCGATCAGACCAAATTGCGCCTCAAGAGCAGCTGCATCAACTTCATTTAAGGTCACGCCCAAGAGCTGCGGAATAAACCAATCACTGAGCAGACGCATTTCTGTTAGCAGGCGCTCACGGTCATAGCTAGGCAAGGCGTAATTGGTTGGCGCAGGGCAATCCAGCATATCGATCAATGCCGTCATCGCGGCACCATAAAGTGTGTTGACCGATGTCGCGCTCAGCTCCGAACCTAACAAGGTGTCGCCCAAATCGGTGAGCAGCATAAATCCTTTCGATGACGACCATGCCAGCACTTGCGGCACACACAGGCCGTGGTCGTGTAACGCACCGGCAATCGCCACGAATGGATGGCAATTTTCCTTTTCGGGTGGCGCATCGACAGCCACTAAACTGCCCTGCGAAAACACTTGGCGGAAGTAGCGGCGAAAGCTGGCATCGCCAGAAATCATCGTTAATGGGCCCATGGCGGAAGACCACTGCGGCTGGCCTTTATGCCAAGCGTGCAGCCATTGCGCGAGCTGTTGCGCGCGGACATCTGAGCTCATTACGGGATTTTCCTAGCTGAACAGGGGTCAATGATTCTATTATCCGTTAAATCCTGATGCGACCCCTGCTTGCGCGCCATGACAAATAAACTTGTAAATACTTCTGCAAAGGTGGCTTTTGCCCGCCTAACCCCTCTGGCTGCAGCACTTTTAGTGCTGCCTAGCGCCGGCTTATCTGCGTCACCATACGGCGTCGAGTCCAATGAAGGACTTTCAGTTTATGCCGCTGCTGAGCGTGACGATGAATTTATTGAGGCTCCTAAGCCACAACGTCCATCATCTTTGCTGATGCAACTGCCTAGCGTTCCTAGTCCGGTCGCTCCAAAATCGGTGAATCAGCCAAGCCCGAGCAGCGCGGTTAATCCGCCTACTACTGCTGAACCGGCAAGAGTTATTGAGCCCGCGAAACCAGCCGACAAAGTTGTCGTGGATGCTCCAGCTGCTGCGACATCGATAGCCGCCACGCCGACTAAAGATCTAGACAGTGTCGATACAGTCGGGACACGCCTAGGCTGGTTAACCACCGCTCAAATCGCACAACTGCCCGACGCCGACAAGCCGCCATTAGATGCCACTTGCCAAGGCGCATGGGCCACGCCTGTGCCATTGAGCACACCATTGGGCGACTTAGACACCTCCGACATCGAGGCTCTAGCCAACTCATTAAGCTATAACGATGAAGGTGGCGCTGATCTCAGCGGCAGCGTGCGCATCACACAGGGCGGCCGCCTGCTCGAAGCCGACAGCGGCAGCATCACGCAAGACCGTAACTTTGGTCGCTTCGATGGCAATGTGCGCATTGCTCAACCCGGCGTATTGCTCACCGGCGAACAAGCGGTAGTGAATATCAACACCAGCGCAGGCCAACTACTCAGCAGCGAGTTTGTCTCGCAAGCCATGCATGCCCACGGCCGCGCCGATCGTATGCGCCGCTTTAGCGACGGCACGCTATTAATCGACCGCGGCATTTACACCACTTGCGCACCAGGTAGTCGTGTCTGGTCATTTGAAGCGAAAGATATTGAGCTCAATCCCAACACCGGCATTGGCGAAGTTTATAGCGCTAAATTGCGCATTCAAGACGTGCCAATTCTGTACTTACCGTACTTCCGCTTTCCAATTGATGATCGCCGCCAAACCGGCATCTTGATTCCGCGCTTTGGTAACACCAACGATGGCGGCTTCGATCTGTCAGTGCCGATTTATTTGAATATTGCACCGCAACTCGATGCCACAGTGACACCGCGTCTGCTGAGCTCGCGCGGTGCCATGCTAGAAACCGAAACTCGCTATTTAACGCATGACTTTGGCAGCGGCGAGCTGAAAGCGGCTATTTTGCCTGGCGATCAAAAAACAGGTGAAGATCGCAAGTCCGCCTCGCTAGATCAGCGCGCTGATTGGCAAAATGGCTGGCGCGCACGTACCTCGCTGAATTATGTCTCAGATAATTTCTATTTCACCGATTTAGGCACTGACCTAAACCTCGCTAACCAAACGCACCAAGAGCGTTTAGGCGAAGTGTTTTACGACACACCAGACTGGCATTTCGTCGCTCGAGCACAAGGCTTCCAAACCATCGACCCCGATCTTTTAGATGTCGATAAGCCCTACTCACGCGTACCGCAATTTCTAGTCACCAGTGAGCGCGAGCGCTTACCGGGCTGGCAACGCAGCATGCGCGCCGAAGTAGCTCGCTTTGAGCGCAATATTGATGATGGCAGCGCGCCCGAAGTCAATGGCACACGCATACGCTTAGATCCAGAGGTTCGCTTTGATTATTCGCAACCTTGGGGCTATCTACGTCCAGCAGCCAAACTCAGCCACTTGAGCTATGCGCTCGATGGCAATGGCGTCACTGGCAATGAAGATACCAGCCTAACTGTGCCAACGCTAAGTCTAGACACAGGCCTAATATTCGAACGCTTCAGCAATAATGGCAGCTCGCAAGTACTTGAGCCACGCTTGTATTACCTCTACGCGCCGAATCGCGACCAAAGCTCATTGCCTAACTTCGACAGCGCCGTGACCACATTTAGCTATGATCAGCTCTTTCGTGATACCCGCTTTTCCGGCGGTGACCGCATCGATGATGCCAACCAGGTCGCTATCGGCTTAACCTCCCGCTGGCTCGACGCCGATGGCTTTGAGCGCCTACAAGCGTCATTAGGCCAAATTGTCTATTTGCGTGACCGCGAGGTTCGCTTAGACCCTGCAGTCGCAGTCGACACCAGCCCCGCATCTAGCTATGCCGGCAATATGACTTTCCGCGCCAATGAAGAAACCAGCTTTTTTGCCGACTTGCTGATGGACTCTGAAGGCTCTCGCCTCTCGCAATACAGCGTTGGCGCTAGCTACTTACCAAAAACAGGCGACCGCCTCTATAACGCCGGCTATCGCTTCCGCCGCGACGACCCAAGCATCGGCCAAAAAGCCGTCAGCCAAACTCAGCTATCCTTCGTTCAACCATTGGGCGTGAACTGGAAAGTGCTCGGCTTATGGAACTACGACATCAAGGAAAAAGAGTCACAAGAGGCCCTCTTTGGCGTATCGTACGAGGCTTGCTGTTGGCAGGTGCGCCTGTTTAAACGCAGCTTTATTGCCGATGCGGCGGCCAACAACAGCCCCACATCTGACCGTAGCCGCGAGGCTATCTTTATTGAAATCGTGCTAAAAGGTTTGGCAGGATTCGGCACTAACGTCGACACCTTGTTTGAGAAAAACGTGTTCGGCTACAACCAACTTGATCACAAAAAGGAAGGCTTTTAATGCGGCGCTATCTGCTGGCACTCACCTGCTTAACGACACTGCTAACTGGCGTATCGCACGCGGCGACAGCGGTCGATCAAGTCGCCGTCATCGTCAACGATGGCGTGATTTTGAAATCTGATATCGAAGCGCGTATGGGCGACCTGCGCTTTCAAGCGCAGCAGCGCGGCGCTCAAGTGCCAGACGATGCGCAGCTATTTGGTGCCGCTCGCGAACAGCTGATCATGGAAAACTTGCAGCTACAACTCGCTAGCCGCAACAGCATTCGCCCTGATGACAATACCGTGAATGCCGCGCTGGCAAATTTAGCCAAGCAAAATGGCTTAAGCCTTGACGCCTTTCGCGCCAAGCTCGACAGCACACCAGGCACTTCGTTCGAGTATTTGCGCAATGCCATTGCTCGCGAGCAAATCATTGAGCGTATGCGCCAACGCCGCATGAACGATCGCATCAATATTACTGATGCCGACATCAATCAGTTTATGGCCACGCCTGCCGGCTCCGAGCTAAACCGACAGCTCGATGTTCAGCTCAATAAAAAGTCAGAAGCTGCCGCGCCCGTTGCAGCGCCAACCATGGAGTATTTAGTCACGCAAGTGCTAGTGCCCGTGGAAGAAAGTGCCAACGCTAAAGAGCAGCTGCGCTTAGCCGATCTCGCCAAGCAAATTCTGCAGTTGCAAGCGCAGGCAATGACTCCCGAGCAGGCCATCGATAGCTTTAAAGGCAAAGCTCCTGAGGCCGCAATTGAGCCATTAGGCTGGCGTAGCACTGCGCAACTGCCCGACTTACTGCAAGCGCCGCTAGAGCGCTTGATCGCTGGTGATGCGCCAGAGCTAATTCGCTCACCGCGCGGCTGGCACTTAATTTGGCTACTGGATCGTCGCGAACTGCGCAGCCCAAACACACTATTGCCGCCACCACCGCCCGTCCCTACTACGGTCGTTAAGCAGCGTGAGGTGCGTCATATCCTCATGCGTCCCAATGACTTGCAGTCTAGCGAAGATATTCGTGAAGTCATGAATGTGCTTTATAAGAAGCTGAAAAATGGCGCCGACTTTGCTGAGTTAGCACGCATCAATTCGCAAGACCCAGGCTCTGCAGTAAAAGGTGGCGACTTGGGCTGGGTTTCGCCCGGCGACATGGTGCCTGCGTTCGACAGCATGATTGGGCAAACACCGATCGGTGCTATTAGCCAACCATTCCAAAGTAGTTTTGGCTGGCATATTTTGCGCGTCGATGGCGAGCGTGAAAAAGATATGCGCGAAACCGTTCTGCGTGATCGTGCTAAGCAGATTCTCTTTGCTCGAGCCTATGACGAAGAGCTTGGGGCATGGCTACGTGAGCTTCGCGCAGAAGCCTATGTCGACTTCCGTGGCAGCAACTAAGCCCTACTACTCTGCCGCCAAACGATAACCAACGCCGAGCTCCGTTAGCAAATAACGGGGCTCGCTTGGATTGGCTTCAATTTTCTGTCGCAGTTGCCGCAAATAAATCCGCAAATAGTGGGTGTCATCGCCATGATGGCGTCCCCATACCGCCTGCAATAGCTGAGCATGCGTGACCACTCGCCCAGCCGATTGCGCCAAAATGGCCAACATCTGAAACTCTTTCGGCGTTAATCTCACCGGCTCACCGGCCAGAGTGACTTGGCGCTGTGCTAAATCAATAAACAACTCAGCCACCGAATATTGCTGACTAATTGGCGTACTTTCGAGCCGCCTCCTCTGCGCCACGCGTAAGCGCGCTAAAAGCTCAGCCACACCAAATGGCTTGGTTAAGTAATCCTCCGCACCGGCATCAAGCGCTGCAATTTTTTCCTCTTCGCGGCTGCGTGCCGATACCACAATAACTTGCGCTGCACAGCGCTCTTTCAGCTGCGGCAATAGCTGAAGGCCATCAATATCTGGCAGGCCAAGATCGAGCAATATCAGTGCTGGATCATCTACGGCCACACGCGCTAAAGCTTCATTCCCCGACATCGCGGTGGTGACGACGTAGCCTTGAGCCGTCAGCGCCGTCGATAGTAATCGCACCAGGCTGGACTCATCTTCAATCACTAAAATATCAACGCTCATGCCTAGTCCCTACCTTCGGTCGCTGCATTAGCTACTGCTGTTTGAGCACTATTGCTTGGCAATGCAAGCTCATCGTCATCTGAAGCTTCATCGTAGTCGAGCATGGGTTGCGCGCTCGTCGGCAAGCTCAGAGTAAAACGTGCACCTTGCGGATCTCGACTACTCGCCACAATGCTTCCGTCATGGGCATCCATAATGGCACGACAAATCGTCAAGCCTAGCCCAGCGCCCGGTGCAGAACCCACGCTGTCGCCACGATAAAATTTCTGAAACAGCATGCTAGGGTCTTCACTAAAGCCCGGGCCATTGTCACTAATGGTCAAAGTCACAACATCGGCAAGAACCTTGGCGCGCACAGTAACCACAGTCTGCTCTGGCGTGTATTTACCAATATTTTCAAATAAATTGGCGAATACTCGCTCTAATAAACGTGGGTCAAAGCGCAGCAACGGCAAGTCATCAGGCAGTTCTACACGAATTTCTCGCGGCGCTAATGCACGACGCCATACCGCCAGAGCAGCGCCTAATACCTCTTCCAAGGCCTGCCAGTCTTGCTGCAGTTTTACCGGGCCGGACTCAAGTCGCGCTAACTCCAGCAAATTCTCAACGAGCACCTGCATGCGCCGCGACTCATCATAAATAAGACTCATGAGTTCGCGCTGAGCGGGCTCATCTAAGGTGATTTCATCAGACATTAACGATGAGCTCGCACCCACTAGACTTGCCAATGGCGTGCGCAAATCATGCGATAGCGCGCTTAATACCGAGTTGCGAAGGCGTTCGGTCTCTAGCTCACGGGTATAGCGATACAGCCGGTCTAGCTCGCGCGCCCGCTCGGTAGCGACCAGTGCTTGATCTCGCCAACGCGTGGTGAGCTGGCTAATAAACCAACTCAAACCGACAGTAATAAATAGCGTTAAGGCGTACTGCCCCGTTTCCGCAACATCCAAAAATGCCCATGGCACATAGAGCACGGCATAAGCCAAACCTCCCAGCACCGACGCCAACACAGCTGCGCCACGACCGCCCCAATAGGCCACCATGACGGCGGCCATAACAAATAGTAAGACGAGATTTGGTAGCGACACATAGGGCTGCAATAGCCATGCGAGCAAGGTAGTCGCCGCCAACACGCTGAGCGCAAAAACGTATGGGCGTAAACTCAGCCACGACAACATAACGCTCTCCATGAAAGGCCACATAAAAAGCGTGTGTGAAAATAACTACGCCGATTTTACGGGATTTTTACTTGGCGGCGCGGAGCAATCATCTAACAATAGCCAAGTCGTTAATCAGGCCACCTCTGCTGGCCATAACACCTGCACTGCAGCCCTTTGCGGTAGGCCTCCAGCGCAGAGCGTCCGACGTCGGCATTCACTCCCCTCTCAGGTTGCCTATGGCACAATGGCGTGAATGACCGACGCACGGGATGCACCTTCGCATGTCACACCCTCATATCATTTCACGCCTAGCGCTAACGCCCGGCGAACCCGCTGGCATTGGCCCCGATCTGCTTGTGCAGATTGCCCAAGAGTCGTGGCCGGCGCAACTCATTGCCATTAGCGATAGCGCCATGCTGCTGCGTGCTGCTGCGCGCTTGAAGCTGCCGCTGAGCTGTAGCGCTTGGCAGCCTAACTCACCTGCTTCAGAGCATACGCCTGGGCATTTGTGGGTTTGCGAAACGCCATTGCCCGAACAGGAGCAGCCCGGCCAACTCAATACCGCACTAGTGCCTGCAGTCTTGGCCTCACTAACCCGTGCCTGCGATGGTTGTCTAGATGGTGGCTTCGATGCATTAATAACTGCCCCGCTGCACAAGGCGGTGATTAACGACGCTGGCATTGCCTTCAGCGGCCACACCGAGTTTCTGCAAGAGCGATGCGGCGTTGAGCGCGTGGTGATGATGCTGACCTGCCCCGGCTTGCGCGTGGCGCTGGCTACGACGCACTTACCCTTGCGCGATGTTGCCGATGCCATCACGCCGACACGCCTGAAGCAGGTGTTACGAATTTTGCACGCCGATTTACGCGATAAGTTTGGTATTGCTCAGCCGCGAATTTATGTCACTGGCCTGAATCCGCACGCCGGCGAGGGTGGGCATTTGGGCCGCGAAGAAATTGAAATTATTGAGCCCACACTCGCGGCCTTGCGCGAAGAAGGTTTAAGCCTCATCGGCCCACTGCCCGCCGACACACTGTTTACGCCACAGCATTTGCAGCAGGCCGATGCCGTCTTGGCGATGTATCATGACCAAGGTTTGCCGGTGCTAAAACACGCTGGCTTCGGCAATGCCGTGAACATCACGCTAGGCCTACCAATTATTCGCACCTCAGTTGATCACGGCACCGCGCTCACACTCGCCGGCACCGGTCTTGCCAATGCCGGCAGCTTGAAAGCCGCCATCCATGAGGCACTTGCCATGATCAACGCTAGACGCTCGCTATTGGGCACACAGGATTTACTCGTATGAACTCACCTCGCCCAAAGCGCCGCCCATCAGGAAAAGCTGTTGAGGGCCATGTTGTACGCAAACGCTTTGGCCAAAACTTTCTCCATGATGAGCGCGTGATTCAGCAAATCGTCGCCAGCTTCACGCCAATTCCTGGCCAATCAGTGGTGGAAATTGGTCCAGGCTTAGCAGCACTGACAAAGTTTTTATTGCCAGCCGTTGAGCGCCTGCACGTCATCGAGCTCGATCGTGACTTAGCTGCTCGTTTGCCAAAAACACTGGCAGGTCTCGGCGAGCTGATCATTCACGAAGGCGATGCGCTGAAGTTCGATTTCAGCACCTTGGCGAGTGCCGATGCGCCGATTCGTGTCATTGGCAACCTGCCCTATAACATCTCCACACCGCTGATTTTTCATTTGCTTAGCCATAGCGAACTGATCGTCGACATGACTTTTATGCTGCAGAAGGAGGTGGTCGATCGGCTGTGCTCAGGCCCCGGCGATTCAGCCTATGGACGACTGAGTGTGATGACGCAATATCGCTGCTTGCCCGAATGGCTATTTGATGTGCCGCCAGAGGCATTTAATCCGCCGCCGAAAGTGATGTCGGCGATCATTCGCCTCACGCCACACGCTGTGTTGCCACATCCTTGCCGTGATGAAAAACTGCTCGGCGAAGTTGTCGGCACTGCATTTACTATGCGCCGAAAAACCTTACGCAATGCCCTAGGAAAATACCCCGCCAGCGCATTGGAAAAGGCTGGCGTAAACTTAGGTGCTCGCCCTGAAACCTTGTCAGTGGCAGACTATGTAGCCATTACACACGCCCTTTTGGACGAACCCACATGAGCCAATCAGTGCAAGCAACCGACGAGCGCGGCATCCGCGTATCGGTGCGCAGCGAATACCTTGCAGAGCCATCGAGCCCGAGTGATCAGCGTTATGTGTTTGCCTATCACATTCATATTAAAAACGAAGGCACGCGCACCGTGCGCCTGCTAACACGGCACTGGATCATCACCAATAGCGAAGCCAGCGTGCAGGAAATTCGCGGCGATGGCGTGATTGGCGAGCAGCCCGTTTTAGCCCCGGGCGAATTTTTCGAATACACCAGTGGCACCGTGATCGAAACGCCGGTGGGCAGCATGCACGGCTCCTATGGCATGCTCGATGATATTGGCGAGCGCTTCGAATCGCCGATTCCTGCCTTCACGCTGGCTATCCCTCGCGTACTAAACTGATGCGCCATTTTCTCATCGGCGATGTGCAAGGTTGTCGAGCCGCGCTCGAAGACTTATTAGTGCGCATCGCCTTTGATCCAGCGACCGATCATGTGTTTTTTGCTGGTGATTTAGTCGCACGCGGGCCAGATTCACTTGGCACATTGCGGCTTATTAAAAATCTTGGTTCAGCTGCCAGCACCGTGCTCGGCAACCATGACTTGCACTTGTTAGCAGCCTTTCACGGCCATGCCAGAGTGAAGCCAAAAGATCTCACACAGCCGATTCTAGATGCATTCGATGCCACTGAGCTCATGCGCTGGCTGCAGCAACAGCCGCTGCTGATCACACTGCCCACAGGCGATGTGCTGACCCATGCAGGTCTACCGCCAAGCTGGTCTTTTGAGCAGGCGCAAACGCTCGCCTTTGAGGTTGAAACCATCCTACGCAGCGAACACGCCGCTGGTTTTTTTGCCGCCATGTATGGCAACGAGCCCAGTGCGTGGAGCGATGACTTAGCTGGCACCGATCGCCTGCGCGTCATCACCAATCATTTCACTCGCATGCGTTTAATCGACGCCGATGGCCAGTTAAATTTTCAGCACAAAACTGGCAATAGCGATCTGCCCGAAGGCTTTAAGGCATGGTTTGATTGGCCGGCTCTGCGCCCTGTTGCCCAGCGCGTATTTTTCGGCCATTGGGCAGCGCTCGACAGCATCACTCATCAAACCCATGCCATCGCACTCGATAGCGGCTGCGTCTGGGGCAAATACCTCACGGCCTATTGCCTAGAGACCGGCGAACGCACGACCAGTACACCGGGGCTGACATGAGCCCGCAGATTTATCGCGTTGGCGGTGCCGTGCGTGATGAGCTGCTCAGCCTGCCGGTACATGACATCGATTATGTGGTGGTAGGCGCAACACCGGAATGGCTAACCGATCAAGGCTATCGCCAAGTTGGACATGAATTCCCCGTGTTTTTGCATCCCGAAACGCAGGCCGAATACGCTTTAGCGCGCACCGAGCGCAAACAAGGCGCGGGCTATCATGGCTTTATTTGCGACTTTCATCCTGATGTGAGTTTGGAGGCCGATCTTGAGCGCCGCGACCTCACCATCAACGCCATGGCCAAAGCTGACGATGGCGCGCTAATCGACCCCTACGGTGGCCAACAAGACTTAGCCGACCGATTACTGCGACACGTCTCACCGGCGTTTGCTGAAGATCCACTGCGTGTGCTGCGCGTTGCACGATTTGCCGCACGTTTTCATAGTCTTGGCTTTCGCGTGGCCAACGATACATTAGCGCTGATGCGCGAACTGGCAGAGTCAGGCGAACTAGCACTGCTAACGCCCGAGCGCGTGTGGCAAGAAACCGAACGTGCGCTAATGAGCGACGCACCGCAGATTTATTTCCAAGTACTGCGCGATTGTGGCGCGCTAAAGATCTGTTTTCCCGAAGTCGATGCGCTCTTTGGTGTGCCCCAGCGCGCGGATTATCACCCCGAAATAGACACCGGCGTGCACACGCTAATGGCCTTAGGCCAGGCCGCGCGCCTGCAAGCCTCAAGCGCTGTCCGCTTTGCTGTGCTCGTGCATGATCTCGGCAAAGCCCTAACGCCAGACCCTGTTTTACCAAGCCATACCGGCCATGAAGTTCGCGGCCTGCCATTGATCGATGCGCTCTGCGCTCGCCTAAAAGTGCCGGCGACACATCAGGCCTTAGCTCGCGTCGTTGGCGAGTTTCATCTTGACTGCCATCGCGCCAACACACACTCGGCAGAAGTTTTACTTGATCGTTTGCAGCGCGTAGATGCATGGCGCCGACACGAGCGCCTAGGCGAGTTTCTCAATGCCTGCGAGGCCGATGCTCGTGGACGCACAGGCTTGGAAGATCGCCCGTATTGGCAGCGCGATTTTTGGTTAGGCGCTGCTGCTGCCTGTCATATCGACAATGCCGCGCTTGTTGCGCAAGGTTATCGTGGTGCGGAAATGGCTAACGCCATTGCGGCCATACGACTAGAAAGACTGACTGAATTTAAGGCGAGTTGGCAGGCTAAGCATGAATAATTCTGACGCTCCCGTTGCGCTAATCACAGGTGCTGCAAAGCGAGTTGGCGCAGCCATTACTGAGCAGTTACACGCCTTAGGCTGGCGCGTATTGGTGCATTGCCATCACAGCGAGGCCGATGCTGAAAGCCTGTGCCAGCGCCTAAATCTCCAGCGCTTAGATTCAGCGCACTATCTCGTCGCCGACCTTAGCGATGCAAATGCAATTACAGCACTAGCCGAGAAAGCACAGGCGCATTGGGGGCGACTCGATGCATTGGTGAACAACGCCTCCAGCTTCTACCCCACGCCCTTTGGTGGTGCCACGCAAAATGACTGGGACCTTCTTTTCGCTAGCAATGCGCGCGCTCCGTATTTCCTAAGCCAAGCGCTGCGGCCTGCATTGGCAGCACGTGGCGCTGGCGCCATCGTCAATATCATTGATATTCACGCTGCATATCCGCTGCAAGATCACAGCCTCTACTGCATGGCAAAAGCAGCCAATGCCGCCATGACTCGGGCACTAGCAAAGGAGCTGGCACCTGCTATTCGTGTCAATGGTGTGTCGCCAGGCGCAATTGCCTGGCCCGAAGGTAGCGGTGAAATGAGTGAGGCAATGAAGACCGAGATCTTGCGCACCGTGCCCATGGGGCGAGTTGGCGGCGTTGAGGCAGTTGCTGAAGCAGTGGTGTTTTTAATTACTGGGACTAGCTACATCAATGGTCAGATTATCGCTGTCGATGGCGGTCGCACGGTCTGGGGCTGAGCCCGCCGACAACAGGCCTAGCGCTCGTTAAGTAACAAACGCCCGGACCTACTGAGCTGGCTTCACACCACGCTCTATCAGCACACCAACATCTTTCGCACCACGTACCGCACCTGGCTTGCTCACACGCAGGCGGCACCACGGCACCGAAAACTCCTCGCGTAAAATCTGCCAAATCGACTCAGCCAAGGTTTCAACCAGTTGGTAATGCGCCTGCTCCACATGCGACTTCAGTCGCTCCGACACCGCTCGATAATCCAGTGCCTCGGCAATCGTGTCGGTAGCCGCAGCTGGGCGAATGTCCCAAGCCATCTCCAAGTCCAAACTCAGCGTCTGCTGGATGCGGCGCTCCCATTGAAACATGCCAATGACCGTCTCAATTTTGAAATCTCGAATGTATACAATGTCCACGTGTTGCCCCGTTTCGCGCCTGATTTTTTTGCTAAGATGCGAGCCACACACCCCAAGTTGGAGCGACTATGAGCCCTGAATCTATTGCCGACTTTGTTGCGATTGCGGCGCTGATTCTAGCCTATCTCGCCGGCTCTGTTTCGGCCGCGATCATTGTTTGTCGTGTTATGGGCTTGCCCGACCCGCGCACCGATGGCTCACGCAACCCTGGCACTACCAATGTGCTACGCCTAGGCGGCAAAAAAGCCGCGATCCTAACTTTGCTCGGCGACATGCTAAAAGGCGTATTGCCAGTCCTTGCAGCGCGCTATTACGGGCTCGATGTGATGCTGGTTAGCGCCATTGGCTTCGCCGCCTTTATGGGTCATTTATACCCGATCTTTTTTCGCTTCGAAGGTGGCAAAGGTGTGGCGACTGCGCTCGGCGTTTTACTCGCACTATCGCCAATTATTGGCGGCACCGTGATCGCGCTTTGGATTACGGCATTTGCTCTAACACGCTACTCCTCGCTTGGCGCCATCGTTGGCTTTATTGCCGCGCCCATCCTTACTCAGTTTTTGCTACCCGAAGCCATGCTCGGCGTGGTCGGCATGAGCTTGCTGCTATTGGCGCGCCACAAAGCCAATATGAAGGCGCTAATCGAGGGCACTGAACGCCGCTTTAAATAGCGGCGGCGGCTTATCTTGAATAGACCTTAGATGGCTGCCAGCTCAGTCATTGGCCATCGCGCACGCACATTAACCGTTAGGTCTTGACGCTCACCCGCACGCAAACGCTGCGCGCCAGCAAAGGCGATCATTGCGCCGTTATCAGTGCAAAAAGCTGGAGCAGGATAAAACGCTTGGCCACCGATAGGTTTCAAGGCTAGCGCTAAGTCATGGCGCAGGCGCTTATTTGCACTGACACCACCCGCTAGTACCAAGCGCTTCAAGCCAGTCTGCTTTAATGCGCGTAAGCATTTGCGAATTAAGGTATCGACCGCTGCCGCCTCAAAACTTGCACAAATATCGGCAACTTTAGTTGGCGAATCCTCTGATTGATTGCGCGCGGTGAGCACAGCGGTTTTTAAGCCACTAAACGAGAAGTCCAAACCTGGGCGGTCGAGCATTGGGCGTGGAAATTTAAAGGCATCATCACGGCCAGTTAAGGCTAGACGCGCCACCGATGGCCCGCCGGGATAGTCCAGCCCGAGCATTTTGGCGACTTTATCGAAGGCCTCGCCGGCAGCATCGTCGATGGATTCGCCGAGCAGCTCGTAACGGCCAATACCTTCAACTTTCATGAGCTGGGTATGGCCGCCAGAAACCAATAGGGCGACAAAAGGAAACTCAGGCGGCTCAGCCTCTAGCAAAGGCGCTAGCAAATGCCCTTCCATATGATGCACGCCGACGGCAGGCACGCCCCAGGCGTAGGCCAGCGAGCGTGCCATTAGCGCACCTGTTAACAGCGCGCCAGCAAGCCCAGGGCCCGATGTGTAGGCGATACCATCGATGCTATCGGCACTGATGTCGGCATCGGCCATCATGCCGCGCACTAAGGGCACGAGGCGGCGAATATGGTCGCGCGAGGCCAGCTCGGGCACCACGCCGCCATAGTCTTTATGCATCTCAATTTGGCTATGCAGGCGATGCGCCAATAGCCCAGCCCCCGGCGCATCGTCATAAATAGCGACGCCAGTTTCATCACACGAGGTCTCAATACCTAGCACGCGCATGCCATTTCTCTCCATTTTTCATGGCGCGAAGTGTAGCGCTCTACACAGGGTGTTTGCCATTCCAGATGAATCTGGCTAAAATCCGCGCCCCACGCCCCCGATGGCGTTCCGTAATTTGTAACAGGTGAGCAATTCATGCCCAACGTTAAAGTAAAAGAAGGCGAACCGTTTGACGTCGCACTGCGTCGCTTCAAGCGTTCATGCGAAAAAGCTGGTGTGTTAGCCGATGTTCGCAAACGTGACTTCTACGAGAAGCCCACGCAAGAGCGCAAGCGCAAAGCCGCTGCCGCTGTTAAGCGTCACGCCAAAAAAGTACAGCGCGAAGCCGTAAAAGTTAAACGCTTGTACTAAGCCATGCTGGTTACGCGAGCAGATTCTTTTGCGCTCGCGTACCGCATAGCTGCGTTGGTCACATCTGCTTTATTTCTATCGCTTCAGCATTCACTCGCTGTATGAGCTAGCTTTGCCATGCCTGCACTAAAAGTTCGTCTAACAGATGCCATGAAAGACGCCATGCGCGCCCAGCAAAAAGATCGCCTGCTGGTGATCCGCACCGCACTCGCCGCGTTTAAACAAATTGAAGTCGATGAGCGCATTGAGCTCGATGATGCCCGCTCCTTAGGCGTCATGGAAAAACTAGTGAAGCAGCGCCGCGAATCCGCCGCCGCTTTTATTGCTGGTGATCGCCAAGAGTTGGCCGAGCGTGAAAATACTGAGATAGCCATTCTGCAAGAGTTTTTGCCAGCGCCATTAAGCGAAGAGGAACTACTCTCGCTGATTTCCGCTGCCATTGCTGAAGCTGGTGCCACTAGCCCGAAAGACATGGGTAAAGTGATGAATTTATTGCGCCCCATGGTCGCTGGTCGTGCCGATGTCGGTGCACTGTCGCAGCAAGTTAAAGCGCGCCTTTCAATTTAAGAAAGCGCCAGCCTAGAGATCGTCAGCCAAAAAAGCTCCTGCTCAATTGACTGACGATTGCGCTGCAAAGCTTGCTGTCGCACACTCAACTCCCCGTTTCTGCTTGAGCATTAGCCCGCATGTCCGCTGGTCGTATTCCGCAATCATTTATCGATGAAGTGCTTTTGCGCACCGATGTCGTCGATCTGATTGACGCACGCGTCAAGCTCAAGCGTGCGGGCAAAAATTACTCGGCCTGCTGCCCTTTCCATCAAGAAAAATCGCCCTCGTTTACGGTCAATCGCGAGAAGCAGTTTTATTACTGCTTCGGCTGTGGTGCCACCGGTAACGCACTGAGCTTTCTGATAGAGCACGACCGTCTCGACTTCATTGATGGCCTGCGCCAACTCGCTGGTGCCGCCGGTTTAACACTACCTGAAACACGCGATGCCGCCGCGGCACACAAGCCAACACAGCAGCCCTTATTCGATGCTCTTGAGCGCGCCGCCGTATTTTTTGAGCAGCAACTTCGTAGCGCCACGCAGAAGCAGCGCGCCGTTGGCTATCTAAAAAATCGTGGTGTTAGCGGCGCAATCGCCAAGCAGTTTCGCATTGGATACGCGCCGCCAGGCTGGGATAACATGCTGCAAAGTCTTGGCCAAGACACGGCCATGCGCGATCTCTTGCTAGCCTCGGGTTTGGCTATTTTCAACCCGCAGCGCCAATCTCACTATGACGCGATGCGCGATCGGGTAATTTTCCCCATCCGTGATTTTCGTGGTCGCGTCATCGCCTTTGGTGGTCGCGTACTCAACGACGACAAGCCCAAATATTTGAACTCGCCTGAGTCACCGGTGTTCCACAAAGGCCAAGAACTGTATGGGCTTTATGAGGCACGCCAGTCCGGCAAGCTCACACGCCTACTCGTGGTCGAAGGCTATATGGATGTGGTCGCGCTCGCGCAAGCCGGCATCCATGAGGCCGTGGCAACGCTTGGCACAGCCACTAGCACCACGCATGTCGAACGCCTATTTCGCGTCGTGCCCGAAGTCGTTTTTTGCTTCGATGGTGACAGCGCTGGCCGCCGCGCTGCTTGGCGCGCCCTAGAGAATGCCCTGCCCGCTCTGCGCGATGGCGTTGGTGCGAAGTTTCTTTTTCTGCCCGATGGCGAAGACCCCGATAGCCTTGTGCGCAAAGAAGGCGCGGCGATGTTTCGTGCGCGCATCGATGCCGATTCCGTGCCGCTTGCCGACCAATTATTTAAGCATTTAAGTGAATCGCTAAACCTAGCGTCGATCGAAGGCCGCACGCAGCTCGCGACCGTGGCGCTGCCATTGCTGATGACTATGCCGGAGTCGCTGTTTCGCACCTTGCTATTGCAGCGCCTAAGCGAGATCACTCAGCTCAGCGTGGCCGTGCTGGAAAAGCAGCTCGCGCAAATGTTAGAAAAGCATGAGGCACAGACTGTGGCGCGTGAGCAGGCAGCGAAAGCTGCCGCTGAGGCCGTGGCGCAGACTGCTCAACAGACAGCGAGCACGCAGCAGTCACATCGTCATGCGCAGAGTAATTATGAGCAGAATCATCAGCCCCAACATGACAGCTCGCATGATGCCGCCTATGACACACACTGGGCCGCAGACGATGACGAGCGCAGCTCCATTGACGAGGCTTATTACGCCAGCCTAGCAAGCTCATCGAACCAGAGTGATGAGCGACCATCGAGCTTTACGCCGAGCAAGCGCCCATTCACCCAACAAGCAGCACGCAAGCTGCGCCCGCAAGCGCCGGCACGACCTGGGCTACGCTCATTGTCGGCGCAGGCCATTCGCCTGTTGCTGCGCGAGCCAAGCCATGCGCAACTCTGGCCTGAAGCCATGCTAGGCAGCCTCAACGACCCCGAAACCGAGCTGCTTTGCACATTGGCCCAGGCTCTACGAGAAGCGCCAGAACGCTCCTTAGCGGCGTTACTAGGAAGCTGGCATGGCCGACCCGAAGGTGAAGCATTAGCCTCCATCGCAGCTGCTGAAAGCCTTTTGCCCGATGCCGACAGCACATTGGAAGCTGAAGCGCTGAGCCATCGCTTACACAGCCGATTACTCGAACAGCGCATTGCTCATGCCGATAACACACTGCAAAAATCGCCAAATATGGAAAACCTACTGGCTTTAACGCTGGCAAAGCGTGAGTTCGCTGACTGGATGCGTCAATTGCCGCAAGCACCGAGTAGCTGAGTACGCTTGTGAGCTGACAAACACCCCCTTCTCGGCTTATAATCCCGCTCTTATTTTGCAGCCGTTGCGCGAGGGGCCACATGAGCACCAAAAAGCCGAACACGCCAGATCCATCTCAGCAAGACGCAGATGGACCAGACGATATGCCGTTGGATAAGGCAAAGCGTAACTCCCTGCTCGCCGAGCTCATCAAGCGCGGCAAAGATCAAGGCTATCTGACCTATGGCGAGGTGAACGATCACCTTCCTGAATCGGTCACTGAAAGCGAGCAAATCGAAGACATCATTCAGATGCTCAATGACCTGGGCATTCCGGTGCACGAGCGCGCGCCTGCCGCTGACGACCTCATGCGTGAGGAAACGCCAGAAGCCAGCGACGATGACCTCGCCGCCGAAGAAGCCGCTGCCGTTTTGGCCTCGGTGGAGAACGAACCCGGCCGCACCACCGACCCCGTGCGTATGTATATGCGCGAAATGGGCACGGTCGAGCTGCTCACCCGCGAAGGCGAAATTGCTATCGCCAAACGCATCGAAGAAGGCATCCGCGACGTTCTGCACGCCATGGCTTATTGGCCACGTGCGGTGGAATTACTAGTCGATGAGTTTGATGCAATCGATGCTGGCGAGCGCCGCATTAATGACGTTATCTCTGGCTTTTTAGATCCTGATGATGATGGCGCTAGCGCACCTAAAGAAGTTGATCACAACGCGGCCCTAGCCGCGTTGGCCGCCAAGAAAGCCAAAGAGGCGAAAGACGCTAAGGATGCAAAAGGCTCAAAAGACGCCAAAGCAGACGATAGCGAAGAGGAAGAAGAAAGCACTACTGATGACGATACTGCCGATGAAAATGATGGCGGCATCGACATGGAAAAGCTGGCAGCGCGCGTGGATGCACTACGCAAGCAGCTAAAGAAAACGGACAACTCCGAAGAGCGCCAAGGTCGCGAATCGAAAGTGTGGCAAACCAATGTCGAAGAACTGGCTAACCAGTTCATGATGTTCAAATTGACGCCACGCGTGTATGACGGCATCGCTGAGCATATTCGCTCCAACATCAGCATCATTCGTGCGCAAGAGCGCGTGATCATGATTTCCTGCGTACGTCGCGCTCGCATGGATCGCAGCCATTTCCTCGCCGACTTCCCCGGCAATGAAATTGACCTGACGTGGCTAGATGGTGTTGTCAGCAAACGTAAATCGATTGCTAAAGCTCTTGAAACACAACGCGAATATATTATTCGTGCGCAAGAACGCCTGCTTGAAGTTAGTGACAATCATGGCGGCTTAAGCATCGCCGAAATAAAAGCGATCAGCCGCCGCATGAGCGTTGGCGAAGCGAAAGCACGTCGCGCCAAAAAGGAAATGGTCGAGGCCAACCTGCGTTTGGTTATTTCGATTGCGAAGAAATACACCAACCGTGGCCTGCAGTTCTTGGACTTGATCCAAGAAGGCAATATCGGCTTGATGAAAGCCGTCGACAAGTTTGAATACCGTCGTGGCTTTAAGTTTTCGACCTATGCGACATGGTGGATTCGTCAGGCCATCACCCGTTCGATTGCTGACCAAGCGCGCACCATTCGTATCCCCGTGCACATGATTGAGACCATCAACAAGCTCAACCGCGTGTCGCGTCAGATGCTGCAAGAAATGGGTCGCGAACCAACGCCAGAAGAACTCGGCGAACGCTTAGAAATGCCTGAAGACAAAGTGCGCAAAGTCCTGAAGATCGCGAAAGAGCCGATCTCCATGGAGACGCCGATTGGTGATGATGAAGACAGCCATTTAGGTGACTTCATTGAGGACACTTTGGTGACCTCGCCTATCGATGCGGCGACCTCGGAAGGCCTTCGTGAAGCAACGCGTGAAGTTTTAGAAAACCTCACGCCACGCGAAGCGAAAGTGCTGCGTATGCGCTTCGGTATCGATATGAATACCGACCATACCTTGGAAGAAGTGGGCAAACAGTTTGATGTCACTCGTGAGCGTATTCGTCAGATTGAAGCGAAAGCGCTGCGTAAGCTGCGCCATCCAACTCGCTCCGAACACCTGCGTTCATTCCTCGACACTGAGTAATCTGGCAAACGCGGCGCTCTGTGAGTTTGCAGAGCGCCGCCTTTAACAGCTCAATGTTCTTGGACATAAAAAAACCGGCCTTTAAAGCCGGTTTTTTTATGTCTCGCGCATTTTACTTCATGCGGCTCGAACCCATCGCAATCAGCTTTTGATAGCCCGATGGGAAGATGCGCACGACCAAATCTAAAACCTTGGCATCGGCACCAATAAGTAAGCGGCGCTGATTTTTTTCCACGGCACAAAGCATTTGTGCAGCGGCTTCATCGGCAGTGGTACGGAATAGTTTTTCAAACTTGGCGGTGCTGCTCGCATCCATACCAATCTTGCTGATTGACTGATCCATACGCGCCGCTTTGGCGATATTGGTTTTAATGCCACCGGGATGAACGCTGGTCGCGCTCACACCAACTTTTTGCAAATCCAATTCTTCGCGCAAAGCTTCAGTGAAGCCACGCACAGCAAATTTCGAGGCGTTATAGGCGCTCTGCGAAGGCACAGCAATCAAGCCAAACAAGCTGCTGGTGTTAATGATATGGCCATCACCAGCATCCTTTAGGTAAGGCAAGAATGCCTTGGTGCCATGCACCACTCCCCAAAAGTTGATGTTCATGATCCATTCAAAATCATCGTAACCACCACCGTCAACTACTGAGCCGAGAGCAACGCCAGCGTTGTTGAAGATCAAATTTACTTTGCCATGGTCGCCGGCAACTTTATCGGCCCAAGCAAAAACGGCGTCTTTATCGGCAACATCGAGCTTCTGCGAGGTGACTTTAACGCCAGTGCCATCGAGCAGTTTGACTGTTTCAGTCAAGCCTTTTTCATTGATGTCGCTAAGTGCTACGTGACAGCCGCGTGCGGCCAACAACACAGCAAGCGAACGACCCATGCCAGAACCAGCACCGGTGATGGCAGCCACTTTATTCTTGAAATCTTTCATAAGGAAACCCTAATACGGTGACAGTGAACGATGGCACGATATAAGTGACAACGCGCCATGTCAATGGATTTTAAAACCCGCCGCACTTACTCTGAGCGCGACGAGCCTTAACTCAACCTTATAGTGCCGCAGCTAATTCAGCACCTTCACGAATGGCACGACGCGCATCAAGCTCACCAGCCAGCTTGGCACCACCAATTACGTGGTAACGGCTGTCGGTAATTTTGCCTTCAGCATCGCGCGGCAGCATATCTGTCACTGACTCTTGGCCCGCGCACAAAATTACATGATCGACATCGAGGATACGCTCCTCACCATCCACACGAATATGCAAACCAAGGTCATTGACCTTTACATATTCAACTTCGGCGAGCATTTTCACACCAAATTGACCAAGTAATAATTTGTGCGCCCAGCCCGTGGTTTTACCTGGGCCTGCACCCATTTTTTTCACGCCAGGCTTACGTTGCAACATGGTGATTTCACGCGAAGCAAAACGACGCTCAGGTGCCGTTAGGCCATTCTCGGTGACATCAAAATCGATGCCCCAATACTTCGCCCAATGTTCGACCGACTGATTGTGCTCTTCGAGCAGGTAGGCGCAGGTGTCGACACCAATACCTCCGGAGCCAATCACTGCCACGCGTTGGCCAACATTAACTTCGCCGCGCAGAACTTGGGCGTAATCCAACACTTTCGGATGGTCAATGCCAGGAAAGCGTGGAATGCGTGGTTTGACGCCGGTAGCAATGACGATGTCATCAAAGCTTGCCAAATCCTCATGGCTAACACTGGTGTTGAGCTTCACTTTCACGCCGCTACGTTCTACTTCATAGCGATAGAAACGAATGGTTTCTTGGAACTCTTCTTTGCCAGGCACGGCGGCGGCCATATTAAATTGGCCACCGATATCTGCTGCTGATTCAAACAGTGTGACGTCATGACCACGATCGGCAGCTACTGTGGCGGCGGTTAGGCCAGCCATGCCACCGCCAACGACGGCGACTTTTTTCGGCTTCGTCGACTTCACATAGACCAATTCAGTTTCGTAACCCGCACGTGGGTTTACCAAGCAAGTAGCACGCTTGTTTGAGAAGGTCAGATCCAAGCAACCCTGGTTGCAGGCGATACAAGTATTGATAGCTTCTGGCTTGCCTGCCGCTGCTTTATTTACGAAGTCTGGATCGGCCAAGAGTGGACGCGCCATCGAAATCAAATCGGCATCGCCGCTTTCAACGATGTCTTCGCAAACCTCAGGCGTATTGATGCGGTTTGATGCCATCACCGGCACCTTCAGCTCTTTTTTGATGCGCGCAGTAACGCTACGGAAAGCCGCACGTGGCACTTGCGTGGCGATGGTCGGGACACGCGCTTCATGCCAGCCAATACCGGTATTGAGAATAGTTATGCCTGCGGCCTCAAGGGCTTTGCAGATGGTCACGATCTCATCCCAGGTATTACCACCGGGCACTAAATCGATCAGCGACATGCGATAGCAAATAATGAAGTTCGGGCCAACTTTTGCACGCACGGCCTTAACAATTTCTACCGGTAAGCGCATGCGATTTTCTACCGAGCCACCCCATTGATCGGTACGCTGGTTCACTCGTGAACAGATGAACTGGTTCAGCAAATAACCTTCTGAACCCATGATCTCCACGCCGTCGTAACCGGCCATTTGTGCCAAACGAGCAGAGTGAGCGTAGTCTTTGATGGTCGACAGAATAACCTTTTCGGTCATTGCCTTTGGTTTAAACGGGTTAATGGCCGACTTCACCGCCGACGACGACACCTGAAATGGGTGATAGCCATAACGACCGGCGTGCAGCATTTGCATAAGAATTTTGCCACCGTGCTCATGCACCGCTGACGTCACTCGGCGATGATTCAAAATATCGCCGTAACTATTCATGGTGCCGGCTGCAGGCAGCAACCAACCTTGGCGATTCATTGCGATACCACCGGTAATCATCAATGCCGTACCGCCCTTGGCGCGCTCAGCAAAATAGGCCGCAAGCTTGCCGTAATTCCAGAAGCGATCTTCTAAGCCAGTGTGCATGGAGCCCATGACGATGCGGTTGCGAAGCGTGGTGAAGCCTAGATCGAGCGGGGCCAGCATGTGATTAAAAGCAGTCATTGTAATTAAGTCCTCGTCAAAACGACGTTAGCGCGCTAAAGTTAACACCGTTAAGATACGAGGATTTACGGCAATGTCAAGAGCGCCAAGCAAGCCTAGCTATCATCATGGTGACCTGCGTCATAGCATAATTACAGCGGGTCTTGCTCGCATTCGAGCTGAGGGCGTGCAGGCTTTGAGCTTACGACAATTGGCGGATGAGCTTGGCGTTTCGACACCAGCGCTTTATCACCACTTCCGCAGCAAGCACGCCTTACTCACAAGCCTAGGTGAGGCTGCGATGGCGGAGTTTGTGGTGGTCATGCAGGCGGCCATCACAAGCGATGCTAGCGCGGAAAGTTTTGCACTGGGTTACGTCGGCTTTGCTCGTCGCGAGGCCGCGCTGTATGACTTAATTTTCGGCAGCCTGCTCTGGCGTGACCCTAATGCAGAATCATTTCGAACGGCTGCTAGGGCACATGTGCGCATCATTACGCAGCATGTTCAGAGCATGCAAGATCGCGGAGAACTACCCGCCAGCGTCAGCGCCCTACGTGTCGTGCAGGTTGCTTGGGCCACGCTTCATGGCCTCTGCCGTATGTATAACGATGGCCTGGCATTTACCGCAGAGACTATCGAGGACATCGCAAAAACGGCTATGGCATTGATTCATCAAGCCTTAGACAAAAGCTCGCCGTAGAGCTTGTGTGTAATACAAAAATAATAGCAATACAGGCAGGGTAAGCGTCTTGATTTAGCGATGAGACTGCCGACATGCACAACGTTCTCCGCCTCGCCATCATCGGTGCCGGCGCCAGCGGCTTAATAGCCGCCAGCGAAGCTCAGCATCAAGGCCTGCTCTGCACAGTCTTCGATAAAGCCCGCCGCGCCGGTGGCCGACTGGCTTCGCGCCGCAGTGACTGGGGCAGCTTTAATCATGGTGCACCGTTTTTATCCATGCCAACACAGGCTCCCACTCCCAGCGATCCGCGCCTGCAACACGCCCTGAGCCATGGACTGAGCACACTTCATGTCAGCGCCATCCATGGTGAAAAACAGCCTGCGTTTGTGCCTAGCGACAGCATCAATAGCCTCGCACAGCTGTGGACACAAGGCCTTACCTGCCACTTTGAACACACACTGTACGAGCTCAAGCACGACGGCAATAATTGGTGGCTGAAATTTAGCGAGCAGCTGGGTTGGCTTGGGCCATTTGATCGAGTACTGATGACCTGCCCACCAGTACAAGCATTGGCATTACTATCGAAGCTACCCAGCCAGTATCGCCTGTGTCAGCAGCTACAAACGATGCACCATGCGCCCTGCTGGAGTGTGCGCTGGGCGCCAAAAGCCTCGCCAGCACTCGCAGCCGGCGTTTTCATTCGCGATGACTTGCAGGCCAGTGGCATTGCTCTGTGCATCCGTGAAGACCTGCGCCCTCAAGGTGGCGGCGCACCCCGTTTTACGTTGCATGCTACGGCAGCATGGAGCGCGGCGCATCTAGAAGAGAGTAGCGAAAGCGTAGCTCTAGCACTCATGCACGCTGCCGCTGAAGCACTCAAATTGCCCGCCAGCACAGAATCTTTAGAGGCTCATCGCTGGCGTTATGGCTATGTCAGTGCTGCCGCCGGTAAGGCATATTTGCGTGGCGAGCATGGCCTGTTTTATGCCGGCGATGCCTGCTTGGGCGCAACTGCTATCGATGCCATGCACAGCGGCTTGGCGGCAGCCGACGCCCTCTGCGCCGAACTGCCGTTGACAGCCTAAGGTCGTCATGAACCCATCGCTGCCACTTAAAGATAACGCACAGGCCATTGTCTGGTTTCGCCACGATTTACGCCTGCATGATCATGCACCATTACGACTCGCCAGCCGCGCTGAGCGATTACTTGCGGTCTATTGTCTGCCACCGCATTGGCTGGCGCTGGGGCCAGCGGGGGTGCCACGTATTGGTGTGCATCGCCTTGCATATCTTGGCCAAGCATTAGGCGCGCTTGATACCTCGCTTCGTGCCTTGGGCAATGAGCTGATGATTGTGCTCGCCGAGCCGGTGCAAGCGCTCGGCGATATCAGCCGAGCCTTAGGTGAAGCACCGATTTTTGTGCATGCCCATCCCGGCTGGGAAGAACGCGAGGCCATTGCGAAGTTGCAGGCAAGCGGCGTAACAGTGCAGGCTGTGCACGGCGGCGGTCTGTTTGACCCCGATGATTTGCCGTTTGCGCTTGAGCCATTTCCAGTGCCATTCACGCGTTTTCGCAAACTCATTGAGACCGCACAATGGCCAAGTGTGGCTCCGCTGGCTGCACCAACGGCACTGCCACCATCCGCTGAGTTGCCCGCAGATTTTTATGCTCAGGCACGCGAACAGGTTGCGGCTTTATTGCATTCACACAGCGCATCGGCACAGCAGTGTTCAACCGCCACCCGTAGCGCATTGCCTTATACCGAGCCTGCCTGGCAGGGCAGCGAGACCGCTGGACTGGCGCATCTGGCGCGCTATTTCAGCAGCGGTCTCGTGGCCGATTACAAAACCACGCGCAACGGCTTGTTAGGCAGCGATTATTCGAGCAAATGGTCGCCGTGGCTGGCTGTGGGCAGTCTCTCAGTGCGCGAAATTGAAGTACAACGACTGGCCTATGAGATGCGCTTAGGCGCCAATGACGGTAGCTATTGGCTCTGGTTTGAGCTGCTCTGGCGCGAGTATTTTCAGCTACTGATGTGGCGCTATGGCCGGCGCTGCTTCAGCCGGAGTGGCATCCAAAATCAGCTCTCGCACAGCAGCGCAAAAGCACGTCATAACCCTGCTGCTTTTGCTGCTTGGTGCCAAGGTAATACTGGTTGCGACTGGGTCGATGCCGCCATGCGCGAACTCGCCGCCAGCGGCTATATGGGCAATCGCATGCGGCAAAATGTCGCCAGTTATTTGATTCACGATTTAGCGCTAGACTGGCGCTTGGGTGCAGCGTGGTTTGAGCATCAGCTCATCGATTTCGATGTCGCCAGCAACCAAGGCAACTGGCTCTACCTCGCTGGCGCCGGTACCGATCCGCGCAGCGATCGTCGCTTCAGCCCATCACGCCAAGCCGCTATGTATGACCCCGATGGCGCTTATCAGCGCTATTGGTTATCCGAACGACATCATTCCGATCAGGAGCACATGCGATGAATACCACATGGATTACCGGCGCTGCCGGCACAGTCGGCTCGGCCCTCGCCGAAAGCTTAGCGGCAAAAGGCCATCGTTTAGTACTAACCGGTCGCGATGCCGAGCGCCTACAAACGCTGGCCGATCGACTCGATACGCCCTGCCATATTGCCGCTGGCGATGTGGCTGAGCCGGGCGTGGCCGCCGACTTACGCGTTAGCGCCGAAGCTGCCATGGGGCCCATCACTGGCTTTGCCCATTGCGTAGGCTCGACGTTTATTAAGCCGTTGCACCTCACGCGCGAGGCCGATTTTGAGGCCGTGATGAAGCATAATTTTTACTCGGCGGCCTACTGCCTAAAAGCCTTTGTCGATGGCGCGCGCAAACATCGCGAGCCCTCGGCGGCTGTTTTGGTCGGCTCATTGGTGGCACATGCCGGCTTTCCTAATCATGAAGCCATCGGTAGCGCCAAGGCTGCCGTCGCCGGGCTCGCGCTGAGCACCGCGGCGACTTATGCCGACAAAGGCATACGCGTCAATTGCGTGCACCCGGCCCTAGTCGTGTCGCCACTGGCAGGACGCCTGACCGACAGCGACGAAGCCATCGCGCGCAATAGCAAACCTAACCCTATGCAGCGCATCGGCCGCGGCCCTGATATTGCCGGGCTGATGGCGTTTTTACTGAGCGATGAGGCGAGCTGGATCACCGGCCAAAATATTAATATCGATGGTGGCCAAGCACTAATTCATCCACTACCACGCGGCTAAATATAGGCGAGTGGCTCAACGCTAAACTCAGCACACATTCGCCCATGCACCGCTATTTGCCGGTAGCATGGGCGCTTTCGCGCCACCGGAGTCTTCAATGACCACACTGAATTTGCACCGCGTATTGCCACTGAAGCGCTCCTTGGTGGAAGTCTTTCGCTACCTACGCGATTTCGACAATATCGAGCAATGGGACCCGGGCGTATTTAGCGCTGAGCGCGAGGCCACGAGCTCAACACAGGAGCTCGAAAGCACCCACGGCGATTCAGTATCTCGCTCTGGGCTGAGCAAGCCGTCCTTCGCGTTGCAACTCAATGTCATGGGCCGCTCTGTGCCCATGCGCTACACACTCGACATTTGCGAGCCACCATCAGAGCAAGGTCAGGCACGCCTAGTGCTCACCGGCATTGGCGATGGCTTTACTGCTGTCGATACGCTCGCGCTGAGCGCCACTAGCGCGAACGAATGCACGCTAGATTATCGCGCCGACATCACCACTGCAGATGTCCCGAGCTTACTCATGCCCGTGTTGAATTGGTGGGGCAGCCGCCTTAGCGATGCCGCGATGAACGGCCTCAAAGGCGCGCTAGAAAATGACGGGCCCTCGCAGCCCGGCGCCCTAGCACGACTAGCCGAGCGCTTAGTCTTACCCGGCATGATCAACTACACCCGCCGCGGCTATCGCAAGATGCCCTCGCGTGGCCTCTCGCGCTACCTCGATGGCCGACGCGTTGGCATTAGCGGTGTGACATCCGGTTTAGGGCTGGCTTGCGCGCAACAGTTGGCGCGATTGGGAGCCGACTTAGTGTTGATCGGCCGCGGAGCTGAGCGCTTAGCGCAAGCAGCGGAAAGCATACGCCCGTGGGCCAGCCACGCCATCGACATTCAATGCATTGAGGCTGAGCTCTCCAACATCGCCAGCACGCGCGCGCTCAGCCAACAGCTATTGGCGCTTGAGCGGCCATTAGATGTCTGGATCAATAACGCCGGCGCGCTATTCGATTCACAAGCGCTTACTAGCGATGGCCTAGAGCGCACCATGGCGGTGAATTTCGTCGCGCCCGCGCTGCTCACTCAAGCTCTCGCGCCAATGCTCGCCGCACGTGGCGGCCGCATCATTCAAGTCGTCTCCGGTGGGCTCTACACACAAGGCATTCGGCTCGATGACATGGCCTTCGCCAATGAGCCCTTTAACGGCCCCCAAGCCTATGCCCGAGCCAAACGCGCTTTGCTCGATGTTAGCCAGTACTGGGCCACGCAACATCGTGGCCTAGGCCTGCACACCATGCATCCCGGCTGGGCCGCAACGCCTGGCGTAGCCAGCGCCCTGCCCGACTTCAATCAGCGCATGGGCAAATGGCTACGCAACGCGCGCCAAGGCAGCGACACCGCCGTCTGGCTCGCCAGCCATCCCGTGTTTGCACAAGGCCAACACAGCGGTGAGTTTTGGTTTGATCGCGCCCGCCGCCCCGGCGCACTACTGCCCAACACCGCCAGCAGCAAAACCGACGTGCAAGCATTAATTTCTTGGTATGAAGAACAGATTTCTGTCTAGTCGAGCGGCATCGTGCTTGCTACACTGCGCGCCTGCATTTCGGCGTCAAGCCACTCGTGCGGGCCTGTAGCTCAGTTGGTTAGAGCAGAGGACTCATAATCCTTTGGTCGTCGGTTCAAGTCCGACCGGGCCCACCAATTTATGATACTAGTCAATTACTTGCACCTTAACGGCATGTCTTCACGTAGCTTAAAGGTCCAGTGCTCTCGGAAGAACAGTTAAAGCAACGTCCGGAGTTAGTTGACCGCTACAAAATGACGCTTAGCTAGTGCCAAAAAATCTTAATCGCCTATCTCGCCAAGATCATTTGGTTATCCAATCGGCTCGCTCATAGCAAAAAGCTAAAAATAACTGCATCCAATCTGCCACGCGCTGCGTATAGGTCTAGCAACACCACCATAACGCTTAGAATTCGTGGAGTTACCCTATGATCAATCGCAAATCCCAACGCCCGCGCCTGTTGCCTTTAGTCGGCATGATGCTGATGGCTAGCGCGACCGTTGCTACTACCGCATACGCCTCAAGTCACCGTGAAGCGCCATACATCACCTCACAACCGAAAGTCGATGGCACTGACTTTTATATGTTCCGCAGCTATGAAGCTAACCGTCAGAACTTTGTAACGCTGATTGCTAACTACCTACCGCTACAAGATGCCTACGGCGGACCAAACTACTTCTCTCTCGACCCGAATGCGCTTTATGAAATTCATCTCGACAATAACGGCGATGCGGTCGAGGACATTACTTTCCAGTTTCGCTTCAAAAATACGCTTAAAGACCTAAAGGTTCCCGTAGGCGGCAAAATGACCTCAATACCTTTAGTCAACTTGCCACCCCAAGGCAATGTTCCGACGCTTAATGTAGATGAGTCATTCACCGTCACCATGGTAAAAGGCCCACGTCGTGGCGCTAACAGCTCGCGCCAACTGCTGACCAATGCTGCTGGTGGCGGCAGCACATTCACTAAGCCAGTCGATAACATCGGCAACAAATCTATTCCCAACTACGCCTCCTATGCGAACCAGTTTATCTACAACGTAGACATTCCAGGCTGCTCCACGCAGGGCAAAATATTTGTCGGTCAGCGTAAAGATTCCTTTGTGGTGAACTTGGGCGAGACCTTTGACTTGATCAATATTGCCAACCCTGTTGGCAGCGAAAGTGTTGAGCGCGACGATCTCGCCGATAAAAACGTCACCACATTGGCCATGGAAATACCCAGTAGCTGCTTAACCGCTGGCAATGAAAAGGTTATTGGGGGCTGGACTACCGCTAGCGTACGCCAAGCGCGTTTGATCAACCCTAAACCCGGCAGCAACAATAACTCCGCAAGCAAGGAAGGCGGCCCATGGGCACAAGTTTCACGCCTCGGCATGCCGCTGGTGAATGAAGTTATTATTGGTCTAAAAGACAAAGATAAATTCAATGCCAGCCAGCCAAAAGATGATGCGCAGTTTGCCGACTACGTGACCAATCCATCACTACCATTTTTGATTGAGGCGCTATTTCAAACGCCAGCACCCACGAACTTCCCGCGAACCGATTTAGTCACAGCGTTCTTAACCGGCGTTCCTGGCTTAAACCAACCGGCTAATGTGAAAGGTTCAGAAATGCTGCGCTTAAATACGTCTGATGTGCCGCCAGTACCTGCAGCAAATCAAAATCGCCTAGGTGTTGTAGCAGGCGACAATGCCGGCTTCCCCAATGGCCGTCGCCCTGGCGATGATGTTGTCGATATTGAGCTACGTGTAGCTATGGGCTTGCTCTGTCATGCAGGTCTTGGCGTTTGCTCTCCTGATGATGCTAAAGCAGGCACGCTGGGCTTTACTGATGGCGCAATCCAACAAGCAAGCCAGTTCAACAGCACCTTCCCATACCTGAAAACACCATTAGCTGGCGCTACATCCACTAACTAAGCCACCAACAGGAGAGTGACGATGAACAAATTCACCCCACTCGCCTTAGTCACAGTAGCCGCGTTCGCGCTGGCTGCCTGTGATGGCGAAAACAATAAGGCCGTAGCTAACGATGGTTTTGTTGCTGAGGTTCGCGCATTGCTTAATGACATGAGCGAAGCGATGGAACCTATGCAGGCGCTATTTGATCGCCTGATAGCTACAACGCCAGAAACGACGGAGCCGGAGCCTCTATGAGGCTTGGGCTACTTCTTGTCCTGAGTACGCTAGTGTCGACGCCCTTATGGGCGGCCGACACCATGCGCCAGGTTATTACACCTTCCGACGACAGCATCGTGTTGGAATCTTTGCCGTCTGGCCCACGCATCAGCGCACCAACCACACCTACAAATACACGCTCACTGGCTTCACAACTAGAACGCGTGCAAAGCTTACTCACTATCGCCAGACAACAAGGCGACCCTAGATATTTAGGCTATGCCGATGCGCAGTTGCGCATGCTGCTAGCCAAACACCCCGCCGAACTTGGCATTCAATTACTTCAAGCACGATTGCTGCAAGCAAATCATCATTTTGATGCTGCAGAGCGCGTGCTCAATGCCCTACTGGCCTCGCCTTCTGCCGTGCATTCAGAAGCAGCATTAATGAGCGCATCGATTGCCCTAGTTCAAGGCCGCTATGCTCATGCCACAAAGCGCTGTCATCAGCTCACAGGCCTTGCGATGTTGCCGTTTTCTTTGATCTGCCAAGCGCAAGTGCAAGGAGCGACCGGGCAAGCAAGCGAAGCACTGGCCAGGCTCAATGCCTTGCCCGCCAAGCAGCTAGGGCTAACCTCGGATCAACGCACGTGGTGGCGCCTGAGTCAGGCCGACATGGCCGATAGACTCGGATCCGATAACAGTGCCGAGGACGACTATCGAGAAGCGGCAGCTGCTGGATCAGCTGAGGCCGTAGCTGCCTATGCCGACTGGTTATTTTGGCAAGGGCATGCACGCGATAGCCTGAGCTTGCTTGCGCCGTGGACGGCCCACGATGGTCTGCTCAGCTTACTCACGCGAGCCGAACAACAGCTAGGCCTTAGCAAATCTGCAACTGCGCATAAGCAGCAAGCGCTTGGTCGCTGGCAGGCATTCCTAGCGCGAGGCGAGCCTGGCCATGAGCGCGAACTAGCCACATTTTATTTGGATGTAATGCAGCAACCCGCAACTGCTTTACGCCTTGCTCAGCGCAATTGGACGGTGCAGCGCGAAACCGCTGACTACCGCATATATATTCGAGCCGCCTTAGCGCAATCTGCCAAAAAAGACTTAGCTATCTTGGCCAAATGGCAAGCCAGCACTAAGTTTGAAGATGTCCGTGTACAGCGCTGGCTGAGTGCTGGAAATGCCGCGTTACCGAGCTCAAATAAATGAGTCATTGTCTGCGGATTTTTGCGGGCATCTGCCTTTTACTGCTGGCTTCGCTGAGTTGGGCGCATAAAGCAGGCGATAGCTATTTAACGATTGAGCAAGACGGCCCTGTACTTGGTGTGACATGGGATGTGGCGCTGCGCGACTTAGATTTGCTGCTCGTACTCGATAGCAATAATGATCATCAGCTAACGTGGGGCGAAGTACGCACGCGCAGTGCCGATATAGAAAGCCTGCTGCAAAGCCAACTAACACTGAAGCTGGGTAAGCACGCCTGCGAATGGCTGGGCCAGTCGGCTCCGCTGGGCGTAGTGCAACATAGCGATGGGCTGTATGCCGCTCAGCACTGGCTAGTTACTTGCCCCGGTGCACAAGATGGTGATGCGCTGAATATCGACTATCGCCTGCTAAACGGCATCGATAGCCTGCACCGAGGGCTGCTCAGCCTGCACTCAGGAAACCAGCACAGCACAGCCGTGCTTCGCCCCGATCAAGGTGCCGTTGATATCGCTACCGACTCCAGTCTGTGGTTAACGTTTACGCGCTTTATGCATGAGGGCATTCATCATTTGCTCTCTGGCTACGACCATATTTTATTTTTACTGTGCTTGCTGCTACCGGCCTGTCTAGCGCGCCAAGATAAACAGTGGCTACCCTCGCGTTCATTTCGCTCAGCCATAACGCATACGGCTGGCGTTGTGACCGCCTTTACTGTGGCACACTCGATCACCTTGGCGCTTGCTGCACTTCAAGTGGTTGTGCTGCCTTCACGATGGGTAGAGTCGGCTATTGCTGCCTCCATTGTGCTCGCCGCCGTGCACACAATATCGCCACGCCTGATTCACTCGCGCGCACTGCTGGCCGGCCTCTTTGGTCTGATTCATGGCTTTGGTTTTGCTGGCGTATTGCAAGGATTACCGCTTACCACGGGCCCTCGCCTTTCAGCTCTAGCAGGCTTTAACACCGGCGTTGAGCTAGGCCAACTAAGCATTGTCTTAGTGTTATTTCCACTACTTTGGTGGGCTAGATCTTCACGCATTTATCGCAAATTTGTACTGCCTGTTGGCAGCTTACTCATCGCTCTGGTGGCGAGTATTTGGCTGTTGCAACGGGTATTTGAATGGCAACTTATTCCGGGGTAATTATGGCCGACGAACTGGCCGACTTGGTCACACGCATGGGTGCTGGTGACCAACAAGCATTTGCGACGCTTTACCAACGCACGTCACCAAGGCTATTCACTTTAGCCATTTCGGTTTTGCGCAATCGCGACTTAGCGCAGGAAGTGCTGCAGGAAGCTTTTATCAATATTTGGCGCTCAGCTAGCAGCTATCACGCAGGTAAAGGCAGCGTGCAAGTCTGGCTAAATGTCATTGTCCGAAATCGATGCATAGATAGTTTACGGCAACGCACAAGCCGTATTGAAGAAGTTGACTTAGTCGACTGGCCAGAATTGGTTTCTGAGCAACCATCGCCATTACAGGCCTTGCAAACTCAACATGAAGCTACCGACTTAGCACGCTGTATGGATGGCCTCGATAGCCAGCAGCAACGCGCTCTTACGCTGGCATTTTTTCATGGCCTAAGCCATCGCGAACTGGCCGAAAAGCTCGCAGCCCCACTGGGCTCGGTGAAGTCACATGTCCGCCGCGGCTTAGCAAACTTACGGAGGTGCCTACATCATGCAACTATCTAATGAGATGACTGACGCCCTTAGTGCCGAAGCTGCCTTAGGGACACTGCGTGGAGCAGCAGCTAAACGCTGGCAACGATTGAGCGCCGCGGACTCAAAGCTTATTGACCAAGTTGCAAGTTGGGAGCAGCTCTTAGCGCCGATGGCAAACTGGCTACCGGAAACGCCCGTACCGACTGGAGTGTGGAATGGTATTGAGCAGGTACTTTTTGCCGCGCCAGTACCTTTGCCTGCTCGCCGCTCAACGAATGCACGCTGGATTGGTGCAACCTTAGCTATGGCCGCAAGCCTTGGCCTCTGGTTAGCGTTACCGTCAGCTCCTACGACCATTTCAACTCCGGCTTTGCAGCTGAAAACACTGGCAACGCTGAGCAGTGAACATCAGCTCGCTCGCTGGCAAATTAGCCAGCGTAGCGACGGCCAAGTCAGCGTCTCAGTCAACGTGGCTTGGCAACAACCTGCTAATCGAAGCCTGCAACTCTGGGCTATCGATACAGAAGGTACTCCGCACTCGCTAGGGATAATTACCTTGGTTGAACAAAGCTCCACGCTAAACCTCAGCGTTACTCAGCGCGATCAGCTAAGTCGAGTTACGGTTTTTGCTATTAGCGATGAACCACTTGGTGGCTCACTCAATGCTCTGCCCAGCGGCCCAGTTATATTTAGCGGTAAAGCCTCCAAAAGTTAGAGCACCGTAAGTCTGTAGTAGTCAATTAATCTCAGACACGGTTTTAGGTTTTTCTTCAGCAATTTACGACGCTAATATGGTCATAAGGCCTAGCTATGCAGGAAGCCATCAACACCCTATGACCTAAGGCTGCTGTCAGGGCATACTAAGCACTAAGAAAAATTCGCCTGGGGTACGTTTTGACTAATCAGCCGAACTGGCTACGCGCCATATTATTGGCCACCGCCATGCTGTCTGCACCGACGGCCTGGAGCGTAGAGCCCGCCAGCAAAGATGCGCCCCCTCGCGAAGCTGCTGTACCTAGCGCACAAGAAGTCACGCTGACGCATTTACAGGCCGAGATTGCCGATTTGCAGGCATTGCTAGTCGGTCAGCTGCCACAAAACGCCTCGCTGCCAGCGCTATTTGAAATTGACTTAAGCGATGCGCAGGCCGTGACGCAGCGCATCCAATCGCTGCAAGAGCGGCTAAGTGTCGAGATAGAGGAAGCGCCAGCGACAAATAGCAGTGCGGAGAAAAAAGACACCGCACCAAGCAAGAAGGCTGGCACCGAGCAAGTGCAATCTAAAGCTCCCGTCGCTCAGGCAGACCATTTTGTTTTATTGCGACGTGAGCGTGATCGCCTGCGCTTGAGCTTTCTGCAGCTGCCAGCAGAGCGACGCGTCGCGCTCATTGAGCAAGACCGCTTAAAGCGCGCGCAAGAATCATTGCTGGCCGAACAAGCGGCTTCGGCAAAGGCTTTAGCATCTACTGAACTTGCTCGCGATAACGCGCTGGCCGCTGCTACTGCCGCGCGTAATGATGGCGAGCGCGTATTGGCGACTGAAGAGGCGCGTCTATTAGCGCAACTCAGCGAGCTTGCAGCGCTGCGCCAACAATGGGCCGAATCTAATCAAACCCAGCTCGATCAACGCCGAGAATTATTTGCCCGTTACGCAGCTGTCTCGCAGCAAACACCATTGCCAAGCGCGCAGGCCGACGAACTTTATAGCAGCATTCGTAGCGATTTAAAGAGCCTGCGCGAAGGTGCGGCGCAAGCGCTAAACAGACTCAATAGCGCCAGTCAGCTGCCCCTACGAGAAGAGCCGCTATCGCTAAACGACAGCCGCTTTGCCGCTCACGGCGCGCTAGTCGCACGCATCATCCAGCTACGCCAGCGCATAGCACAAGAAACCGCACAGCTCACAGAGCGCGAGCAGCAAGAGCGCTATCAAGACGCCAATACTAAGATGACTGGCCTGCGAACTTTACAGGCCCAGCGCGTGACTTTACTAGGCCAGCTCAGCCCCGAAAAGCGCTCAGAGGCAACCGGCTTTAATACCCAAGGCATGGCTCGGGTGCTCGATGAAATCGCCCACGTTCGCCTCATGGCTAGCTGGTATCCGCTGCAACGAGCGCATGACGCCCAGAGCCTATTCTCGCTGCTGCAAGATGTGTTTACCGCCGGCAAACTCGGCATTGATTTACTAAAGCTACTGCTGCTTATCGGGCTCAGCGTATGGGTGCGACGCCGCTGCCGAGGCTGGATTAATCGCGCTCGGCAATGGCTCATCACGCATGTGCAGCCAAAGACTTTACGCGCCAATATCGATCGCGCCGCCATCACCCTCACCGCTGTTGCCCGCGAACTCACCTTACTGCTAAGCATCTATCTGATTTTCGACTGGCTTTATGCGTCGGAGTTGATCATTGCTGAAGTGGCTGTGCTGCGCAAACTAGCCTATGCCTATGGCTTTTACGCACTGGCTTTGGCGCTGATTCACCGAGTATTTCTCACCGCCATTTCTCGCTACCGAGCAGTTAGCAACGAGCTCAATCACAAGATTTTGCGCTCATTACGCTGGGTCGCGCGCTGGGCCTTAGTAGTCACCATTTACCTAATTTTTGCGCAAGCCTTACTCGGTCGCGGTGCGCTTTATGGCATTGCCGAGGACGTTGCGACGCTTGGTGGTTTGATCGTGGCTTGGCGCTTAATCCGCGCCTGGCGTAGCGAAGTCACGCAAGCGTATTTGAGCTATTCGCCAAATGGTCGCTTAGCTGAACTAGTTCATAAAAGCCAAAATCATAGCTATGGTTTAGCCCTTGCCGCCATGGCATTTATCTTCGTTGCAGCGCGTGGCTTATGGACATGGGTCAGCGATTTAGCGCTTGGCTTTGAACAAACACGCAAGGCCTTAGCCTACTTATTTCGCCGCCAACTCGAGCGCAAATCGCGCAATCAAGCAGATGCTTTTGAGGTCGCACCACTGCCGGAAGAACTGATGCTGGCATTCAGCGAAGAGCCCGCTACTGCCGACCTCAGCATCGATAACTTCCCTAAGCTCAACACTGTCCTAGAGAAAGCTATCGCGCTCCATGATGGCGGCCGTGGCGACTTGATCGCGCTAACGGGCGATCGTGGCGCCGGCAAAACTAGCTGGCTGATGGCGCTCAAACGCAGCCTGCCGGACGATATGACCTGTGTTTATCACAGCCTAGAAGAGCGTAATTATCAGGCCGATGGTGTTTGCCTATTGCTCTGCCACGCGCTCGGCATCGCAGACTCGACAGATCCAGATCAAATCATTGCTCAGCTGCACGCGCAGCGCCCGCAAGTTGTGCTGCTCGACTTAGGCCAAAACCTAATGTTGCGCACAGTCGGCGGCTTGGCTGGCTACGATGCCTTTGTCTACATCGCTCAGGCCACTGTGGGGCGCGTGCTCTGGGTCATTGCTTTCGCATCATGGCCGTTTGAGTATTTGCAGCGCATCCATCCCAACCGTGATGTCTACGACCAGCACTTGGCACTACCGCCATGGTCTGACCAACGTATTGGCGAACTTATCGATGCACGCATGGAGTCCGCCGGCTTCACTGCCGACTACGACAGCCTGCTTAATAACGATGCCTTAGCGCCAAACCCAACACCACTGATCAACGACGAAGAAGCGGAGCGTGTTGCCGATCGTTATCACCGGCTGGTTTGGGATTATGCCGATGGCAATCCGCGCTTAGCCCTGCATTTTTTCCGTATGTCGTTACAGCTGATCGGCGATAAGCGCGTCGAAGTGCATCTCTTCCCCATGCCTCCGATGAGTGCACTTGAGGACTTCGCCACGCGCACGCACTATGTTTTGGCGTGCTTGGTGCAGCATGAAAACCTCACTGCCCCCGAGGCCGCAAAATCATTATGCTTTGCCTTAAATGAGTGCGAGCGTGCTTTGTACTTGCTACATAAGCGCGGCTTTTTAACCACCTGCGACGACCAACGCTACCGCGTGTCATCGCATTGGAACCGTGCCGTGCTGCGCTTTTTGCAGCGTAAAAAATTACTCGTGGTATGAGGCATACGCAATGAATGACACCACGCAAATTTTGCAATTTATTCGCCCTGGCAGCATCCCCACGGTGCTGATTATTATTGCCTTCGCTTGGGCCGCAGTTCAGCTCTTGCGCAAAGCCAGCGATCAGCTTGGCGACCGCATGGTGGACCGCCGCTTAGCGATTAATCAGCTCGCCACCATCCTTCGTTTCGTTATTTATATCGGCACTATCTCGGCCATTGTGCCGGTGATTTTTGTGCTCTCGGATGAAATGCTGCTGGCCTTGGGCGGCACCATTGCGGTCACGGTTGGCTTTGCTTTTAAAGACTTGGCGGCATCAATTATTGCCGGCATCACTCTGCTCATCGATAAGCCATTTCAAGTCGGCGATCGAGTCAGCTTCGATGGCTATTATGGCGAAATTGTTGCCATTGGCCTGCGCTCGGTACGCTTGGTCACGCTGGATGACAACCTCATCACCATTCCCAATAACAAGTTTCTTAATGACAGCGTTTCCAGCGGCAATGCTGGCGAGCTCAATATGCTCATCCAGCTCGACTTTTATATTGCCATCGACCAAGACCTTGCTAGCGCCAAACGCATTGCGCGTGATGCAATTACTAGCAGCCCATATGCCTATCTCGACAAACCATGGGCAGTGTTGGTTAACGAAGTGGTACATGAGCAATATTTCGCGCTGCGCGTTCGCACCAAGGTCTATGTCATGGATGTGCGCAATGAAAAGCTGCTCGAGTCCGATGTGACCGAGCGCATCGTGCGCGGTTTTGCCGAAGCCAATATTCAACGACCCGCTATTTTATATCGGCTAGCCCCGCGTGAGCCCAGTGAGGCTCTACTCAATAGCGAGCCCGGCACGGCAACGAACATCAGCCCAATGGTTCCTGGCGAGCACGGCGGCCAACCATGATTCCACCGGTTCGAACACAGAAGCCGCGAAAGCGTATTTATATAAAATCTGAGCACTCACCAGAACATGTTTTGCTCCGACGAATCGGTCTTATCCTGGCTTTGATTGGGCTAGTTTTACTGATTTTCTGGCTTGATCGTGATGGCTTAAAAGATACGCACGATGGTCATATGAGCTTCGGTGATGTCGCTTATTTTACCGCCGTCACCATCACCACCGTGGGCTATGGCGACATCGTGCCGATCAGTGATCGCGCTCGCCTAATCGACACTATTTTTGTCACACCGCTGCGCTTAATCATTTGGTTTATTTTCTTAGGCACTGCTTATGAGCTAGTGCTACAACGCTGGCTGGAGACACGTCGCATGACTCGTTTACAAAAATCCCTACGCGACCATGTGATCATTTGTGGTTATGGTCATAGCGGCAGAAGTGCCGCACACGAGGCAGTATTGCGCGGCACGCCTATCGGCCAAGTGCTGATCATTGACCAACATGCTGAGAACTTAAAAGCCGCAGCAGAACATGGCTATATTGGCCTTTTAGGCGATGCCACTAGCGAATATATACTCACCGATGCCGGTATCGCGCAGGCTAAAGCAGTGCTCATTTGCCTTGGTCGCGATGATGCTGCCGTGCTCACGATATTGACCTCTCGCCACCTGAACCCGAGTGTTCGCGTTATCGCATCTGCCAGTGAAGAGGAGAATATTAAGCTCATTCGCCAAGCCGGCGCAGACGCCATCATCGCGCCATCGATTGTCGGCGGCTACTTAATGGCGGACTCTGTTGAGTCCACTCATGTCGCAGACTACATCAATGATCTCATGCAATCCGATGGCCGCGTTCGCTTAATTGAGCGTGCCGTAGAGCCAGAGGAGATCGGTAAAACTATGCGCGAGCTAGGACCAAATTTAGTTGTTCGCATTAATCGCGGCGGTGAACATATCGGTTTCTGGGAGGGCGAGCGTTCACGTGCTCAGCCCAATGATCGACTGCTAGAAATTGAGCCCAGCCAAGCTACAGACACACCTTAGCCTATGATGCTCGCGGCACTGGCTCCTCAGTATTGGGAGCCACTAGCTGCAAGGTCTCAAGAGGCATCTCTACTCCTGCTGCGCGCAATGTTTCAAAAACGCTCTCGCGTAAGGCAAAACGCAGCTCAACATGCTCACGCTCATTGATAATCCATGCCTGCAGCTCCAAGGCAAGGTTATAGTCATTCAAGGCCGTAACTACCACTCGCGGCGCAGGCTCGCTCATATATTCAGGCTTATCCTTAAGGATGCCTAAGAGCAGTTCACGAACGCGGCCCAAGCTCTCCTCCACACCCACTGTCACCGCAATATCGATGCGTAAATTAGGAAAGTTGGTGTAGCTAGCTACGGTTTGATTAATTACTTCGGTATTTGGCACCGCCAGCATTTTGCCATCGCGCGTGATGATGCGTGTTGACCGCAGCGTGATGCGATCAACACGACCGTATTGACCATCAACTTCAACTAAGTCGCCAATCACAAATGGTCTATCAATAAAAATTAAAATGCCTGAGATCAAATTCGACAACGCATCTTTGGCCGCAAAACCTATGGTCAAGCCAGCAATGCCCAGTGAAGCAATGACTGCCCCAGTCTGTACGCCAGCCGTATCTAGCGCACTAATAAAACCAACCGCCAACACACCGTATTTCAATAGTGTTTGCATAAATGACACAGTGGTCTCATCAACACTACTGCGCGCAGATGCGACATTTAAAGCCACTCTGAGCAATCGCCAAATAACATAAAAAGCCATGAATACTGCCAAGGCAGTGGCGATGTTAATCAGGCCATTGACGGCCGTTTGCGCCATTTCTTCCATTGAAAAAGCATCTTGTAACCGTGCCAGCAAACGCGAGCTCAACTCATCCATACCAGCCTCTAATTCATTAATGATGACTTTTGTTTACACCACAGCTCAGCCTTGTATGATCCAAGTATTCACTCAATTGCGTCAACACAACTCTGGGTAGCACATGGACTTCTTGCAATGGCTAGATCAAGTAACCCAGCTACTCACACATCCGCTACTTAGTGTCGGGAAAACCGACATCACCGTAAGCCGCATTATCGCCCTCATCGGCTTTTTAGTATTAGCTCGAGTGCTTGTAGCCATTATTGACCGTGGCCTATTACGACTAGCTCGGCCCGACCGCACCGTTACACTCAGCAAATCCGGAATTTATGCTCTATCACGCATCATGCGCTATACAGTCTGGGGCATTGTTGCCTTTATGGGCATCGACTATCTCGGCATCAATTTATCGCACTTGGCGCTGGTCGGCGGAGCCATCGGTGTCGGTATTGGCTTCGGCTTACAGAATATTTTCAGCAATTTTATTTCTGGCATCGTGCTGCTACTTGAGCAAACCTTAAAGGTCGGTGATTTTGTCGACTTGCAATCGGGAGTGGTTGGTCGCGTTAGTGAGATAAGTATTCGCTATACCCGCGTCACGACCAATGACTCAGTTGACGTCATTGTGCCCAACTCCGAATTTATCAATGGCCGAGTGACAAACTGGACCTTCGATAATGAAAATCGCCGCATACATGTTCCCTTTGGCGCGGCCTATGGTTGCGACAAGGAGCTCGTGCGTGAAGCCGGCTTAGCCGCAGCGGCTTCAGTTGAAGGTACGGTGAGTAATGCCACACATAAAAGCGATGTTTGGTTGGTGGGATTTGGCGACAGCAGCCTGAACTTCGAGCTAGTGATTTGGGTAGATGAGGATCTAGTCAAAACGCCAGCTCGCACTCAGGCCTTATATTTATGGGCATTAGAAACCGAGCTGAGCGCCCGTAATATCGAGATTCCATTTCCGCAACGCGACCTGCATATTCGTTCCGGCGTGCTGCGTATCGCAAACGAAAGTAGTGACGCAGAGCCAGCAGCATAGCTACGTTATCGAGCACCAATTGGCTGCGCCAAAATCCATAAGCCTGATGCGGTAAAAGCCATCATTAAAACCAATAGTGGCAGCTGACTCAGCGTGGCTTGGCGCGCCGTCGCGAAAGTGCGCAGCGCGATACGGTGGCCAATATAAACACTGATGACATGCCCCAAGACGATCAGGCCGACCTGTGTATGCCAGACCACGGCAACATCGGGAATGATCGGTGCGCGCCACAAACCTGCCGTGCCAAATAGGTTCCAGCCCCAGCCAAAGGGGTCAGACAACATGCTCACTACCTTCACGCCTTGCGTGAAAATCAGCGTGTAGTAATGCGTGATGTTATAGACCAAGGCTATCGGCAGTAGGCTATAGGCAAAGCGCAGGCTGAGCTGCATCACCGTCAATGGGCTACCCGTCAGCAGTTTGGCCAACGCCATGCAGAGCATATAAATCGCGCCATAAACAAAGGGTGAAAGCAGGAGCACACTGCTTTCATAAGCCATGTAGTAAGGCCTCAAGGTAGAGAAATTGTAGATTGGCGCACTGCCTAACCATTCGGTAAGCAGGCCAGTGCGATCTTGCCAAAAAAGAGCAACCCACCAGCTCGTCGCACGCAGGCCATCAAATGCCGTCGACGATAATAAAAATAATACGAATAGCAGCAGTGCTAAATGTCGCGGCTGCTCGCGCAACATGCCAGAGAGCGGCGCCTGCCAAGACACGGCATGTCGGCCGCGATGGAACGGTGACATCAGTGCCATCAGGCGAAACATCACACTAAATAGCTCACCATAGCGCGACCATTTCGCCACGCCAAATAGCGCCATGCCGACCAGGCAATACAGTGTGTAAGCACCTAAGGTCTGGCCTAAGCTTAGTGGCGTGTTATGAGTAAATAGCTCTATCCAAATTAAGCCTAAATAGGCAATAAAAGCTGGCCAATAATTCGCCCATGAAGGGTAGCGAAAATAGCCTCGTCGCCAACGCGGGAAAGCTCGGCTAAAGACTAGACCTAAGCTGGTGAACGGATTTATATCGCGATAATAATTTCCCGTGACCGTACTGAGATAAGTAAAACCCAGCAAAAATACGATCCAGAAAAAGGTCATATTGAAGTTAACGTAAGGGTCGCGATTACCGAAAAGGCCCGTGGCAATCGTGAGCAGCAAAAAGCCCACACTAAGCGATCGCGCCAAGTATGCTTTTGAGGATTTTTTATAAAGTAGCCGCCGTGGCTTTACCACAGCATGTTGTTCGCCGCGCATCATAAATGCGGCTAAAAAAAATGATAACGCCAGTGCCGCCGCGCCACCATAAAGATAGAGCCACAGCGGAACTGGCAAGTTGTATTGGCGGCCAAAGGAATGGGCCAATGCCAATGATGGCATCAGCCCACACACTAGCGCCGCAAGCGCAATGCTTCGGCGCATGACTTAACGATTCACCGTTTGTTCCCACATTTGAATATAGGCTTCGGCCGAACGATAAAGCGCATCGATAGCTTCCTTACCGCCCTCCAAACGAACCTCTTCAACATAGTCAGCCATCATGCCGTAATGCGCAGTACCGACTTCATCGATAGGCCATGTTTTGCCACTTTCAGGCTGTGTCTGCAGATTGACTTGTACTGGTGCGATACCGTCGAACTGCGGCCCCCAATCTTCCCCTTGAAACAGCGTGAACGGGTACTGCACAGGCTTGCTACCCGCGCCACGAGGACCTGCACGGTCAGTAATACCATTAGCATCCATACCGTAACCTAAAGGTATGGGGCCACGGTCTGCGGGCCAAATTGGCTTAAGCTTATTTAAGAAATCGACATGGCCTTTGCCATTGGGCTTCATTGGATAGATCAGGCCGCCACCAGCAAGCAAGTCCTTTGCTTGCTGCAAGCTCAAACCACCTTGTGCACCATGCGCTGATATCAATGGGTACTTCGGTGTTTGTGCATTGGCCATTTCCAGCATTTTGCCTTTAATGGACAGCTCAGCATGATCAATATCGATGATAAAGCCTTTCGCCATCAAACGTTTCATCACGTACTCACCGAGATCGGTCATGCCACGTGCATTACATTGGCGACGATCGGATGGGTAGAGCGGCAAGGTGCCTGGTAGCACACTTGAAGTCGCACCTAATATCAAGCTAGTGAGAGGGTCGTTACCTAAGCCGGGAGGGGTAATAGTGATCTTGGCTCCCGCATTGTAAAAATATTTGTCGCCTTCACCACCATCCGGGCAGTCGTATGTTTGCCAAAAGCCACCTGTGGCGTAAAAGCCAACAATATTGAGAATATCCTGAAACAACCCCGTTCCGCCTAGGGCACTGTTTATGTCGTGATACGGAAAAATCTCGCGCACGCCCAGATCCCATACCTCATCGATTTGGCGATCTATACTTTCCTTCGTACAACCTCGCACTTCGCCCAGCAAACCACCTGGCGTGAAATGTACGGTGCAATCAAACACGTTGGCAAACTCTAGACCTGCCACTACCGCAAGCTTGCCATCGTTAATCACACGCCGCGCTTCTTGCGGAGTTTTCACGATACGAAACCAGCCCAGACCTGGGCCACCTTCTTGAGCATCGACATAGTCTTGCAGCTGAAATAGATACTTTACCTGCGAAATACCTAGGCGCATGTCGTTACATTCTGCTCCAGGGCGCAGCACAGCCAATCGACCCACTTCGCAAAGCGCAGCAATATTTGTGCCTTCAGTAACCATAATTCGCATGCCTGCCTGCCAAGCACGCTCGACCCACTTGTAGTACATAGCTTGGTGAAGCTGTGAGTCAGCTTTTGGCCAGTCAATAAATGTGGGCCACCCCTTCGTGTCATGCATTGTTAAAGGCGTCATGTCGAGGATAAGAGCCTCGGGATCACGAATACCTTGCGGTCCATGCCAATCAGCACAATCCGCCATCGCATGCGGCACGCCAAAGCGATGGAACATTTGGCCATACATCACACCGCCAGCAGATGGACCAACAATGTGTTTGCCATCGGACATTTCATGACCCATGGCCATGTGCGTATGCACTTCAGCAAAGCCGATAACAGGCTTATCAATACCGCGGCCAACATAGGTTTTACCTACAATATCGGTGCTAATTTCAGGGTACGGCGTGCAATCGGTAGTCGGCACAAAGCGGAATTCGCCGGCTTTATCGGAGCTAGAAGACAAGATCAAGGCATTTTGCTCGCCTAGCTGCATCCGCTTATCCGTATCGCTATTGCTTAGCGTAAAGACGCCAGCGCGAGGCATATCTACTGACCACACCGTGGCATTGCTTGGCTTCATGGCGCTGCCAATCGCGGCACCCGCATTACTCAATAATGTTTTGTTTTTTGCCTGGATTAAATACTCACCCAAGGCCGTTGGCTTCATATAGAACGCTTCAGCATTGGCTGGAGAGCTTGCGCTGAAGGCATAGCCGCCAGAGCCATTGCTCGCAGCATAGGCATTGCTTGCAACCGACTGCAGTGCAAAGCAGTTATTCGCCATCGCATACTTTGTCTTTGGTGCAAGGCGCGTTTGCGGATTCTCAGATCCAGCAGCGGCACCATCGCTGCTATTGCCACAAGCTACCAAGGCGCTCGTTGCTACCAGTAGCGCCGCCATGGCGATACGTGTAGAAAAACCTGAAATATTCATGTCTAGCCTCGTTATTATTTTTTTAATGTTTTTAGTTTAGGTAAGGAAAAGAGCCGGCTGAGTAGCGCATCGCGTAGCGATAGCGGCAGCCAACGCGCTAACAATGGCAATGCTCGACTGCCCTTGCCCAAACGTATATATGCAGGAGGTGTTCTACGCAGCATTGCTGCTGCCAGTTGCTCAGCAAAGACTGCAGCTGGCGTTGCTTGCTGCTGTGATGCCGATGCGCGCTTCATGATAGCGTTCGCTAGTGGCGCATATAGCGAGCCAGGCCTCACCTCAACGGTGTTACTCGCTGTCGCGCCAAACGATGAGGCAATGGCTCCTGGCTGCACCACCATGACGTGAATGCCTAAGGGCGCAAGCTCCATGCGCAGTGCATCGGAGAGTGAGTGCACGGCGGCCTTCGTGGCACAGTAAGCGCCCGCAAATGGCGTGGTGAGCACACCCGAGACACTGCCAACGTTAACGACTAAGCCTTGCCCTTGCGCGGCCATAGTAGGAATAACGGCCTGTGTCATTGCCAAGAGGCTGAGCACATTGGTTTGAAATTGTTGCGAAGCATCAGCTGCTGAAATATCGGCGAGAGGCCCCATAAGACCGTACCCAGCATTGTTCACAAGGCCGGTCAGGGCGATATTGCGTTGCGCTAGCTCAGCCATTAATGCCGCAATAGAGTTAGGGCTGTTTACATCTAGGCCTAGTGTCAAAATGCCTTTTTCTGCTAACTCGCCTAATGTCTCTGGGCGGCGCGCAGTCGCACACACCGAAGCTCCGCGCGCATGCAGCGCCAAGGCAAGTGCATGGCCAATGCCGCTAGAGCAACCGGTGATTAAAATCATTAGCGCGGCTCCACTTCAAGTACGCTGATTACGCGATGTAGGCGATGCGTTTCGAGCTCAAAGCGACCGCTATGCTCAAGTCGAACGCGGAGCGTGGCAGGCTCGTTTGCATTGATCTGTACTGCTTGCTCGTAGCCGTGCAAATGCACTTCGTCGGGCACATCGCTGATGAAAGACAACAGCAAAGTTTCATTCTGAGGCACCTCAACTTGCTGCGGCCCGATGATTTTCCCTGCTTGAATTTGCCAATGATAATCGGCGGTTTCGATAGCCGCCTTGGGCTCGTTATTTGTTGTTAGATCGGGGGTTGCGACAAAAGCTACCACGGAGGTTTGCGGCGCGCTTGGCGCCATGAAAAACCACAATGCAATCAGAGAGATAATCGCCAAGATGGCGTAGATAAAATTTCGCATAAACACTAGCTGCCGTCATTTTGTGACAAAAAAGTGGCGGACATTTATGTCACTTTTTGTCGTTAATTTTTATTTTAAGCAACATAACAAAAATCGATGCTCACACAAACTACTTAATTGTAACAACCGCTGTGAAGTACGCCATTTTCATGGCTTATTATCACGTGAGCGATTCTGCTTAATTTACATACAGATCTCAGGCTGAGGCGCGCATGCGGTATGATGCGCGTCTATTTCTAGAGTTTCTCCTATGTCTTTTGCTGATCTGGGCCTGATGCCCGAGCTGCTGCAAGCACTCGAGGCCGTGGGTTACACCACGCCCACGCCAATTCAACGTGACGCTATCCCAGTGGTTTTAGCCGGCCGCGACTTACTCGCCGCCGCACAAACTGGCACCGGCAAAACTGCCGGCTTCACGCTGCCCATGTTGCAATTGCTGAGCTCACGCCATGCCATGCACCCGAGCACACGCCATCGCCCACGCGCGCTGATTTTGACTCCAACGCGTGAACTTGCCGCGCAAGTCGAAGAAAGCGTTAGCACCTATGGCAAACAGTTATCGCTAAACTCGATGGTGATGTTTGGTGGTGTTGGCATGCAGCCGCAGGTCACTAAGCTACGCGGCAAAGTCGATATTCTGGTGGCAACACCTGGCCGTCTACTCGATCACGTTGGCCAAGGCACCTTGGATCTTGGCGGCATTGAGCTATTCGTTCTTGATGAAGCTGATCGCATGCTCGACATGGGCTTTATTCGCGACATCCGCCGCGTGCTCGCGATATTGCCCAAGCAGCGCCAAAACTTACTTTTTTCTGCAACCTTTGCCGATGAAATTCGCAACCTCGCCAATAGCTTGCTGAAAGACCCAGCCACAGTCGAAGTTACGCCGCGCAATACCACCGTCGAGCGCATCGAACAGACCATTTACCCAGTCGATCGCGAAGCCAAACGTCAGCTCCTTGAGAAGCTCATCCTCGATGGTGAATGGTCGCAAGTACTGGTGTTTACGCGCACCAAGCATGGCGCCAACCGCCTTGCCGATCAGCTCGATAAAAACGGCATTGCGGCCATGGCCATCCACGGCAATAAAAGCCAGACAGCGCGAGAAAAAGCGCTGCGCGAATTCAAGTCCAATCGCCTGCGCGTGCTAGTCGCCACCGATATTGCCGCACGCGGCATCGACATCGACTCCCTGCCTTATGTGGTCAACTATGAGTTGCCGCAAGTGGCGGAAGACTACGTTCACCGCATTGGCCGTACTGGTCGCGCCGGAGCCGGCGGTGAAGCGGTGTCATTGGTTTGTGTCGATGAGCTGAAGTTGCTCGCAGATATCGAACGCACGATTAAACAGAAGCTTAATCGCGTCATCGTGCCCGGCTTTGAGCCCGACCCTAACGCCAAGCCTGAGCCACTGCGCAAGGCGCCACCACCCCGTGGTCCTCGCCGCGATAAGCCTGCGCGTGCAGCTGATCAAGTTCGTCGCGATCAGCCCAGCCAGCGCCGACGCTCATCGGGCAATGGTCCGGCTGCGGGCGCAGCACCTGCGCCCTCGTCGCGACCAACATCACGCCCAAGCTCACGGCCTTCGTCAGGCTCTAAGCCTTCGCGATAAGCCTTCGCGCTTAACAGCCTAAAACGACATCAGCGCGCCCTAAAAAGCGCGCTGATGTCGTTTTAGCCGCCTATTTCCACCAAGGATAAATCGCCGGCATCTTGCTGGCACGGCTGGTGTACTGCGGGTCACGCTTCTCTAAAAACGACTGCACGCCCTCTTTGCCATCTTCCAGGCTAGTGTAGAACATCGCCAAGGAATCGATGCGATGCGCCTCAATAGGATGCGGCTGCGCGGCGTTGCGATACATCATCTGGCGAGCAAAGGCGACGGCCACTGGCGACTTGTTCTGGCTGAACTTCCGCGCGAGCTCATAGGCCGCTGGCAGCAAATCATCGGGCGCATGTACCGAGCGCACGAGCCTGCCAGCGAGCACTTGCTCTGCCGTTAAAATATCGCCGCTATAGACCCATTCCAGTGCTTGCTGAATACCAACAATACGCGGCAAAAACCAGCTCGAGCAGGCTTCAGGCACTACGCCGATTTTGCCAAAGACAAAACCAATACGGGCTTTCTCCGATACCAAACGAATATCCATAGCCAAGGTCATGGTTGCGCCAATACCAACCGCAGCACCGTTAATGGCACCAATGACCGGTTTCTTGCAGTCGTAAATCGCCAAAGTCACACGACCGCCGGTATCGCGCACACCATCGAAAATAGCCGGATCATTCAGGCGTGAATGCATATCTTCAACACTGGGCTGTTGTGACTCATCTAAACCAAAGACATTGCCCGGTGCCGTTAAATCCATGCCAGCACAAAAGGCACGGCCAGCGCCCGTTACCACAATGGCGCGAACCTCATCATCTTCGCTAGCACGACCAAAGGCGTCCACTAACTCATTGGCCATGATCACCGTAAAGCTATTGAGCTGATCGGGACGATTAAGCGTCAGCGTGAGGATGTGTTCACTCACGTCATATTTCAGGGTGGTATAGCTCATGCAACGCTCCAATGACTAAGTTTTCGATGAACTGCGGTTGTACCTGAGCGAAGCACTTTCGACAACCGCGCAATCCATGTCCACTTTCTGTCATAATTTTGTCTTATAAATATCACAGAGGTTGGGTCATGGATCTAAAGCATTTAGAAGGCATGGATCGCGCGATGGATAAAAACCGCGGCGATCAAGTCCGGCTCGGCATAGGCCTGCTCTTTATTTTAGGCGTGATGTTATACGCCGCCAGCCAAAGCGTTGGCGAAGTTAGCATCATGTTAGTTATGGCCGCGATGGTTGGCGGCTATATGGCAATGAACATCGGCGCGAACGATGTCGCCAATAATGTTGGCCCCGCCGTGGGCTCACGCGCACTGACGCTCGGTGGCGCACTTGCGATCGCCGCTGTCTTCGAGGCCGCTGGCGCTATCATTGCCGGTGGCGAAGTGGTTGGCACCATTCGCAATGGCATTATCGACCCCAACTTAATTCCAGACTCCGACACTTTTGTTTGGATCATGATGGCCGCACTAATCGCTGGCGCACTCTGGCTAAACATTGCCACGGCTATCGGCGCACCAGTTTCGACTACACACTCGATTGTTGGCGCTGTTCTCGGCGGCGGCATCGCTGCCTCCGGCTTTGATATTGTGAACTGGTCCACGATGAGCGGCATCGCGGCAAGCTGGATCATCTCACCTGTGCTCGGCGGTCTCGTCGCTGCGGCGTTTTTGTATTTGATTAAACGCAGCATTACCTACAAGCCCGACATGATGGCGGCAGCTCGGAAAGTGGTGCCGTGGCTAGTCGCGGCCATGGCCTTGGTGTTCAGCGTCTATATCCTACAAAAAGGCCTGAAACAGATAGTTCACATCTCTCTGATGCAGGCCACATTAATTGGCTTAGTCATTGCTCTCGGCGTTTTTGTTCTTGTGCGTTGGCGACTAAGGCAGCCTAAGTCGCAGTTCCTCGAAGGCAAGCAAGGCGTAAATAGCTTATTCACCGTGCCACTGATTTTCGCCGCCGCCCTGCTCAGCTTTGCTCATGGCTCCAATGATGTCGCCAATGCCATCGGCCCATTAGCAGCCATTGTCGATGTCTACACGGCGCATCCAGGTGAGTTCGGCACCTCGGCGGCTATCCCTTTATGGGTAATGATGATTGGCGCGCTGGGCATCGTGATTGGTCTAGCTTTGTTTGGCCCAAAAGTCATTCGCACTGTCGGCACCGGCATTACCGAGCTTGATCAAATGCGCGCTTTTTGCATTGCTATGGCGGCAACCATCACGGTGATTATTGCCAGCCAGCTCGGCTTGCCTGTGAGTTCGACACATATCGCCGTGGGCGGTGTATTTGGTGTGGGCTTTCTGCGCGAATATCTGAAGAAAAACTACGATCGCATGGTTATGGAGATTAAAGATCACCACCCAGAAGATGACCAAGCTGCCATCGATGTTTTCTTACAACACTTTAATCACGCCGACATTCATCAAAAAGGGGCGATGCTGCGTGACCTAAAGGCACTGTCTAAGGCCAATGAAGATCCCGCGCACTTCTCTAAAGGTGAGCGCAAAAATCTGAAAAAGGTCTATCGCAAAGAGTTGGTGAAACGCTCGCAAATCATGCGCATCGTTTCGGCGTGGATCATCACTGTGCCAGCCACGGCACTGATGGCCAGCCTGATCTTCTTTATGCTGCGCGGCATGCTTGCTTAAGGCCAAAAGCTACTCTGCAGCCTGAGCACCTTAGCGATGGCACGGCACTTGCTGTGCTTTCGCTAAGATGTCTGCTTACCGAGGCTCGCTGTGTCCATTATAATTGCACTGCATCATGTATCGGACTACCGATATGACCGTCCTGTACAACTTGGCCCACAGTTAGTGCGTTTGCGCCCGGCACCACATTGCCGCACGCGCATCCTCTCTTATAGCCTCGGCATCACGCCTGAAGAGCACTTCGTTAACTGGCAGCAAGACCCGCAGGCCAACCATCTTGCGCGCTTGGTCTTCCCAGAAAAAACCACGCACTTCCGCGTTACCGTTGATCTAACGGCTGAGCTTTCCGTCATCAACCCTTTTGACTTTTTCCTTGCTCCTGAAGCGGAGCAATGGCCGTTTACACCCAGCGAGGATGAGGCGCTAGAACGTGAGCTCGCACCATATCGACGCGTGAACGCGTTGACGCCATCGCTAACGCACTATCTTGATGCGATCCCGAAAACCAAACGCCCGACCATCGACTTTTTAGTCGATATCAACCAGCGCTTATTTAACGATATTGCCTACACCATTCGCCTAGAACCCGGCGTGCAAACTCCCGATGAAACACTGAGCAAACGCTCTGGCTCCTGCCGCGACACGGCATGGCTAATGGTGCAACTGATGCGCCATCTTGGCGTCGCTGCGCGCTTTGTCTCGGGCTACTTAATTCAGCTCACACCCGATGTGAAATCAGTCGATGGCCCCAATGGCCCCGAGGTCGACTTCACCGACTTGCATGCATGGTGCGAAGTCTATTTACCTGGCGCCGGATGGGTTGGCCTAGACCCGACCTCCGGTCTGTTTGCCGGCGAAGGTCATCTACCACTAGCCGCCAGTCCAGAGCCTACTTCTGCCGCGCCAATCAGCGGTGTTGTTGATGAGGCCGAGTGCGAGTTCAGCCATGAGATGTCCGTTACTCGCCTCGATGAGCAACCGCGCGTCACTCAGCCACTCACGGATGCTCAGCGCGAAGCCATGATTGCCCTCGGGACACGCATCGATGTTGACCTGAAAAAACAGGATGTACGCCTAACCATGGGTGGAGAGCCGACTTTTGTCGCCGCCGACGACCCTGATGGTGCCGAATGGAATACCGATGCCCTCGGCCCAACCAAACGTGCTCGTGCGATCGAGCTTTATAAGCGCATGGCCGATCAATACGCCAAAGGCGGCTTACAACACTTCGGCCAAGGCAAATGGTATCCCGGTGAACAATTACCGCGCTGGTCTCTGAACTGCTTTTGGCGACGTGATGGCAAGCCGCTGTGGAAAAACTCTGCGCTGTTTGCCGATGAGCAAACACCTGGCAATGCCACCAGCGCTGACGCTGAAAGCTTCTTAAAAAAGCTCAGCCTCGCCCTGCACCTCCCACAAGGTAGTCTGTTTCCCACCTATGAGGACACGCTGTATTACCTTTGGCGCGAGAGAAGCTTGCCAAGCAATGTGCTACCCAGCGACCCCCGCCTCAAAGACCCGATGGAACGTGCTCGCATGGCGCGCATTTTTGCCGAAGAAGGCCTCGGCGAGGTAGTGGGCTATGCCCTACCGCTAGCACGCAGCCACAACGGCAAACGCTGGCAAACTGGGCAATGGTTTTTGCGCGATGAAACTTGCTACTTGCTGCCTGGTGACTCGCCCATGGGCTATCGCCTGCCGCTAGAGTCATTGCCATGGGTGAAATCATCAGACTTCCCCTATTTGCATGCGCAAGATCCACAGCAGTCCTACCCTGCGCTATCGCTGACATCATCCCTATGTTCACCGCGCATGACGCGTGCCGATGAGCGCGATGCTGAAGCCGAAATGCATGCGGCTAAACCTAGCCTCAACGCCTCCGCCGACGGTATCGTGCGCACCAGCCTATGCGCACAAGTCCGCGATGGTCATTTGTATCTATTCCTGCCGCCGCTAGCCGAGCTACCTGCGTTCATTGAGCTGATGGCCGCCATTGAAGCCACTGCAAAAATCCTCAAGCAGCCGGTGATTTTAGAAGGCTATGAGCCGCCAAAAGACCCGCGCCTAGAGCGCTTTTCAGTGACGCCAGACCCTGGCGTGATCGAAGTCAATATTCACCCAGCCACAAGTTGGGCGGAGACAGTCGAGCGCACACAATTTCTCTATCAAGCCGCGCATGAGTGCCATTTAAGTCCTGAAAAATTCATGGTCGATGGCCGCCACACCGGCACCGGCGGTGGCAATCACACCGTGCTTGGTGGTGCCACGCCCGTCGATTCGCCATTTTTGCGGCGACCAGATTTGCTGCGTAGTTTGGTCAGCTTTTGGCATAACCACCCGTCGCTGTCATATTTGTTTTCAGGACTGTTTATTGGCCCAACCTCACAGGCACCACGCATTGATGAGGCGCGCCAAGATGCACTCTATGAACTGGAAACTGCGTTTGCGCAATTTCCACCAGCTGGCGAAAGTTGTCCGCCATGGCTAGTCGATCGTCTGCTTCGGCATTTGCTCGTCGATGCCACTGGCAATACGCATCGCGCTGAGTTTTGCATAGACAAACTGTATTCGCCCGATAGCAGCACTGGACGTCTCGGCCTGCTCGAATTACGCGGCTTTGACATGCCACCACATGTGGACATGTCGTTGGCGCAACAGGTCTTATTGCGCGCACTGGTCGCGCATTTCTGGCAAACGCCGTATGCGCCTGAGCGACTCGCACGTTGGGGCACGACGCTGCATGATCGCTTCATGTTGCGCCACGAAGTCGAGCAAGACTTCCACGACGTCTTAAGTATTTTGAAAGATGCCGGCTATGCCGTCTCACCCGACTGGTATCGCGCGCAGTTCAATTTCCGCTTCCCGCACTATGGTGACTTGGACATCAAGGGCATGCACATGGAGCTAAACCAAGCGCTTGAGCCCTGGCATGTACTCGGCGAAGAAGCTGGCGCCGGTGGCACTGTGCGCTATGTCGACTCTTCGGTAGAGCGTGTTGAGGTGAAAATCAGTGGCATGGCGCCCGATCGCTATACCGTCACCTGCAATGGTGTTGCGCTGCCACTCCGGCAAACCGACGTCGCTGGCGAATACATTGCCGCCGTACGTTATCGTGCGTGGCAACCGAGCAACTGCCTACACCCGACCATCGGTGTGCATGCACCACTGACCTTCGACATTATCGACACTTGGCA
>Ga0114915_1000049_pt1 | contig 60561 bp, 53 predicted proteins | sample MalvirAntarct_55_FD_87288 | JGI IMG/M metagenome (GOLD analysis project Ga0114915, IMG submission 87288) | Marine viral communities from the Global Malaspina Expedition - Malaspina viral metaG Antarct_55 | ecosystem: Environmental > Aquatic > Marine > Oceanic | place: South Georgia Island...
AGGCGTAAAGGTCAACTATTGCTGAGCTAAGAAGTTAACTTGTCAGTACCGTTGCATTTTCTGTATTGGACGGGAGGCATAACAAACCAGCGTTTGAAGGCTCGTCTGAAACTTGCAGTATCGTGATAGCCAAGCAGCAAAGCGATAGCCTCTACGGACAGTTGAGTATCACGTAAATAGGTAGCTGCCCGTCGGGATAAAATTTCGTCTCGTACTTGCCGAAAACTACTATTTTCCTCTTTAAGTTTACGCGAAAGAGTGCGTTTTCCCATGAATAAGGCTGCAGCGGCTTCTTCTTCGCATAGAGCTCCAGCAGGGTGTGAAAGCATTAATTTTTTGACTAGTGTCTGATAGTTCGGTTTATGGTTTTGAAGTCGCGCAAGCATGAGCTCGCACTGCTTAAATGCTAGGCGATAGTTTTCATTATTGGCTGAGGCGTTTGCTACTCTGCACAATGCCATTGGGAAAGTAAGCTTTAATTGAGCGCAACCAAAATGAATCGATCCCGGCAAATAGTCCGAGTAGAAATCCTGATACGGGGGTGGGGGATGGCGAAAATAGACATCTGTCTCATATAAAGGGCTACCTACGATGAACTCGCCAATTTCGAAAAATGATTTGATGACTGCCTCCGCTAGGCACCTTTCAATATCTTCATCAAGCTGTACCTGAAAGCTAGCTATGCACTCAAGACGATCGTCAATCTGATGTAAGTGTAATTCAATAAAGCTTGCTCGCGTGGGAAGGAATGCTTGAAACGCTTGTAGTGCGGAGAGAAGGTCTGGGCTGCTGTAAGCGACCACGCCGACTACACCGTGCGTTGCAGGGGTTAGTCGCGAACCAAGTCGGAGTCCAAATCCAGATCTTTCAGATAGCGTTAGTGCATTTCGTAGAATTAGGATCTGCTGATGTACGGAGAGGAGGCTGTCCTCAATTAGAAACTGTTTAACGTTGAGACCTGTTCCGCATAGCAGCTTTGGCAATTGCCGTGCTGATAAGCCAAGTTCACGAGCGATCAGTCGCGAGTAACTTGATTGAATGTCGGCTTCGGAGGTTTGATTTCCTCTCTGCGGTGGCTTTATAGCCATAAGCTCTTCTCAGAAAATTCCCTAAATTGTCTTGAAATGTCCCTGTTATGTCAAGAAATGTCCTCGCTTGCACATCGGGTTACCGACAAGCTAAGCCTCAAACAACATATGGTTAAGAGAGTAGCAGTGAGCAAAATAATCTTTATTGAGCGTGACAACACCAGACATGTCGCAGAGTTTGAGGCTGGAACAACGCTGATGCAAATTGCCTTAGATAATGCTGTTCCCGGTATTGATGGAGATTGTGGTGGGGAGTGCGCTTGCGGTACCTGTCACATGGTTATTGCAGATGAGTGGTTCGGAAAGACAGGGGCTGTCAACGATGCTGAGGAGCAGATGCTTTCGATGACTCCAGAGCGAGCTAGGACATCGCGGCTGGGTTGCCAGGTCAAAACCTCTGAGGATATGGACGGTTTAATTATTAAGTTGCCAGAATTTCAAATGTGAGCGCGGAGGTCACCATGTCATCGAACTCAAGTACACAAGATGCAATTCAAACAAAAGTGATAAATGTCACATCCAAATTAGTGCCTATGCATCTGCAGATTAAGGCTCTGAAGATATTAATGAAGGTTAAGAAGAAGGCCCTAGGTTCGTCGCGCCCTCAAGTAAATTTTGTCGAAGCGACTTTGCCTGACGTTGACAGCTTGGCGATCGAGGACATCGACACCAGCAACCCTTTCTTGTATCGACAAGGTCAGTCGGATGCTTATTTCAAGCGACTTCGTGATGAAGCTCCAGTGCACTATCAGAAAAATAGTCAGTTCGGTCCATTTTGGTCGGTGACGCGCTATGAAGATATTTTGTTCGTAGACAAAAGTTACGAGCTTTTTTCTTCCGAGCCACAAATTGTTTTGGGTGATCCCCCAGAAGGGCTATCGGTAGAAATGTTTATCGCCATGGATCCGCCCAAGCATGATGTGCAACGTCGGGTAGTTCAAGGTGTGGTAGCGCCGCAGAACTTGAAGGAAATGGAAGGGTTGATCCGCAGTCGCGCCGGCGAGGTGCTCGACAGTTTGCCTCTAGGCGAGCCTTTCAATTGGGTTCCTACCGTATCGAAAGAGCTGACGGGGCGTATGCTTGCTACGCTGCTTGACTTCCCTTATGAGGAGCGTCACAAGTTAGTAGACTGGTCGGATCGATTGTCTGGCGCATCATCGGCGACCGGTGGTGAATATACCGATGAAGATAACATGTTTGATGCTGCTGCTGAAATGGCGTGGTCTTTTTCTAGGCTCTGGCGCGACAAAGAAGTGCGCCGTGCTGCCGGCGAAAAACCCAGCTTTGATTTAATTAGCATGCTGCAGAGTAACGAAGAAACAAAGGATTTAATTAATCGTCCAATGGAGTTTATTGGGAATTTAGCCTTACTTATTGTTGGTGGTAATGACACTACTCGTAATTCCATGAGTGGCGGTGTGCTGGCCTTAAATCAGTTCCCTGAAGAGTTCGCTAAATTAAAGGCGAATCTGGAGCTGATACCAAATATGGTCTCTGAAATCATTCGCTGGCAAACTCCACTTGCAAATATGCGCCGGGTTGCTACGAAGGATGTGGAGCTGCGTGGTCAAACTATCAAGAAGGGCGATCGCGTGGTGATGTGGTATGCCTCAGGGAATCGGGACGAACGTAAATTTGAAAATCCTGAACAACTTATTATTGATCGAAAGGATGCGCGCAATCATATTTCTTTTGGTTACGGTATTCATCGTTGCATGGGTAACCGTCTAGCCGAATTGCAGCTGCGTATTCTGTGGGAGGAGCTGCTCAAGCGTTTTGATAATATTGAGGTTGTCGGTGAGCCGGAGCGTGTGCAGTCTAACTTTGTGCGCGGCTACTCCACGTTGATGGTTAAACTGACGGCAAAAAGTTAATGATCAGTCAGATCAAGATGACGCCTGAACAATTCGACTATGTGGTTGTAGGCGCTGGCTCAGCTGGGTGCGTCCTTGCTAATCGACTCTCTGAGTGTGGTCGTTATTCAGTGTTATTACTGGAGGCTGGACCCGAGAGCAGAAAAAATCCTTTTGTAAGCATGCCGCTGGGCTTTCTGCAGCTAATGTTCAGTCGTCGTTTCAATTGGCAGTTTAACACTGAGCCGCAGAGACACATGTATGGCCGAGCGTTGTTTCAACCTCGAGGTAAGATGCTCGGAGGTTCCAGTGCTATCAATGCTCAGGTTTATATTCGCGGACATGCATGGGACTATGATGAGTGGGCTAGGCTAGGATGCGATGGATGGTCGTATGCTGATGTACTGCCATATTTTCGCAGATCTGAGCATTTCGAGCCGAAGTCGAACTCGAGCAATGTTGCATATCATGGTAGAGCTGGTCCGCTTAATGTTGCAGAGCGTCGCTATACAAACCCGCTTAGTAGGGTGTTTGTTGAGGCTGCGAAGCAGGCGGGGTATCGGCATAATGAGGATTTCAACGGCAGAGAGCAGGAGGGCGTAGGCTTTTACTATACCTATCAGAAGGATGGCGAGCGATGCAGTAATGCGCGAGCTTATCTCGAGCCTGCCGCAGCTCGTAGTAATTTAACTATTCGTAGTGAGGCGCATGTTACGCGTGTGTTGCTTGAGTGTTCCCGAGCAGCCGGTGTTGAGTATCAGTGTTCGACAGGGATGGTACAGGTTCGTGCCGGCCGCGAGGTGATTCTTTGCGGAGGTGCCTTTAACTCTCCGCAACTACTTATGCTATCTGGAATCGGCCCGCGCGACGAGTTGTCTCGGCACGGCATCGAAATACGGCATGCGCTAGAGGGTGTTGGACAGAACCTGCAAGATCATATTGATGTATTCATGCGTGTTAGAGCCCTCAGCCGCCTTGGTATCTCCATGCATCCCAGCTACTGGCTCAAGGGAATGCGGGCGCTACTGCAATATTTGACCGGGCGGCGCGGTGTACTGACAAGCAACGGTGCCGAGGCCGGCGGGTTTATCCGCTCTCGCCCTGAGGAGTCCATACCCGACCTGCAATTGCACTTCGGCCCTATGTTGTACGCTGATCATGGCCGGGACTTTAAGACGGCGATGAGTGGTTATGGCTATATCGTCATGATTTACGGGCTTAGGCCATTATCGCGTGGTCGCGTTGGTTTACACAGCGCAGACCCGCTCCAGGCACCGCTGATCGACCCTAACTATATGGCTGAGACTGCCGACGTTGAGCAGTTGGTTCGTGGCGTTCATCTGGTGCGCAAGATCTTAGCTCAGCAAGCGCTCGAGTCGCACCATGATGTCGAGATTTCGCCTGGGTCTGCGTTGAGGAGTGATGATGATCTGGCTGAATGGGTGAGGACTAGCGGTGAGTCGGCCTATCACCCTGTAGGCACTTGCAAGATGGGGGTAGATGCAATGGCGGTAGTAGATCCGCGTTTGCGAGTCTATGGACTGCAAGGCTTGCGAGTGGTTGATGCTTCCATCATGCCAACTTTGGTTGGTGGTAATACGAATCAGCCGGCAACGATGATCGCTGAGAAAGGGGCCGTTATGATTCTCGAAGATGCCAAAGATACTGGCGGCTGAGTGGCATGTGCTGGTCATTGACCGCTGTTAAGCTATTGATAGTGACAAGCTTACTCACCGGTTGAGATAGCTTGTGGGTGAGCACCTAAAAGCGGCATCGCTTTCGTCTCTTAATCAACTATGTAGTCTGAGTCTACTACCGCTTTAATTTGAGCTTTCGTGATATTGACGACTTGCTGGCAAAGAAGGGAGCCTCTGCCAGTTACGAGGCTATCGTTTGTGGTGCATAAAATTCAAACCCGCCTTCACCCGTAACCCGAGCGAAGGCGCTGTGGGTTCGGCGATACCTTTTGTCTTGATGAGGTATTTATCAAGACAAAAGGCGAGCAGTACTAATTGTGGCGAGCCGTTGATTAGGACGGAGTAGTAGATAGTGTCTATGTTCAGGGTAGGCGCAATGGTGCAGCTGCTAAGCAATTCTTCAAGCGTCTGTTAAGTAGTTATGCTTGCTCACCACTAATTATAGTTACTGATAAGTTGGCCGGCTATAAGGTTGCCCCACAAAAGTTAATGCCCATTTTTCATCACGGCACGACTAAGTATGTGAACAATAGAGCTGAGCGATCACATGAATCGACTCGATTTCGGATGTGAGGCATGCAGCGATTCAAGTCGCTGAGTCAGGCTCAGCAATTTATATAAACTCATGCTGCAGTATCGAGCTTATTGAAGCTTGGAAGGCATCTGATCCCAGTAGATTATTATCGACTAGGACTACAGCGCAACTTGTAGAGCTGTAGTCGCGCAGAGGTTTGAAGGAAAACTATTGCTGAGTCTAAAAGTTAACTTGTTAGTACCTAGCAGATAGGATCTATATGAAGTTAGGTACGAAAATACCCTGTTATAAAGATTGCGATATAAGCGTGATCTAAAAAATTGACATTTGGTTGGTCGACCAATATCATGTGAGAATGCTGGCGACTTGAGGTCCTGCCGCCTTCTCAAGCTTGTTATGGAGAGTCACATGAGTGCGATAACTATTCAGCCGCGGAAAGTTGTCTTTGATGTAACTAGCGTGCCCCGACACTGGAATGGCGGAGACCCAGTTCTGACACGTTTTTTTGATGCGCTATCCGTGCACTTTCCTGAGGGGGAGCGATTTTTTATTGAGTCAGTTCGCCACTTTCAGGATCAGGCTGGCAGTGAGCGCTTGCGCGAGGATATTCGCCATTTTATCCGGCAGGAGGGCCAGCATGGTATCGTCCATGATCGTTTCAATCAGGTCATGGCTGGGCAAGGAGTAGATGTACAGGAGGTCACGGTTAATTTGCGACGCTTTATTAAAGTCACGCAAAAGTATCTGCCAAAGAAATACCAGCTGGCCATGACAGCCGCGTTTGAGCATTTCACTGCGACCTTAGGTGAAGCCATGCTCAAGGAGGAGACCGATATGTTTCGGGAGGCGGATCCAGTAATGCGAGCCCTGTTTCTCTGGCATGGTGTTGAGGAAGTTGAGCACAAAGCTGTAGCTTACGATCTTTATCAGGTTGCGGCAGGCGGTGGTTATGTAACCCGAGCATCGGCTTTGGTGGTCGCGACCCTGATGGTTCATCTTGTGGTGGCTCCAGTATTCTGGAATATGCTCAAGCTGGATGGTGTAACCCGTCAGCCTATGGTGATTTTGCGTGGACTGAATCGCCTGTACGGTCGCCAAGGTATTCTTACCCGCATGTTGCCGGAGTTTATGGCCTGGTTCCGACCCGGTTTTCATCCTTGGGACTCCGGTATGCCCGAGAAAGTTGCTGCTTGGCTGGGGGAGTATGCTCGTCATGGTGATCCCATGCAGGCATCGGCTGCAGTTTACGAGACTGCGTACTTGGAGCGGGTGGCCTGATGCAGTTTGTCGGAGCGGGGGAAATGTTGGGCGCTACCGGTTCTACCCGCCAGATACAACACTGCCACAGACCGGGTTGGCACTGTGGCAGCTCGGCAATTCGTGACCTGCTGGAGTTTCATGGTCTTGATCTCACAGAGGCCTTCTGCTTCGGGCTGGGTGCCGGCTTGGGCATTACCTATGTGGAGATTCCGGACTCGGCCACGCCCTTCATTGTCCATGTGCGCTCAATGGGTTTTGAGGAAAGTGTCTTTAGCACTCTGGGAGTGCCATTTGCTTGGTCGAGCTATACGGACAAGCAGGCGGCCACCGCAGACCTGCATGAGGCTCTGCGTGATGGGGTGCCGGCTCTGCTGCTCACTGACATTTACCACTTGCCTTACTTCGGGAGCAGCACTCATTTCCCAGGCCATGCCATAGTTGCTTGGCAGCTGAATGAGGCGCGCGATGAAGTGCTGGTCAGTGATACCGAGCGCCCCGAGTTAATATCTGTTCCAGCAGCCAGTCTTGCCGATGCTCGTTTTTCAACGTCTCCACCATTCGTTCATTATGGCAACCTGTTTGCTCCGCGTTCGTTGAAGGTGACAGTCAGTGCTGAGCAGGTGAGGGCAGCTATTATCGCCAATGCTCGCGCGCTCGCTGAGGGTAACCGCAATAGTGGTCTTTCGGCACTAGATACTTGGATTGAGTTGTTGCCTCGCTGGCGAGCGGAGGAAAATTGGCGCTGGCTATTGCGCTTTGCCTATCAGGTTATTGAGAAGCGTGGCACCGGCGGCGCTGGCTTCAGGGCTATGTATGTTGATTTTCTACTAGAGGCCGGCGTGATGCTGCCGGCAGTGCATACTGCGAATCTTGTGGGGCTGATGCAGTGCTCTGCAACGGCGTGGTCTGAGCTTGCAGCGTTGCTGAAAATGGCGTCGGAGTCGGATGTATTTCCAATTCGAGAAATTGAGGCTGCAATTATTCGCGTCAAGTTGCATGAAACGCAGTATGTGCATCAGGTAATAAGCAGATTTTAGTTCGGATTTTACTGTAGAAGTCACCAGGAAAAGGTAATCCATTGCGGCGAATTGTGCCTAGCTTAATTAGTGTGTAGCTCCTTATTGCGGCCTCTGTTGGTGTTTTCCTATATGAAATATATGTCTCGACTGGATTGTTTACTGTACGCGCTAAATATTAACTATTTGTAGATTAATAAGGACGTCTTTATGTTTATTACCCAGACATTACGTCGGGCGGTTCAGCTGAATCCGAACGGTGTGGCCACGATTTACGCGTGCAGGAGGCAGACTTGGCGCGAATTTGAGAATAGGGTGGCGCGTTTGGCAGCAGGCGTTTGTTCATTAGGTGTTGTTGAGGGCGATCGTGTCGCTATCCTTTCGCTCAATTCTGACCGCTATCTGGAGTATTTTTACGCAGTCCCCTGGGCGGGGGCAGTGCTGAACCCGGTCAATCACCGCCTCGCGTTGCCGGAGATTGCCTATACCCTAAATGACTCAGGGTCGTCAGTTCTGTTCATCGATGATGTGTTCAGCACAATGCTACCTAGTCTTCGCACGTTGCTTGAAAGCGTGAGGCATGTGGTGTTCATGGGGGAAGGGCAGTTGCCGCAAGGTTGCATCGCCTATGAAACTCTGATGGAGCGGCATCAGCCCATAGCGGATGTGAGCAAGGGCGGCGCGCAACTGGCAGGCCTTTTCTATACCGGCGGTACGACCGGACGGTCAAAAGGCGTGATGCTTAGTCATGATAACCTTGTATTCAATGCACTGAACGTAGTGCCGGAGTTGGGCTATACGCAAGACTCCATCTATATGCATGCAGCCCCCATGTTTCACCTCGCCGATATGGCTAGTACCTTTGCCGTGACGCTGGCCGCGGGTACCCATGGGATTGTTCCTCGCTTCGATGTCGAGCAGGTTCTGGGTTTCATCCAGCAGGAGAAAGTTACTCATACCCTGCTGGTGCCGACAATGATCAATCTTTTGGTATCGTCCGGTCGCATAAAGGCTTTCGATGTCAGCAGCCTCAGGCGCATGCTCTACGGTGCGTCGCCGATGCCCGGTGCTGTACTTGACGCTGCCATGGCGCAGATGCCCGGTGCCTCTTTTGCTCAGGGTTACGGGCAGACCGAGGCGTCGCCGATTATCACCGCCTTACCGCCCGAATACCACGTGCTGGGTGGGGATAAACTGCGTAGTGCTGGCAGGGCGGCTTTAGGCGTCGAGGTTGCGGTGATGGACAAGGATGATGTGGAGTTGCTACGTGGTGAAGTCGGAGAGGTCTGTGCTAGGGGGCAAAATGTCATGCTGGGTTATTGGGGCATGATACGGGAGACCGAGGAAACGCTTCGTAATGGCTGGTTGCATACAGGTGATCTCGGCTACATGGATGACGATGGTTTTGTCTTCATTGTCGACCGTGCCAAAGACATGATCATTAGTGGAGGAGAGAATATTTTTTCGGTGGAAGTCGAAGGTGCTATCTACAGCCACCCAGCGGTTCAGGAGTGCGCTGTAGTCGGCATTCCTCATCATGAATGGGGTGAGCTGGTTCATGCGATTATCCTTTTGAAGCAAGGGTATTCGCTCAATGAGGAAGAACTAGTCGCTCATTGCCGAGCTCGGATTGCCGGATACAAACTGCCGCGCAGCATCGAGTTTCGCGCAGAACCTTTGCCGGTGAGCGGCGCGGGCAAAATTCTCAAAAACGAACTGCGGCAGCCCTACTGGGAAGGTAGGGATCGTGCAGTCAACTGAGCGATTGTACACCGTGAAAATGAATAATCGGTGGGGGGTATACCGTGAATCTTGAATTTACTCGGGAAGAGTTGGAGTTTCAGCAATCCATTCGTGACTGGATGGGTGCCCATGTCACGGAAGACATCAGACGATGTTCCGCGCTTGGTGAAATGCCTGCCAAGGAGCAGCAGCAAAAGTGGGAGCAGCTGCTCGGCAAACAAGGCTGGCTGGCACTGACTTGGCCAAAACAGTATGGCGGGCCAGGTTGGACGGCGACACAAAGGTATATTTTTGATCTAGAGCGAGCCATGGTTGGCGCTCCTCCAACCAGTCCGTTTGGCGTAGCGATGGTGGGGCCTGTGTTGTATACCTTCGGCTCTCAGGAACAGAAGGATCGCTGGTTGCCCGGTATTGTCAGTGGGGAGCTCCTATGGTGCCAGGGCTACTCCGAGCCCAATGCCGGCTCGGATCTGGCCTCCCTGAAGACTCGCGCCGAACGCAAAGACGATCATTATTTGGTCAATGGCCAGAAAGTTTGGACTACTCAGGCGCACTGGGCGGACATGATGTTCTGTTTGGTCAGAACCGATCCGGCAGTCAAACAGCAGCAAGGAATTTCATTTCTGCTGATTGATATGAAAACTCCCGGCATCGAAGTAAGACCGATCTACTCGATCGATGGCCATCACCACCTTAACGAAGTCTATTTCACAGACGTTCGGGTGCCGCTTAATAATCTAGTAGGGCAGGAAGGGATGGGTTGGACCATCGCCAAGTACTTGCTTACCCACGAGCGTACAACCATCGCCGGTGTAGCGGACAGCCGTCACGAAATTGCACGATTGAAGAGGGCTGTTGCCGAATCGCCATGCAGCTATGATAAAAGTCAAGCATGGCAACGTATCGCCGAGTTGGAAATCGAATTGATGGCACTGGAGTACACCAATTTTCGTACCGTTGCAGCGACCGACGAAGGTCAACCCTTTGGCCCAGAGTCTTCGGGCTTGAAAATCAAAGGCACCGAGTTTCAACAGAAGGTGTCGCAGGCGATGGTCGAGCTGGGTGGCATGATGTCACTTACTTGGGATAACCAGAAAACAGTGGGCAGCGATATTTTCAATCGCGCCACGCGTCGTTACAACTTTCTGCGAGCCTGTACAATTTACGGGGGATCTAACGAGATTCAGAAGAATGTGCTGGCAAAAATGTTACTTGGTCTTTGAGGCACGATGATGGAATTTACTCTTCCGGAAAATACGACCCTTATCGCGGATACTGCCCGTCGGTATCTTAAGAATAACTACAGTTTTGATGCCTACAGACAACAACTCGAACAGGCTGACCACCTTCAGAGCCCACGCTGGTCGCTGATGCAAGAGCTTGGCTGGTTCGGTTTGCCTTTTGCTGAGTCTTCCGGTGGCTACGGTGGTGATTTGTTGGATGTGGCAATGATTGTGAGGGAGTTGGGTGCAGCACTCTGCCTCGACCCCTATGTCGATGTGGTAGTCGCGCCCGGTAAATTGCTTGAATTCATCGGCTCCGATGCTGCATCAACCATGCTGACACAGCTGATTAACGGGCAGGCGAGGCTTGCCTGCGCGCTATATGATTTCCAAGCCGGTTATCAAGTGCTGACGCCTTCGCTGAACTTCAACGGCGTGCGGCTGTCAGGGCAGAAGCACTTTGTTCCTGATGGAGGACATGCCGACATCTTGCTGGTGACGGCACTAAATGGAAGTGAACTGGTATTATGTGCTGTGCCGCTCAAACTTTGCGAGACGCAGCGGTATCGGGCGCTGGATGGTAGTCGCATGGTCAACGTGTTGTTCGAAGACGTCGTCATCACGGATGAGATGATAATTGCCCGTGGTGAAGTGGTTGAAGAGGCACTCGGCCGTTTGCTGGCCTATTTGAGAGCGCTGGATTGCGCTCGCATGTATGGCGCTGCCAGCGCTCTGTATCAGCGCACATTGGAGTATGCCAAAATACGTAAGCAGTTTGGCGTAACGATAGGTAGCTTTCAAGTTATTCAACACTATCTGGTGGATATGTTCATCGATCTTCAGCAGCTCGAGTCGATGCTGCTGATGGTGGCTATTAAGGCAGAGTCTACTGATGATTTTCAGCGTCAACGCGCTAGCCTTGCGGCTAAGGCCTATTATGCAGATAAGGCAGTACGTATCGCGCAACAGGCGATTCAGATTCACGGCGGCATTGGTGTTACCGAGGAGCTTGATGTCGGCCACTACTTCCGGCTAATTACACACGGGTCTCTGACACACGGCGATCGAGCGCATCTTGTTAAAGGTTTTGCCGAATTGAGAAATTAGCGAGTGTGATAAGTCCCGTTCTAGGAGCTCATGGAGCTTGATCACGACATTTGCAGCAAATGAATATTTGATGGTGGCGACGCAGTAGCTTGTTAATGATGTTTATCTGAAGGACATGCCTTCATCATGCTCGGCACCATACCTGACACACGTTGTATTATTTCTAAGCCACTTGCTCAGTACGATTATTTGTGAGATTGCCCGCAATGCTTAGTTTTGCTACGAGGTGATTCAGGCGGGTAAGCAAGTACGAATGACGACGAGAGCGTAAGCTCGCTCTCTACTCCTAATTCTGTGGCATAGGTGAGAAGATGTTGCTACTTCGCTGATCGTCATAGCAAATCAATAGCAAGCTTAGGGCGTTGTATCCTGATCAGACAGTATCCACGACGTCATTTATTCTGCGGCTACACCATGCCCAAGGGCGAATTACTGCGTGAGATCATGGGCTATAAGCTGCGCTTAGCAGGCGAAGATTGGCGTGACAAATCCTCAACATGCTGATGATTCACGAGCGCCCATCGAGAGTATAGAGTCGTTTAGTGCCGGTTCATTAGGATGCTGTCTGATTAAAGGTGCAGGCAACAAATCATCTGTGGTGCTGCTGGAGCGCAACATGCACTACCTTATATTGACTTACATGTCTTCTGCCAGCGGCATTGATGAAAGTGGTTAATCGTATAAGGGAGCCCGCATTACACTGACTTGTGACTGGAGGTAAAGAGATGAGTTTCATGTCGCGCTCACTAGGTACGCGGGCGTGCAGGTCTTCTTTGTTGATTCGCGCACGGTCCATGGCAGCACTGAGCGGCCACTTAACTGCGCGCTCATGCCGTCTTATCATCAACCAGTAGTAAGTGCGCGCGTGCGGTTGCAATCGGGCGGGATTCACTCTCCTGCCAGCAACGCACACTGATGGCGGCGACGCGGCTGCCCATGCGAGCTACATCACAAGTAGCCCAGCAATCCTTTGTCCGTGCTGAGCGCAAGTAGTCCACTGAAAAGTCAATAACCTTAGGGAGGCGTGGCTGACGCTCGGATACAATAACTTGAATGAGTCCAGCTGTTTCCATAAGGGCGCCTACAACACCGCCATGCAGAGCAGGCAGCATGGGGTTGCCGATGATTTCCGCGCGAAAGGGCAGGTGAAAGTGCAGGGGCGCGGATGTATTATCTGTGGGACTTTCCACGCGGATGCCAAGATGGTTGATATAGGGAATAGAGTCCAGCAAGGACTGATACTGACCGGCAATAACGGCCTCAATCATCGCTGTGATATGCTTTTCCTGCATGATTAATCCTCGATTGTGCTGATAGTGTGGGTGCCGGTGCGTTTACCGCAATAAAAAGTGCCGGTAGCAATGGCGCAGACCTCATTGCTACCTTCTAGTCGTAATGTGCAACGGGTGAAGGCGACCTGGCGAGCTAAGCGATAGCAAATGGCATGGGCAATTAGGTCGTGCCCAGCCAGTGTTGGGCGCAGATAGTCGATGCGCAAATCCAGTGTCGCAATTGATGTGAGTTCATTCAGTGCGCAAAACACAGCCATGCCGGATGTGGCATCTGCCAGGCTGTAGAGAACGCTACTGTAAACCCAACCTCTTTCAGAATCCCCAATCAGCAAGTCACGGTAGGGAAGTCGCATGATGGCAGATGAGTCTCCCAGTGACTCTACCAACATGCCGAGATCACGGTTGTGGGGTACGTTATCTGAGAATTGTTTCGCTGCTTTGATAGCAGAGGGCAGGATTTGATAGGAGTCGCTATCTGATGGGGTAAATAAATTCATGATTGGCTTCTGAATGGTAAAAGAGGATGAGCATGCTCTTATCGGGCGACCCTGCCCCAATAAGGCGTACCTTGTACGCGGCGCTTTTGCTACGTCGATTGGCGAGTACGCAACCTGCCGAACCTACGCCAACAATTATGAAGTCGTATGTAGTCATGATTTGTGCCACGTGATCAGATTGTGAGGGGTCAGAGCGAGTCCTCCTCCGCATACAGCACTATGGGTTCGACCATACTATACCAGCATTTGGTCACTCAACCAAATTGACTCCAGATCATCTCGATTTGCACTATTGCCTAAGGTGGTATATTTGGAGTTTCTTTAGGTAGATATCCATGTTGATGTAAGGATTGCTATTGCGGGCCGGACTTACTGCTTCAGCATCGCTGCCACGTTTGGGGTGCTATGCTAGCTTAGGTAATTCGGTCGAATAAAGAGTATTGGCGACCAGTTTTCACAAGCTTTGCTCTTGAATCGAAACTCCTAAGAAAATGAATTGTCGCTCGCGTTTGATGGCATTAGCGCCATGCCGATGGCAGTATCCTGTGATGCGGTAATCCCCCATTTTTAAGGGGGCTCAGAAGTAGAGGCTAGGCCATTTGGGCCAACTTTCGGTGTGATGTCACCTAGGCCCATATTCTGGCGATCATGGTTATATGTCCAGAGCTAGCGCGTTGCGTGATCTTGCATTTCTGCTAAATCAGTAGGCATGTATTGGCTCAGCCATTCATGTCTTATGGTTCGCTTATCGCTCAGCTGATCATGCATGAAATCCAAAGACCACATGTCGTTGGGACTGGTCGCCACCGCACGTTGGGCCATCTCGCGTCTACGAGACGGCCTCACCATTTTTTTGTGATGGCTTCCTTAAAAACATCCGCTTGCAGCTGCACATCGGCATACATCTTTTTGAGCCGTCTATTTTCATCCTCAAGCTCATTGATCCGAGACATCAGCGACGCATCCATGCCGCCAAACTTAGCGCGCCACTTATAAAACGACGCAGAGCTCATGCCATGTTCACGGCATAAGTCCGGAACCGGCGCACCGGCCTCAGCTTGCTTCAAAATCGCCATGATTTGGCTATCGGAATATCGAGATGTGCGCATGTAGAACTTCCTCAACGCATTGGAAGAAATTCTACTTCTGAATCTGATTAATTTCTGGGAGGATTACATAATTAGTAAGCAGCCTGGCAAGCATGCCTATATACAGGCAGCGATTAAGATACAGGCAACGATTAAGCGATCAGATATACCGAATATGCTGAATCGTGAGTTCGCCGTCTTGTCGCCGAACTAAGTCTGGTGCGGCGACATCACTTACTTGTGGGCTCAGGGTCGCAGGTGCTATTTGGCTGTTGTATTGGACTTATATACTCGCCGCGTTGTTGGCTGTGCGCTCTCTGAGCACCCCGATGCTGACTTATTGATTAAGGCGCTGGACATGGCCGTTGAGCAGTGAGGGTGTGATGCTTCACTCGGATCAAGGCAGCCAATATTGCAGTCGCCGGTTCCGTCAGCGCCTATGGCGCTATCAAATTCAGCAAAGCATGGGTCGTCGTGGAAATTGCTGGGATAATGCGCCAATGGAGCGGCTGTTTAGAAGTTTGAAAACTGAATGAGTGCCGAGTGTTGGCTACATGACTCGGCGAGAAGCGATGCAAGATGTGAGTTGCTTGATGGAGCGTTACAACTGGGTCAGGCCGCACCAGTTTAATGCTGGTTTGGCACCGGCAGTGGCGGAAGAAAACTTAAAACTGTGTCCGAGATTAGTTGACCACTACAGATCGATACTCGGTCCGGCGCCTGTAAAGGCGGAGACTTTTCCGTGAAATATTTATATAAGGTTATATAGGCAGTTGCAGCTATCGACATTTTGGTCACTGTATGACTGCCCACTGAGGGCTTGCAGTGATTTCGGCTTAGTTTATTCGTGAAAGCCTCTGTCATAATGTGCGCCGACTGAGGAAAAAGATGTCAGTTGAGGCAAGGGTTATGGTGAGTGACTATCCTTGCTTGATAGATATCTGATAAAGTTCAAAAAGCTAAAATAAGGGGATTACGTGAATAAAAGGCGACCTACTAAAATTATTGATCAGTTAGGCCGAGAGGCAGTGCTAACCTCTGCTGCTCGTCTTTTCAGAGATCAAGGATATGAGCGAACGACTGTTAAAGAGGTTGCGAAGGCTTGTAATATGCTTCCAGGTAGTTTGCATTACCGCTATCATACAAAAGAAGCTATTTTAGTCGACCTTATGCGCTTGGGTTTAGAGCGTGCTGCCCTGGCAGTAACAGAGGCTTGTGTAAACGTTAGTGATCCTGTAGAGCAATTGCGCAGAGGTATCAATGCTCATCTGAAAATGTTGGTCACTGGTTCCGATATGGTTTATGTGCTGCTTTTTGAATGGCGCGCGCTTCGAGGAGATGCACGTAAAGAAATGATTGAGTTGCGCGATCGTTACGAGGCCCTTTGGGCTGCAATGTTATCGTTACTAGCACAGCACGGCGCTATTCGCAAAGATGTAGACTTGAACTTATTGCGTCTCATTGGCCTTGGTGCATTAAATTGGGTTGCCACTTGGTTTAATGAAAATGGACGTTATTCGTTAGAGGATATCGGTGACTTTGTCTGGCTGGTTATTAATAGTGCGTTCGTGGTGCCAAGCGAAACTAGTATAAAATGAGTGCTCTAAATCTATATAATATAATTAACTCGTTCGTATGAGCAAAGAGGCTCTGCACTGTTGCAGGCGTTCCATTGTTTAACTTTACCTATCAATTAAGGGGTTGCTCAATTCGCCGCTGTGCTAGCTTAGCGTTTGCCCCTTCTTCTTGATATAGTAACTTTGACCAATAAGCTTCTATCACGCTGTTAAAGTAGATAAGTAGTGATTTTTTCAGGATAGCTTGTTTTCGTCGCCATTCGCAACGGAGCAGGCTGGGAGTGTAATGCGCTAGCGTACCTAGAGGCGGTGTCTTTGCGATGATTCTATACTAGCGTTAGCGGAACTAAGGCTCGTAAAAGCATTAGGTCAGAAAATGTCATGGCTTTTATTATTATCATGTACGTTACGTTGGCATCCATTCCGTTTGTGGGTTGGCCTCGTTTCTCGAGCACGATGCCACATGTTTATACTTTACGATGTCTGTCATGCGGCATATTGACTGGGCTGTGCTTCCCCACTAGTCGACTGAAATCAAAGTACTTTCTGGCAATAAGCGTCATATCTCCATCTTGCTGATTTAATCATACGCCACCTTGGGTGGTATTTGCATTAATAATATTTTGAGTAAGTTATTGTGCCTGATGCTTACTGGTAGTTAAAGTGCAGTGATTTTTTAAAAGTCCTTTCTCAGGCGCAATAACTAAAAAATAAACTCATAGCTGCCTGAAAATAGTCAGTATAGTGTTCGATGTAGTCGGGCTGTTGTTATAATATTATCGCTACGCCGACTTCTCTTCGTGCACAGTAACCCCTGCTTCATAGTCCGAATTGAATAGGCAAGCTTTCTTCAGGTCCGAGGCATATGCTAAGGCGATATGCCGCTAGTGTTTTCTTAGGTTGCTTAGCGTTGTGTTCCCGCTGCCAAGCTTCGATAGCGACCTTGGACCTTGGACCTTGGACCTTGGACGTGGGTCACGGTCGTTAATCAATGCTCATTCCGGAAGCGCCCATTTAATTGCTTAATATAGGCATTCTGATTAGGGTTCTTTAGCACGACAAGAAGCAACTTGACGCCTCGTTCAAGCTCTTAGATCAGCGACTTGCCGATATCTCAGCGATGGCCGCGTTGTGGAGATATGAGATCAAGGACTCAAGTGAGTAGCTGAGCACCGACCTACCTCTCCTGTATGGTAAGGCTGCATTTGTTGCATTATCAACGAGGTGAGGCTTTTATGACCCCGACCTCGGTTATGAGATAAAAAAGCCATTCATGAGCCACATATGATTTGCTACAGCTGGCGACCTAATGGCTGATGGCACGCTTCTTTGCTTATGTGTTTGTGTGGCTTTACATGCAGCATTTGTGCGGAGCACAAGTAGTCACCGGACTTGTGATTAATCAATACGCTTGGCTTGGGCGAAGTCCCAATTAAACATCGATGATTTGTAGAGTCGACAGGTTTGAGATGGTTGCGCAGTACAGTTTTGCAGAACTTTGACAGCCAATCAGTCTAAGTTGTTGGCAAGAAGTAAATGAGTTTCTGCTAGATAGGAGGTTTTTCTTGTAAGAATGCATTTGTCTATTGACATACAGAGTGCAGGCTAATATTTTGGTTGAGTGACCAACCAAAATATTAAAAAGAGAGTTAACATGAGACTCCTGTTGATATGTAGTTGTTATATAGTCGTAATATTTTCGAGTTTTGCTAGGGCTGGTGGTATCGACTTGCCTGCGATTTCTGCATCACAGCAGGGCACCTCAAACTCGAACGGAGCGGAGGCAGCTGATGCTGCAGTGCTATACTATAATCCGGCAGGCATGAGTTATCTTCGGGGCCGACAGCTTTCCATTAGTGGGACACTTTTAGCATTCAGAGGGAAAGTCGAAGATAGGGGGTCTACGGGGACACCGGAGCCATTTGATAGTAGTAGTGATGAGGGGAGACAATTGGGGCCTGACGGGGTTGATCCTTATGCAGCTGGAGCCGCAGGGAGTTTTTGGCCAAAAATACTTGCCTTAGGTTCAATATTCTACACGACTCAATATAATGATAATATCACTCTTGGTATTGGTATATTCTCTCCAGGCGGCGGAAATATTAATTATAAAAGTGATTGGTCCGGCGCTTATCAAGTTGATGCTATTGCACTGGAGCTTGTGAATATTAATCCATCTATTTCGATGAGGTTTGATGATAAGCACAGCATCGGCTTCGGGGTGTCTCTAGTGGGTGGCCACTTAAGATATAGTACACAGCTGGATGCGAAAGGGCTACAGCCATACCTCTTATCAAAGGCATTGAATAATTTAAATGCAAACACATTGACTGTGACGCCTGAGGTTCAAAGTATAATAAATTCTGTGTGTAATATTAAATTGGTCATAAATTCAGTATGTGGAATTAATGTTGGTGACGTATTGCCTGGGTCGGCCATAGATGCTTTATCATCGCCACTGGCTGACGTTGTTGTTGACCCTTCAAGTACTGCATCTGGTTTGATTGAGATGTATGGGTATGGATTTGGCTATAATGCTGGCTATATGTATGGGTTTAATGATCGGTCTAGACTTGGATTGTCTTTTCGCTCAGCCGTTGAAGTTAATCTAAGAGGTCAATCTGAATGGAGTACAGAGAGGCTAAAGGCTAGGCCAGTTATAGGTACAACAATTGTTAGTTTGTTGAATAATGGAGGCGATCCTGACTTAGGGAATTTCTTGAGTGACTATTTGTTGCCGGACACTACGACAAAGGCTATTTTTAATATTCCTGCTAGAGTCTCTCTTTCATATTTTAATGAAATAAGTGATAAATTTGATATTATGTTCGATTATACGTTTATAAAGTCTTCTGTTATGCGTGAATTGTCTGTTGGGTTTGCTGTTCAGAAGGATTCAAATGGTGACAGTGTTGTGCTCAGTGATGCTAAGATACCCCTGAAGTGGCGCGACTCTTATAAGACCTCATTGGGTTTAAATTATCATTACGATAGCATGACAACTTTTAAAACTGGTATTCAGTTTGATAAGACGCCAATTCCATCAAAAGAGTCTAGGCATCCTGCGCTACCAGAGAGTGATAGGTATATGATATCATTTGGTTTTAACCATAAGATTAACGATAATATCTCTGTTGATGGTGCATATAGCTTGCTTGCCTTTGCGGACTCTGAGTCTGAGTATAGAAATAACTGTAGGTATGATCGGCCAGAGGGGGATGCCGGGCCATGCACTGGTATTGGCGGCACCTTTCGGGGAAAGTTCTATGATACCTATGCTAATATTTTAAGCTTGCAAATAAATTCTAAGTATTGACTATTTTTCACGTCGGTACTTATAACCAAGTGCAATGGGGAAAACTTTAACACTTTCAATGGGGCTGCTATTTATACTAGCCTTTGGGTGCTGGTGAGTTTTTCCTTTAACCTACGTTGGCCACATGTAAGTCAAAATAAAATACTAAATCCCGAACTATAATTATGCTATTTTTAGAGCTTGAGTGGAGGTGCAGTGTGGTTGATTTTTGAGCGAAATTCGATTGTATTTGGTTGCGAAGCATTGTTACGAGGCGGAGACTTTATAAGTCTAGTATCGACCTAATCTTACTGAGATTGGTATTCACAATTGCAGTTCGGTTTTATCGAATGGTACTTTAATGTGATTTAGATTGGCAGCTATCTCGGCATGGCGTCACAATACTTAGTTTAGCGTATGACGTCCTTTGTTTACGAAGCGCGCGCGCTAATTTTTTATCACCGGCAGTCTCGAATCCCAAGTGCAACGAAGACAATAGTGTTTAGTTTCTGCGCTTGATTGAGCTAGTGCCTCTGTTATCGCAGCATAGACCTCAATCGGCATCTTATATTTTAGCACAGCGCGCGGCCGAGTATTTTAGCTGTGTGCAATCACATCAAGGTATTCCTGTGAGTACTGCGATAAGTCAGTGCTCTTGGGCAAGTACTGCCGAATTAATCCATTCATATTCTCATTACTGCCGCGTTGCCATGGGCTGTGTGGGTCAACGAAGTAGGCAGTAGTGCCAGTTTTTTCAGTTCTCTTAGCATGACGGCTCATTTCACAAGCCCTGATCGTAGGTGAACGTTAGTCGAAACGGTGCATCGATTCGGCTCATCGCCAACGTCAGTGCCTTCAGTGGCGCCTCGGCAGTCACGTTGGGCATTTTGGCCAAGATGACGAAGCGCGTTGTACTTTCGATCTAAGTAGCCATAGCTGACTTATTACCGGCGTTTTCAATCAAGCCGGTTTCCTAATGGCCAGGAACCAAGCGATCTTCTATTTCGGCTGGGCGCTCATTGATACTGAGCATCTTCGGTAGTTGGCCGCGCCGGTCTTCGCCTTGGCCACGATGGCGGCGCGTGACATGTCCGCGTCGAAGGCAGCGAATCAGTCCTTTGCGTAACTAACCACGAGGCATGGCATAAAGCGCGGTGCAAATGGTTATATGTGACACCTGCATCTCAGCACGATCTGGAATTAATGGCGCTCAGCGGCAAGCTTCTTTATTTAACGGACTTGGCGCTGCTTTAGTCGCGCTGCGTCACCTGCGTTAGCGGCATCGTAAGGCGCACAGGGTGAGGACGAATAGCGCTTGAGCTAGCAACTGGGCTTGCTCGCTGTTCGCTGTAATCGCACCTAGATGGGCATTTAATGAATGCCCATCTAGGTGCATCAGCATCAAGACGGCCCGCTCTTCAGGGCCTAGGTGCTTGTAATGTGTTTGCACTTGGAGCTTGAGACTGCCACCTGTTATACAAAACTTGTTGACACGGCTGATATATCAATTTATACATTATTGGTTGGTCGGACAACCAAAATTATGAATATGTTATGTGGCTTAGATAGTGTGCCCTTACGAGGATGCTGGGAGTAATGACATGAGCGTAATCAGCAAAGAAATTGGATATGAAGAAGTTGTTCCCCGTGACATTCACTTCAAGATGAATACGGACACGGTGGCGCGCCACTGGTTCAACGGTGATCCATGGACCACGCACTGGATGAACTCCATTCTGGCGGCGGTTCCTGATGGCGAACGCTGGGTAATGAATTCAGCCAGAGCACAACTCGACAAATTGATCGACCCTGAAGTGCGTAAGGCTGCGATCGATTTTTGTCGCCAGGAGCGCATTCATGCACGTGAGCATGATGAAATGAACAAGGCATGCGTTGCTCAAGGCGTGCCGATTGACAAGGTGGAGGCGGTTTTTACCAAAATCAGGGTCACCATGCAGGAGCGGCTGAGTCTTGATATGCAGAGCTCCATGGCAGCAGCATTCGAGCATTTTACCGCTGTCATCTCTTCAGTCATGCTGGAGAACCCTGAGCTTTTTAACGAGTCTGATCCTGAGCTCAGGGCAATGCTGTACTGGCATTTTGTTGAAGAAACGGAGCACAAGGGTGTCAGCTTTGATGTGTATGTCGCTGCCAGTGGTGGCGGCATCAAGGGCTACCTGAGGCGCGTCGGGGGAATGGCGATGGGGACGGTACTTGGTCTGCCGCTCATGGTCGGCAACCAGGCCTATCTGCTGCACAAGGACAAGCAGCTGACCAACTGGCGCTCAGCCATGAGGATGAGCAATATCCTGTTCGGCAATCCCGGCATTCTTGCGCGCATTTTCCAATCCCATTATCTGCCTTACTTCATGCCTGATTTTCATCCCTGGGATGATGACAATCGTGAAGTCATCCATGTCTGGAAGCGCAGTTACGAAAAAACCGGCGACCCGCATAAGGCCTATCAAGCTTTACTCGATTGGAAGCTGAAAAAGAATGCGCCAGGCAAGCTGAAGCTGAAGGCTGTTGTACAGGCGGCCTGAGCAGCCAGTAAAGCGCACTGATTTCCGCTGATGCCTTCGGTCTAAGTGTGACGTTTCCCGGTCATCACGGCATTGTTGTCATTTGTTGCGACAATGCCGTTTCGTTAATCGATCAGGACGAGTTGATCATTAGCTGACGCCGTGGGGGACTATGCGGGTGCCGAGGTTTTAGCGGGTGGTAAATAAAGAGCGGTAATTTTTCGAGCCACCCGGCTCTTTTTAAAGGAATGTCTCATGAGTAAGAAAGCCCAAAAGTTGTCACAGTGTGCGGCGGCGATTGTGACTGGAGCTGGCAGTGGTATTGGTCGCAGCTTTGCCTATGAAATTGGGCGTCGAGGTGGTGCCGTTGTGTGTGTAGACATTCGTATTGAACGTGCCGAAGAAACAGCGGCCATGCTGCGCAGCCTGAATACGCACGCGGTAGCCTATGCATGTGACGTGGGCAATGCTGAACAGATGGCAGTGCTGGCAGACGAGGCGGAGGGCTTGCTTGGTCGCCCTGTAACTCTGGTTGTGAATAATGCGGGGGTTGGCCTCGGTGGCCAGATTGGTGAAGTATCGCTGGAAAAATGGCATTGGTGCGTCAACGTCAACCTCTGGGGCGTGATTCACGGCTGTCATTTTTTTGCGCCAAAACTGAAGGCGCTGGGCTATGGCGGGATCATCAATGTGGCGTCGGCTGCAGGGTTTGCCGCAGCACCAGAAATGAGTGCTTACAACGTGACCAAGGCGGGCGTGATGGCCTTGTCAGAGACCTTGTCGGCTGAGCTGACGGGAACGGGGGTGAAAGTGACAGTGCTGTGTCCGACGGTGGTACCAACCAATATTGTCAACGATGGTCATCTGCCTGCTTATCGCTCCGAGTTTGCCAAAACGGCGATGACAAAGTTTGCCCTGACCGACAGCGACGCGGTGGTACGCAAGGCGCTGGACGCGCTCGACAAAGGGCAGATGTACATGCTACCGCAAATTGACGGACGCATTGCGTGGATGTTTAAGCGCGCCGCCCCACGTTTGTATGCGCGTAGCCTGGGTGAGGCCTACCGGCTTGTTGCGCCGTCTTGATGATGTGGTAGCAGCCATCTTCAAGCACAGCATATACCCCCACACTTCACTGACGGAATTATCGATATGGCATCTAGCCAGGCCAAGCTACTGAAACTCTTCCTGCGCATGCGGGTAAAGCGTGAGCTGACATCAAATGCCGCACTTGTTCGTCATTTGCGCAGTGCCATGGACACCAAGCTCTTCCCCAGCCCTGTGCCCTCTGGAATTACGGTCCGGCAGGCAAGCGTTGCCGGGGTTCTTGGTGAGTGGCTGGAGGTGGCTAAGCCGTGCATGACCATCCTGTATTTGCACGGTGGTGCCTTTATTGGCGGCAAGCTGGCGACCTATCACACGTTTTGCGGCGAGGTTGCCAGACGTTTGAATGCCAAGGTTTTCATGGCAGATTACCGCCTCGCTCCGGAGCATCCCTATCCGGCGGCAACGGACGATGCATTTCAGGTCTATCGGCAATTGTCGGCGGAGTTGCAGGGAACTGAGCCCCTGGTGATTGCGGGTGATTCTGCGGGCGGTAACCTGACCCTGGTCACGCTATTGCGCGCCAAGCTTGAAAATCTGCCCATGCCAGTGTGTGCGCTGACCCTGTCGCCTGGTACGGATGCAACAGGCACACTGCCAGCGCTGACGGCCAACAGTGCCAGTGATTCCATGCTGTCAAAGTCAATGATAGATAGGGCGATCGATATTTATCTGGCCGGGGCGGACTCCACGCATCCCGATGCCTCTCCCTGTCGGGGGAACTTCTCTGGTTTGCCGCCTTTGCTGGTGACGGTGAGCGAAGAGGAGTGCCTGCGTGATGATGCTTACCGTGTTGTCCATAACGCGCGTCAGGCCGGGGTGACGGTGGAGCTGCTGTCGCGTCTGGATATGCCGCATGTGTGGCCTATTTTTCATTTTTTGCTTCCTGAAGCCAGGCAAGACATGCATGTATTGATCCGGTTTATTGAAAAGCATGTGGGAGAAAGTCTGGTTCGGAGCAGCGCGGAATTTCAGTTGTCTTCTGAGCACGAAAGTGCAAGCAAGGCCTTAGCAGGTTAGTGCATTAAATTGACTGTAAAAATACACGTACAGTATAAATTTGGAGAAATTAGCAATGAATATTGCCATCACAAAACCTGAACAGGTAAGTGTGCAACGAACGCGAGCAATAAGTCCCGATCACGAAGTTGTCATTGTTGGCGCGGGTATTTCTGGTCTTGGCATTGCCATTCGCCTGAAAGAGCAGGGCATTGAGTCTTTCATCATTCTTGAGCGTGCCGACCGTGTCGGCGGCACTTGGAGAGACAATCGCTATCCGGGTATCGCTGTCGACATTACTTCGTTCACCTATTCGTACTCTTATGAGCAGAACCCGAACTGGTCGAGAGTGTTCGCACCGGGTAAAGAGTTGCAGCATTACACCGAACGGGTAGCTGCCAAGTACTTCCTCTATCCACACATCCAGTTCAAGACCAGTGTTAGCCGTGCCGAGTTCGATGAAGAGCGTCACTACTGGCGCATTGAAGTAGATGGTGGTGATACCATCACAGCCCGTCATCTGGTGTCTGCAACCGGTGGCCTGATTTCGCCGAAGATGCCGGATATCGAAGGTATCAATGACTTCAAGGGCAAGATCATCCATACAGGGCACTGGGATGACAGTATAGACCTCAAGGGCAAACGTGTTGCGGTGATTGGCACGGGGGCTACGGCCGTACAGTTGTTGCCTGAAATTGCTCCGCTGGTGAAGCGGCTTGATGTCTATCAACGCACACCGATATGGCTGTTGAAAAAACCAGACCACGCGCTTCCTGGCTGGCTGAAAAGCTCGTTCCGGCTGTTGCCGGCCGCGCAACGCCTCGTGCGTGTAGGTACTGATGTTATAAGCGAGTCGTTGATGGTTATTTCTACGATTTATTATCGGCAGGCCCCTTGGCTGGTACGCAAATGCGAAGAGGCTGGCATTCGCAACATGAAAGAGCAGTTGCCGAGCAGGCCGGACCTTTGGGAGAAGCTGACGCCGAAATATGGTTTCGGCTGCAAGCGCCCATCTTTCTCGAATGAGTATTTTCGTATTTTTGCACGCGATAATACTGACCTCATCACAACGTCTATTGAGCGAATTACCGAGAAAGGCATAAAAACCCGCGACGGGGTCGAGCGGAAAATTGATGTGCTGATTCTGGCAACCGGCTACCGCGTATTCGAAAAAGGAAACCTTCCCTCGTATGATGTTGTCGGTCGCAAGAGCCAAGAGATTGGAGCCTTTTGGGAGAGTAATCGCTATCAAGCTTATGAAGGGCTGACTGTGCCTGGGTTCCCCAATTTTTATGTCATGCTTGGTCCCTATGCGCTGATCGGTACTTCTTATTTTAAGATGGCGGAAGGCAATGCAATACATGCAGTACGCTGCATCAAAGAAGGGCTCAAGAGACAAGCAACCTGTGTGGAAGTGCGTCAGGATGTGCATGACCGCTACTTTGCAGATATTCAGCGACGCCAACAAAGCACGGTGTTCCTAAATCACAACTGTTCTTTGTCCAATAGCTATTACTTTGATAAACATGGGGATGCGCCAATGCTAAGGCCTTCCACATCAGTCGAGATGCTTTGGCGGGCCAAGCATTTGTCCATGAATAACTATAAGTTTAGTAAGGTTGGTTCGAATCCTAGCACTGACAAGTTAACTCGCTGATGTGTACCCACTCACGACATCGTTTTCACCCCAGTATCATTAGCTATGCAGTATGGATCTACTATCGCTTCAATTTGAGCTCTCGTGATACCGAAGACTTGCTGGCAGAGAGTGGCATCTCTGTCAGTTAAGAATCGATCCGCTTATGGCGTATCAAATTCGGACCTGCCTATTCTCCCAAGCTGAAGCAAAATCATGGCAGATTAGGCGATATGTTTTATCTTGATGGGGTATTTATCAAGATAAAACGTAAAACAACTCTACTTGTGGCGAGCAGTTGATCAGGACGGCGAAGTGGTCGATGTCTATGTTGAGAGTCGCCGTAAGAGTGCTGCGGCTAGGCAGTTCTTTAAGCGCTTGTTACGTAACCACGACGACCAACCAAGAACGATAGTCACTGATAAGTTGGCAAGTTATAGGGTTGCTCAACGCGAGCTAATGCCAAAAGTTCATCACAATACAGCCAAGCACGTGAACAATAGAGCCGAGCAGTTGCATGAGTCGACGCGATTCAGGGAGCGGGGAATGGGCGGTTTAAGTTCCCGAGTCAGGTACAACTATTCCTAACGAACGATGCGGCAGTCTCAAACTTTCTCAACCTTGGAAGACACCTTGTCCCAGCAAGTCATTATTGACTTACTAGGACAGCCGCGCTCTAAACTTGGAGGGCGTTAGGTGCGTAGAGGTGAAAGGTTTAACTATTGCTGAGTCTAGAAGTTAACATATCAGTACCGCTTAGTTTGACTAATTGACTGAAAGTGGCACGAGCTCAGAGCTGACAAGTTACTTGTTAGTATCGTCATAAGCATTCATCATAAAAATTAATTTTTAATCACGTCGATACATGGTGACGACACAGGCACCACCCAAGCCAAGGTTGTGTTGCAGGGCAACTTGCGCGCCACTGACCTGACGCTTTTCTGCCGTGCCACGCAACTGCCAAACTAGCTCTGTACATTGCGCTAAGCCGGTTGCACCGAGTGGATGACCTTTTGAAAGTAAGCCGCCTGATGGATTCGTCACTACTTTGCCGCCATAGGTGTTGTCTTCGTCCCAAATAAACTTTTCTGCACCACCTTCTGGGCAGAGCCCAAGCGCCTCATAAGTTAGTAGTTCATTCGCCGTGAAGCAGTCATGTAGCTCCACAACGTCGATATCATCTGGGCCAATGCCTGACTCCTCATAGACCTGTTTAGCAGCAGCTTGAGTCATGTCGTATCCGACCATTTTGATCATCGAACGCGGCTCAAAGCTGGAGGCATAGTCAGTTGTCATCGACTGTGCGGCAATGTAGACCGGATTTTTGATGCCATGCTTTTTGGCAAAAGCCTCACTGCAAAGAATTGCGGCACCAGCACCACATGTGGGTGGGCAACATTGAAAGCGGGTTAACGGATCGAAGACTTCAGGTGAAGCCATAATCTCTTCTAGAGAGAGTACTTGTCCAAATAGTGCATAAGGGTTGTTGCTTGCGTGTTTACGTGCCTTTTCAGCGATCTTGCCGAAAGTCTCTTTTTTCGTGCCGTGCTGCCAGCGATATTCACGACCGGCACCGCCAAACATCTGCGCGGCGGGTGGTGCCGAGCTAAACCCTTGCAGGTCAAGCATGACTGGAACATGCAATCCCATAGGGTTTTCGCGATCGTTAAACATGGTGCCTAAAGCGCCTTTGCTCATTTTCTCAAAACCTAGAGCCAACACGCATTCGGCTAAACCACCCTCGATAGCTTGGCGTGCTAAATACAGTGCGCTTGAGCCGGTAGAGCAGTTGTTATTCACGTTCACCACAGGAATGCCGGTGAGGCCTAGCTCATACACCGAGCGCTGACCGCAAGTAGAGTCGCCATAGACATAGCCAACGAAGGCTTGTTCTACAGACTCATAGGGAATGCCGGCGTCGGCTAGGGCTTTTCTGCCTGCTTCGGCGGCCATTTCATAATATTCAGGGCTAGAGCCGGGCTTGGTAAATTGGGTCATACCAACTCCGATGACATTGACTCGTTGTTTCATAACTTATGCTCCTAAAGCGTTTAAGAATTTCATTTCGCGAGCCAAGAGTGCATCGCCATCGACGCGAACGTCCCCGCGCTGATACGCGTCTTGTAAGCCTTGCTCGCCAGAGCAGAGCGCTTGTAGCGTCGCATCGGATAATGTGATTTCAGCATCAGGATGCGCAGCAGAGCCAACTGTTACTTGTGCAGGACTGGCACTGAAATCGATGCACCATGTGCTGTCTATATCACTGAGCGAAAACTGGACAACTCCTTTTGCTGCAGTCGCAGGCTTGGCACTTAAGTGCGCGGCGATTTGCTCAAAAATAGCGGGAGCTTCTGATGATTTAGTTGCTGGTGCGGATGCTGCTGGATTAGCGCCTGTTGTATTTTTAGCTAAACGATCAGCTTTGGCTTGTGTGATCAGAGCAGGATCCATCTCCGATAGTACAGACAACTTATTTGACGCCATGACATTGCCATGAACTTTCATTTTGCCACCGAAGAATAACTTTTGAACTTCTGCTTGATCGCCAGAAAATAAGACTGGCGCATATTCTGCATCCATCTCAATAGTGACATCTGGCTTAGGTAGCACCCCTTCACCAGCAATTGGCTTGGCACTTTTCAAGTCCAAGAACCAATTTGATTCAGGGGCATGAAAGCTAAATTGGAAGCTAGTTTTCACTTGCTCTGAGAGTTGTGGTTTCGAGGAAACAAAAGCTTTAATGCCTGCAAATACATCGGCTAAGACAAAAGCATTTTCTGCTTCGACGACGGCAGCAGCAGGCGTTGTGACTTCTGCGCTAACTCGCGCTGTTTTTGCGGCATCTATAGCGGCCGGGTCCATGCCAGCTAGCGCCGATAGTTTATTTGATGCCATAACATTGCCATGCACTTTCATCTTGCCACCGAAGTAGAGTTTTTGTACCTCTCCTTGGTCGCCGCCAAACAGCGTGTTGACGTGTTCATTATCCAGCTCAATGGTGACATCGGGTTTAGCGATTTCACCCGCTCCGACTTCACCCTGGCCATTTTTCAGATCGATAAACCAACTCGATTCAGGATTATGGAAGGTAAATTGGAACGTAGTTTTCACTTCAGCTACAAGCTCGGGTTTGCTGGCAACAAAGTCTGCAATAGCGGCGAAGTAATCATCCACAATCACAGAATTTACTGCTTCTACAGATGCTGCATCTGATGTGTGTGCTGCTTTTTTAGGTGCTGGAATTTCGGTATATAGCTCTATGACAGCGTTTTTAATAACAACTTCATTGCGTTCTTTAACCGAGGTTTCAAACACGATACGAGTGTCTGACTCTCGCCACATTTTGGTAATTAATGTTTCGCCTGGGTAGACACTTTTAGCGAAGCGAACCTTAATGCTTTTGAAATAGCGTGGGTCATTATTGCTAAAGGCTTTAATAACGTGCCGACCACAATAGCCATAGGTACACATGCCGTGAAGGATGGGCTTATCGAAGCCAAACGCTTTGGCAAATGCTGGGTCGGCGTGTAGCGGATTCCAGTCGCCGGAGAGGCGATACAGCAGCGTTTGATTGGCGTCGGTTTTCTCTTCAATAACAGCATCGGGCTCTCGGTTTGGAGGTGTGTTGACGTCTGCGCTTGGCCCACGATCACCACCCCAGCCACCAGCACCACGCACAAATGAGGTCATTTCGTTATAAGCAATTTCCTCACCGCTTTCATCGAGGGTGTGCACAGCAAAAGTGACCACAGCGTGTGGATCTTTATCCCAGGCCTCTTTAAATTTAAAGATGTGCTTGAGCTTTGCATTCGTCGGTAATGGACGTTTGATTTCAGTGTATTGCTCACCATGCAGGATGCGATCAAAACCATAATTTTGGCCGGGTAACTTCAAGCCACCTGCTTTAGCTGCCTGTAGCATGGCGTTGGATTGTGGCATCACGCCGTAAGTTGGAAGTACAGCAAAGTCGCTACCCATCTCATAGACATAATTTAGTTCAGCTTTGTCTAGTGGGTCACGCGCAGCGCCAATACCGAGGGCATACAGAGCTACATCGCGCTCGTCATAGCTATTTTCCAACACCAACTCGCATTTTACTGCTTCATCTAGATCAATAAATTCGTTGCCACCTAAGCGTGGGTTATTGATGTTATGCAGGATGGGCGCGAAAGAGTCGTTGACGGTAGCGGGGTGGCCAGCGTTGGTAAAGTCGCCAATGGTGTTCCATTTATTCGCCACATCATCGACGCTAAAGTTTTTCCCCAGTGGGAATGATTGCCCCTGTGTACGCTCCCAGCGAAGTTGCGAAATATAGCCAGCGCCAACTTCAAATATTCCCTTGGTTTGCTCGCAATCTTCATGGCATAGCCATGCTACTAATGGACTGACATGCTCGGGCTTGAGATTAGCTAGCAGTTCCGGCGGCATGATCGTTTCGGTGAGACGTGAGGCGGCGATTGGCGCAATGGTATTGACTTGAATTCCTTTGCTACGCCCTTCTTCAGCTAGGCAGTTCGCCAGTCCAGCAAGGCCGAGCTTCGCCGCACAATAGTTGGCTTGGCCGAAGTTGCCATAAAGGCCAGCGGCTGAAGTAGTCATGATGATACGGCCATAACCTTTATCGCGCATGATCGGCCACGCGGCGTGTGACACACTCATTGAGCCAGTTAAGTGCACTTTGAGGATCAGGTCCCAGTCGGCCTGAGTCATTTTATGAAAGCTAACATCTCGCAAAATGCCGGCGTTGTTGATAACAATATCTACTGTACCAAAGGCGTCTAGTGCGGTTTGCACAATACGCTCTCCATGTTCTACGGAGTCGTAGTTAGCCACTGCCTCGCCACCAGCGGCGATAATTTCAGCGACTACCGCATCGGCAGCAGTGGAAGACTTGCCATCGCCGTGTGCGCCGCCACCTAGATCGTTAACAACTACTTTGGCCCCTAGTGAGCCAAGAAGAAGTGCGTGTGATCGGCCTAAGCCATTGCCTGCACCGGTGACAATCGCCACGCGTTGATCAAATCGTAATGCCATGAAGTGGGCCTCGCTGATAATATTTACAATATGTTCGTTCAACATGTATTATTTATAGGTCACGACGCGCCAATCTGTCAATAAAATTATGACTGATCAGTCAGATGTATGATTAGCTTTCGAAGAAAACTGAATTGGAGAGGCCGCATGGCGTCAAAGGCACCTGAGAAGCCCAGTCGTCGCACGCAAGTTGAGCGCAGCCATGCCATGCGTGAGCGCTTAATCAGTGCCACCATCTGTTGTTTAGATCGTGATGGCTACGCAGGCACCACCTTCAAATCCATTGTGACTGAAGCAGATGTGTCATTGGGTGCGCCATTGCATCATTTCGCCACCAAGGCTGCACTCATGGAAGCAGCTGCTACGCGTCTCATTCAACGGCTATATATCGAATTGGGTAAAGCATTTAGCGGCCTTGCATCATCAGATAACCGTTTGACTGAAATGATTCAAATTGGCTGGAGCACATTATTTAATCAGCAGGAAACCATTGCGTTGTTGGAGCTGACGCTTGCTAGTCGCCGCGATACTGAGTTGGCCGAGGTGATGCGAAAGCTTGGGCTCGCAGGCTTTGACATGCTGGACAATGCAGCCAAACATTACTTTGTGAGTAGAAGTAGTGAAGATCCAGTGAGTGATTACTTTGTTTTGACGCACTGGCTGATCCGTGGCATGACAATCGATCAACACCTGCTGAGCAGTTCTGCTGCGCCTGATCATTATTTAAGGCTGTGGTCAGGCTTATTGCAGGGAAAGGTCGCAGTTAAGCCTGAAGTAGTTGCGGCTCCACCTAAGCCAAAGCGATGGCCTAGTGATAAGCCATCACCCTAGCAGGCTGAGATGCGATAACTCGTAACTTGCAAATCTTAGTTATTGCAAAGTGGGAGATGCATAGATGTCGCTTAGGAGCCCTTGCGAGCCAAAAAGGTTCTCCCGCCACTGCTGCTCTAATGATCGTGTGTCATCTTGAGTGGGATGGAAGTTTCTTTTGAAGAAGTCTGGTAGTCGTCGAGGTACATGCTTTAAAAGACCATGCCTACCAAACAACATCGCAGCCCCTTTCAAGTGCGATTTGATATGTCGCTTTTGTAACTGATTGTCATGGGCCAAAATGGCCACCAAGCTCCCTATCAGGACGGGTACTAATGCCGCAGCAACTAGTGGTCCAGCTTGTAACTTTAAGCGCCAGCTATTGCTAACTCGCGTATATACATCGTAAGCCACGGATTTATGCTCTAGTTCTTCAAGCGCATGCCAAGTCCAAAGCTTTAATGATTCAGGCTCACAGGCCTCACGGAACTTACTATCCTGTAAAAATGACTCGGCAAAAATAGCGGTAAAGTGTTCCATGAAGATGGTGCAAGCTAGTTGTTGTTCTGGCGAGAATCGTTCTAGTAAGTAAAGACCCATTTTTACGCCTTTATCGACGAAGTCGACGCGAATACCTTTCTCGCTAAAAATCGCATTCAGACGGTCATGCTCACGACCATGTAAGGCTTCTTGACCAATGAAGCCTGAAACTTGGGCTTTGAGCTCGGAGTCAGTGATTTGCTCTCGAAAGTGACGTACAGATTCGACAAAAAAACGTTCACCGGGTGGGAATGATCCCGAAAGCACGGCAATAAAACTGGATGCAAAGGCATTATTGGCTATGGGGTAGCGATGTGAGTTGTAGTAATCATGGGAAAATTTAATATTGCGAGGTGGGATGCCTACGCTGGCACCAGCTAAACCTGATGACTTGATGTTGGTGGATGATTCCATAGTATACCTCATGTGACATTTTGTAATGTTCCATTTAATGTGTCATGACTGGTTGGTCACGGTCAAGCAGTCAATAGATAATTTTTGTTGCGAGCTGTTGGCAAGTGTAGTGGTCAACTAATCTCGGACACAGTTTTAAGTTTTTTTTCCGCTACTGTCGGTGCCAAACCAGCATTAAACTGGTGCGGCCTGACCCAGGTGTAACGCTCCACCAAGTAACTCACATCTTGCATCGCTTCTCGCCGAGTCATTTAGCCAACACTCGGCACTCATTCAGTTTTCAAGCTTCTAAACAACCACTCCATTGGCGCATTGTCCCTGCAATCTCCACGGCGACCCATGCTTTGCTGAATTCGATAGCGCCATAGGCGCTGACGGAACCGGCGACTGTCATATTGGCTACCTTGGTCCGAGTGAAGCATCACACCCTCACTGCTCAACGGCCATGTCCAGCGCCTTAGTCACTAGGTCAGCATCGAGATGCTCGGGGAGCGTCCAGCCAACACCGCCGCTAAGTAGCACCAATGCCCCTTGCTCCCACAGATACGTGATATCGCCACACCGGACCTGATTAGGCGCCGAGACAGCAAACTCGCAATTCAGCATGTTCGGTATATCTGATCGTTCAACAGTCGCCTGTATATAGGCATGCTTGCCAGGTTGTATGCTGATTAGACCTGACTCTTCCATTAGTCTAGCCACTTTAAAACGACCTATGGCAATGCCATGTTGCTGCCACATCATGTCACAGACGCTGCGGCTACCTGCTGAGCTTCGGCTCTGTATGAACAGCTCATTCTCACGCTTGCGAAGCAGTAACCGCTTCAGTACCTATCAGAGCGCTTGCAGCTGATGCAGATGCTAGTCAGCACCTCTGTGAAGCAGGATTTCTATGATGTTTGTCAATAAATATCCCACATATGTCAATAGATGATCCCTCTATCGTCGGATTGACTGGCTAGGATAGGTATCTGTTGGATATCGAAGCCGATGCCATCAATTTAATTGCTTGTATTAAATGTAAGGCTTCAATAATAAAAAGGAAAAAGCACATGAACAAACTGATTCTTCCTGCATTTTTAGTCGCAGCCTCGGTGGCGCCATTCGCGCAGGCAAACCAAACACTTTGTGTCTATGACTTACTGGGTAGTGCTGGCGATATGGTCAATATCGCTAAAGACTACTCATTAGCAGCGCAATCCATGGGCGCTAAAATATCAATCAAGGCATACACCGATGAGCGTGTAGCCACCGAAGATTTGAAGGCTGGAGAGTGTGATGCGGTGATGGCAACCGGATTTCGTACTCGCCAATTTAACCCAACAGCCGCTGCATTAGACTCGTTAGGTGTGTCGACCATTATTCGTAATGGCAAAGTCGATATGCCGGCGAGCTATGAAACAGTGCGGAAAACCATTCAAACATTTTCATCACCTGCTGCTAGTAAGTTGATGGTCAATGGTCGATATGAGGTCGCTGGCATTATTCCGTTTGGTACTGCGTATCCTGTGGTTAATGATCGCAAAATTAATACAGTTGAAGCATTAGCAGGTAAGCGAATTGCCTCGTTTGATTACGATAAAGCGCAGGCCATTATGATTCAGAAAATTGGCGCGCAACCGGTTTCAGCTGATATTACTAACTTTGCCGGTAAGTTTAATAATGGCTCTGTGGACTTCATTGCTGCTCCGGCCATGGCTTATCGTCCACTAGAGCTTTATCGCGGCATTGGTACTAAAGGTGCTATTCAGCGCTTCCCCATTCTTATTTTGACTTATCAAATCATTATCAACGAGACGAAGTTTCCTGAGGGCTTTGGTTTGAAATCACGCCAGTACTGGCTTGGTCAATTTAACCGTGCGATGACACTAGTGAATAAGGCGGAGAAAGATATTCCAGCAGCAACTTGGGGTGATTTAACCCCCGAGAATATGGTCAAGTTGATACGGACCTATTTCTATAGACACTAATTTAGGCGAAGGCGCTAGTCACACAATGTTGCCTGACTAGACACAGAAGCGGTTATAGAAGCCATCGTCATTGCTAGATTGTTGCGGGAGCAGCTTAATCAACTGCTCAAGCGATTGCTTTTGCTGGTACCCAGCTGATGCCTGATCAGCAAAGCGAATAAGCTCTTCGATCATCGACTGCTCTCTATAGTGCTTGGTAGAGGCAAATCGGCCTATCAAATGTGACATCACCATACCCTCAATACGCGCATCCGCTATTAACCGATTTATGTGTGGTGCTAAGAGGTGAACGGTCTGTATTTCGTGCTGGTACAACGAGGGGTTCATCGGGCGAGGATTTTTCTCGCCGACCGTATCGATTTTGCCTAGGTCATGTAGCAATGCTCCGACCTGGGTGAGTGCAATAAATAACTCAGACTCACCGAGCATTATCGCCCAACTTCCTGCTAGTTGAGCTACCTGCACGGAGTGCACAAGTAATCCGCCAGGGTACGCACTGTGATAGCTAGCACTGGCTCGGCAGCGGATGAATCGATGGCCAATGGTTGGATCCATCAATATGCCGGTCAGAAAGGCACGAAGTGGCTCATTGCTTAGCTCGTCAATGAAGTTAATAAGCCAGTCCAAGGCCTCTCTAGCGCGTACAGGAACCAATGGCAAAGGGAGCAGGGCAGCACCATTGCGCACATGGCTAGCTGAAACGACATACAGCTCGCTGAGCTTCAAAAAATGACACCCATTCAAGTGGGTTACTCGGCCATTTAGCTCAACTAAATGCTGTTCGCTTACATTGATGGTTTCAATGAAATCATAGAGCGATGCTTCAGGCCATACATAGGCTTTAATGGCTCCTGCGCTATCGACAAGCTTGAGCCTAAAGTAGCTATGCCCATTCTTCGCCAAGCATTGCTCAAGACCGACTAATCGTCCCTGAATGGAGATCGAGTCACCGACGTGATCGTGAAGCTGGGAGGTATTAATTAGCATGATCAAAGCCCTCCATGCTGATGCGAGGGAAGCCGGCTGAGCATGTACTGGAAGCGATCGCACATGATGTTGAAAACAGCTGAGGCTAATGGCTCATCAACCATGCGCATTTGCTCTTTGATGTATCGAGTCAGTGCTTCTTGATTGGTGAGTGATTGCTCGTAACCAAGCACAGCAGCAAGATCCAACAATGGGCTCACTGAGTAGGTGTTTAGCAGTGCCTGTGCCATTCGAAGCACAATGCGATTACTGCACTCTTTGCGATGTTGCAGACGAACTGCATCGAGGTTGATCACGTTCATAGTGGGCACCTTAGAGATTAGATACGGATGTGGTGATGAGTCGATCCATCGCACTGCCGTCGTTGCGTGTGAGATTAGGGACGAAGTTGCTGTATACGGAGAACAGCATCTTGGTGTTGCTATGACCGAGCTGATTAGCAATCCATTCTGGTGATTCACCGGAGGCGAGCATCAGCGTGGCAGCGGTATGGCGTGTGTCGTAAGGCCGACGGTAGGGGATGACTAGGTCTTCTAGCATCGGCTTCCAGATCCGATTGCAGAAGTTCTTATCATCGACTGGTAGGCCGTTTCTATTACAGAACACTAAGCCGTCACGCCCGTAATGGCCGGTGATCTTGAATTGTCGTTGTAGCGCTTCACGCACTTTGCTGGACATGCGGATATCACGCTGTGATGGGTCGTTTTTGGTGTACTCAAACCCGGACTTTCCGTGTGTCTCACGAACGGCAATGAAGCCCCGGTCAAAGTCGACACACTTCCAGCGTAGCCCATGGACTTCACCCGTTCGCATGCCGGTAAAGAACTTGATGATCAAGTAGTCTCGGAAGTCCGCTCGTACATCCTCAAGGATGCGACTCACCTCATCGAGCGTGAATGGTGTGATGTGCCGCTTCTCTTCTTTGAGCTTCTTGATGCGCTCGTAAGGGTTTGGAATCTTGTAGCGAGCACAAGCTTCCTCAATCACCGCTTTGACTAGCGTCATCATGCGGTTGATCGAGCCGGTTTGAAGCGCAATCCCGCCTGGGGTGCGATACCGCACTCGCGAGTTACGAAAATCCACGAGGTCATCACGAGTGATGGCATCAACTGGCAGGCCACCCAGGAAAGGGATGATGTGCTTTTCGAAAAGGCTAAAAATCGTATTTCGATAATTAGCACGCCATTCGACCTCATGCTCGGCAAGCCAAGATCTAACCATGCGCTCGAATGTTGGAAGCTCTTCTCCAAGGCGGCCCTGATCAGAACGCTTCTGCTCTAGCAGAATTGTTTTCAGAAACGAACTCGTTGGAAAGTAGGCGGCGTAATCAAAGCGGCCATTACCAATTTCGATTTCGATCTTTCCCATGACAGCTTCTAATCGTTTGCGATTAGGAGCTGTGTTTGGCAGAGCAGTCACCTCGCGGCAACGCTTCCCAAGGTAGCGGAAATCAAAATACAGCTTGCCGCTTGGCTGCACGCGAATGTTACCCATGGCAGATTCCTCCTGATGCGAGAGGAATGCTCATTTGGTCTACATTCATCTCTTCTTGAATGCGCTCCCAAATAAACAGCATTTTTTTTCCGCCAAAAGGGCGTGTGTAATGCACGCCTTCATGTAGCTTGTAATCCACAAGATGGCGACGAATGTAGCGCGCTGAGTAGCGGATTTTTTTCGCTAGCTCTTCGGTGGTCAAAAACGTTAGGTCTTGCATATCTGTACCCTCTGGTTGATCATCAACTGAGTGGAGAAAGTGCTATTGATTTAGCAAAATTTCACTCTAAGTTGAATTTAACTGAATCAATTAGACTCTGCAAGTACTTTTTTCATCCTAAGTGTAATTATTTGGATTTATCTATGATTCGTTGTCATCTAGGGCGCTTAATGGGCGAGCGTAAAATGAACATTGCTGATGTGATGCGAGAGACAGGCATCAAACGCACAATGCTGACGCTGATGTACAAAGATGAAGTGCAACGACTGGATATGGATGCGCTAGATAAGCTTTGCCGTCTATTTGCGTGCGAAGTTAAAGATCTACTCGAGTTCGACTCAAGTGCACCTCAAAAAGAAGCTGAATGATTTTCACGCGCTTTAGCTGCAGAACAGACATTTTAGGGTAGGGGTCAAAGTTGGTCATCTTCTGACCAACGAAGTTGAGGAAGTTGATCAACTCCCTCAAGATAATCAGAAATAATGGTCAAGATCTGGTCCAGATTTGGTCCAGATGGCTTTTAAGGCTGCGTGGCCTGCAGATTTTTCAAACCCCAGAAAGCACAAAACCCGCTAGGCGCAAGGCTTAGCGGGTTTCGGTATTTGGTAGACACTAGCAGACTCGAACTGCTGACCCCTACCATGTCAAGGTAGTGCTCTAACCAACTGAGCTAAGCGTCTAATGTGGCGCGCATGATACCCAAGGTGGAGGTTTCTGACAACACATCTGATAGGGGATTGGCGAAAATTTCGGCAAATGGTGTAACGTGAGAAATAGTTAGACAAAAGTTAACCGAATAAAACGAAATTATTTGCTGCGCTTACAACTTGGTAGTTGCAAGCGCAGCATGCTTACAGCCATTCTCGGTTAGATATGCTCATTCGAGTTTAAAGCCACCGTTGGTGTAATTATGATTCAGTTTCTGACAGGTCGGAATCACATAGCGTTGTCGCTTGCCAAGGTCAACCCGTTGCTCTCCGCAACGCTGTTGTTGCTCATCAGCTTTTTACTAGCAGTAATGACCGGTCAGAAAGTTTTAGAGTCAAACATCGAGCTTAGTCAGTCGCGCTTAACCGACTCATCGCAGCAGTTTAAAACCCTGCTGAAGGAACGTTTAGAGATTTACGAGCGAGGTCTCATTGGGTTTCGAGGCGCCATGCATGCCTCTGGTGGTAATATTTACAATCGAAGAGAGTTTCAAGGCTATGTGCAAGAGCTAGATATGCATCGCACATTTCCTGGAGCGCATGGGTTTGGATTTGTCAGGAGAGTTCCAAAAGAAAGTGAGAAAAACTTCATTTCAAGCTTTACCCAGGAGTGGGACACTGAGTATGAAATAAATCAAATATCTGAGCATGATGATGATAAATGGATTATTGAGAGGTTAGAACCGCTAGAAGGTAATGAGAAAGCGATTGGCTTAGATATAGCATCGGAATATCGCAGATACGAAGCAATTAGAACTGCAATTGAAACTAATAAGCCTGCGCTAACGCCACCAATCACTCTGCAGCAAGCAAAAGACAAGCCTAATATGGGCTTTTTGCTCGTTATGCCAATTCGCTCGAGTAAAAAGCCATTCGATATTATTGGGCTTACCTATTTGCCACTTTTGATAGATGAGGTTTTGTCTGGTTATGTTATGAGCAGCGGTGAGTTTATTGTTAGGTTATCTGATATATCTAGGAATAAAGATGCTAAGTATTTTTATACAAATGAATCTGCTGATGACAAGGTGGCTGACGATTTATATCAGGTTATGGATGTTAATGTTTATGGCAGGCAGTGGCGAATTGAGTTAAATGCGACAGAATTATTTGTTAAACGTTTAGGTCTTGCATCTCCGATTAGTTCTGGCGTACGAGTTTTTACAGTTGGAATACTAGCGACACTGCTGCTATATATTTCACTTTTATATATTCGTCGACAAGCTTATGCACTTAATCAAAGAACTCATGAGTTGGATCGAGCAAGGCGTGACTTGCAAACAGTTTTTGATGCGGTTCCATCTATAATAGGATATTGGGATTGTGATTTGCGCAATCGCATGGCTAATAGGTCTTATTTAGCATGGTTCGGCCATGATCCAGAGGTAATGGCTGGCATGCAAATGCATAAAGTTATTGGTGATGAGCTATATAAAAAAAATGAGCATTATATAATCGGTGTGTTACAAGGTGAAGCTCAATCATTTGAGTCACGTTTCAAAGACCCTAATGGTCGATCTATTGCATCATCAGTCAACTATATTCCGGACTTTGTCGACGGTGAACAAAAAGGATTTTATGTTATTGGTCATGATATAACGGACTTTAAAGATAGTCAGCATAGATTAGAGCAGGTTTTACGTGAAAACGAAGTTTTGCTAAGCACTTTAAATCAACAGCTTTTATATTCAGTTACAGACTCTAAGGGTGTAATTATTGAGGTTAACGATAATTTTTGTGGAATTAGCGGTTATTTACGTGAAGAGTTAATTGGTAATACGCATAAGATAATTAACTCTGGAGAACATGATAGAAAGTTTTGGCAAGATGTTTGGCGTAACATAGCGCAAGGTCACGCATGGCATGGAGAAGTGTGCAATCGTTCTAAGAGTGGTGATTTATATTGGGTAGATACAGTTATAGCGCCATTTATTGGTGCTGATGGTAAGGTCGAGCGCTATGTGTCTATGCGTACAGACGTGACTGCACGCCATCTACTTGATATTAACCTGCGTGATGCAAAGTTAGCCGCTGAGGATGCTAATCAAGCAAAAAGTGAATTTCTTGCTAATATGAGCCATGAAATAAGAACGCCAATGAACGGAATTTTAGGCTTTGGCTATTTACTTGAGCGCCAAACAATGTCTCCTGCAGCTTTAAGCATGGTGCAAAAAATTCAAAGCGCGAGTCAATCACTGCTGGGTATTATTGATGATATTTTAGACTTCTCTAAAATTGAGGCCGGCCATTTATCATTAGATGAGTCACCTTTTGATTTATGCGAGGTGATTGATCAATTGGCGAGCTTAATGTCTGGCTCGGTTTCAGATAAGTCAATCGACCTGATTATAGATTCGCCACCAAACAACACGAGATATTTAATTGGAGATATGGTTCGCCTAACTCAAATTTTAAGAAATCTGGTTAGCAATGCTCTCAAATTTACTTACTTAGGTGAAGTTTCTGTTGCGATTGATGTGGTGTCGAAAAGCACTGTAGATAACTCTGTAGTTTTAAAGTTCATAATCAAAGATACTGGAATAGGTATTAGTTCTGATAAACTTGAAAACATTTTTAACTCCTTTAGTCAAGGTGATACTACAATTACTCGTCGATTCGGAGGTACTGGCCTGGGACTAACTATTAGTCAAAGTTTGGCCATGCTAATGGGAGGAAATATCTCTGTTTCCAGTATTGAGGGAGGCGGCAGTGAGTTTATTTTGACTGTGCCATTCCTCCTTGACACTGAGAGCATGTTTACGAAAAATAAAGACTTGAGTTTAAGAGCACTTTTTGGCTGTGATGAGCGTAGCGGCGAGAACTTTACAAAAATGGCAGCCAGTTTAGGCTGGCAAGCTGATGTTGTTACAAGTGCAGCCGCTATGCTGCAGGCCGTTCAAGATAATGCTAATTACGATATTGTTTTAGCCGACTGGCAACTGCCAGATGATAATGGTTTAAATGCTTTAACAAAAATGCTAAAACTTGCAAAAAATGTAAACCCGCCTGTTACTTTGGTAACTGTGAAGCCGCAATCCACTGATACTCTGCATATGCATGATGCTAGTGAAAAGGTTGATTCAATTATTATTAAACCTATTACTTGCTCTGCTTTGCAAAATGCAGTTTTAAATGTACTTAATTACCGTGCTCATCCAGAGCTTGGGCTGACTCATTTAGGCGAGAAGCTGTCTGGTATTCGTATTTTATTGGCAGATGATAGCCAGCTTAACTTAGAAGTGGCTGAGCATATTCTACGTAATGAGAGTGCATTAGTGACTACAGTGAACAATGGCCAGATGGCTGTTGATTTACTTGAGCAGCGGGCTAGTGATTTTGATATTGTTTTAATGGATATTCAAATGCCCGTAATGGATGGTTTTACGGCGACACGCATCATTCGCGAGAAATTAAGTATTTGTGAGCTACCTATTATTGCTTTAACCGCAGGCGCTCTGAGTACGCAAAAGCAGCTTGCGCTTGATGCCGGTATGAATGACTTTGTTACCAAGCCTTTTGTGGTCGATGATTTAGTCGCTATCGTGAAAAGAGTGGCCGCAAAAAGCCTAGTAGTAACATCCACTCAGGTACTTACAGGGAGTGCCGCTACTGTTATTTCAGCGCAAGAGCTGGAAGCCGGCGATGAGTGGCAAGAGATTATGGGGCGCTTTCGTTCCCGCTTCTTTGAAGAGCGCGTGCCGGCATTCCGCGACGCCTATAGTGCGCTTATCGATAATAGCGAAGGCGATTGGCAAGATGACTTAAAGTTTCTGATACATAAGCTTGCTGGTGAGGCCGGCTTTGTTGGCTTCACCGAGATTAGTGAGTTGTCGAAACGTATTGAGCAATGTTGGGACTTAAACGGCCTGAATGATGAGGTGCGCGAGTTGCTGCAAGAGCTATCATTCAACCTAGATAATGCGGCTCAGCTAGGTTGAGTAAAGCTCTCGATTAGGCGCTCGATGGCTTCTGAAACTATGCGCCGAGGTGCGGCCAAATTTACTCGCATAAAGCCGCGACCAGCCTCGCCAAAAAATACGCCGGCGCTTAAGCCCAGCTTGGCTTTTTCGACAAAGTGCCTCTGTAGTGCTTGATCATCTAGGCCTGTGTGGCGGCAATCTAACCACAGTAAGTAGGTACCTTCTGCAGCAATGCCCTGAGGTGCCTGTGGGTGCTCGGCGAGTCGCGCTACGACTTCATCGTGAGTGATTTTGACATAGTTAAGCAAGGCGGCGAGCCAGTCGTGGCCATGCCCGTAGGCGGCTTCGGTGGCTACCATCGACAAAGGGTTATTCACATGGATGGCGAGCTTGGCGTATTGCGCCTTAATGGCTTCTCGCTGAGCGATTTCTGGTGCCACTAACCAAGCCAGACCAAGGCCAGGCATATTAAAGGTTTTGCTTGGCGCCATTGCGGTTATTACACGCTTTTTTGCACCTGGTAGTGTCGCAAGTACGGTGTGTGGCACAAACGTGAGGTCGGCGTGGATCTCATCGGAAATGATGATGAGGTCGTGGCGCTCGGCAACATCGAGTAGTCGCGCTAATTCGCTGCGTGTCCAAACACGGCCAACGGGGTTGTGCGGCGAGCAAAACAGCAGCATTTTTGCTTTTTTCGCGCACAGCTCAAGGCCATCCCAGTCGATTTCGTAATGCAAAGTTTGTGCGGGTGCGTTGAGGCATTCGGCGCATTTATCGACGCTCTGACTTTGATCACGATGCGTGATGAGCAGAGGATTAAGAATGAGCTCGCGCTGATTATCGCTGACGGCTTTAAACAGCGGTGGATATACTGGAGGCATGACGATGATGCCATCGCCAGCTTTCGTGAGCGCATTCACCGCAGCGTAAAGCACGGGCACTACGCCGGGCGAGAGCAGTATTTCATCTTGGTTTGGGTGCCAGTCGTAGCGCTCGGCTACCCAGCGCTGCAGATTACTGAGTAAGTGCTCGGGCACCATGCTGTAGCCGTAAATCGGGTGCATGGCGCGCTTTTGGATGGCCTCGCTAACGCAGGCTGGCGCGGCAAAATCCATGTCGGCTACCCAGAGCGGAGTTATGTCATCGCTACCAAATAGCCGTTTACGTGCATCGTATTTTTCGCTGCCAGTGCCGCTTCGATCTAACTCTTCGTCGAAATTGAAACTCATCGCACACGTACCCAAAAGCTCGCCTCACTGACACTGTGCTGAAATTTCCGGCGTGTTTCGCGAATCACAAAAGGCACATCCATAGGCTCGCGCAGCGGTTCAAAATGCGCGCTTAAATGATCATGCAGCGCATCGAAGGTGGTGTAGGTTTCGCCATCTTTCTTGAAACCACCTAGCCAATCTTCGCGCGGCGTATGTTCTGCGAGCCATGTGTAGGGCGAGGTAATCATCAGCACGCCGCCGATATTTAAGCGCTCATGCACCTGCGCAATAAACTGTGCGGGGTCATAAAGCCGGTCGATCAAGTTGGCTGCCAATATGAAGTCATAGCCAGTGAAATTAGGCTTTAAGTTGCAGGCGTCGCCTTGGCTAAAGCGGACTTTATTTGCCGACTCGCTCAGACCTAACTCATCTAGCGTGCGAGTTTTATAGCTGATCAATTCACCTTCATCGACCAAGGTGTAGCGTACGCTGCCGCTAGTGGCGAGATTGGCAGCGAGATCGATAAAGCGGGCCGAGAAGTCGATGCCGCTTACCTGGTCAAAGGCGCGGGCGAGCTCAAAGCTTGAGCGCCCAGTGGCGCAGCCAAGATCTAGTGCGCTGCGCATTGGGCGGCCAGCACAGGCCTCAATGGCGATATCTGCTAATGCTTTAGGGAAGTTATCGACCCCGAAAAATGTATCGCCGTAATGAAACTCGGCGTATTCGGCGAGTTGGCGGTCGGTTTCATAATATTGCGGGGTCACGGTGGGCTCCTGTGAGCTCTGCACATAGCGAAAGCCGGCGTGCTGGAAAAAGTGGCGGCGGAAAGCGTAGCGCGCGCTGCGGCGAGATTCATTGCCGCAGGATATCCATGAGCCACCCATCATTAGGTTGTGGCGATCATCGAAGGTAGGCGTGGTGAAGTCGTCGTAAATGGCGTGAACATCGAAGCCAGGAAAAGGATAGGTCGGGGTTTGCGTCCACTGCCAAACATTGCCCGAAACATCGTAAAAGTCGCTGTGAGCAAACTGGTTAATTGGGCACGAAGAGGCGAAGTGATCGAGATGAATATTGGCATTGGCCGCCGTGCGCGCCGGTGTTTCTTTACGCCCGCAAGCATCGGCTAAGCGATGCCATTGATCTTCGGTCGGCAGGCTAATGCACTGGCCAGTACTTGCGCTTAGCCATCGGCAAAATGCTTCAGCTTCTAAGCAGTTGACCTCAACTGGCCAATCCCACGGCATGGCAACCTCTTCAGTCATCAAGCGTAGGCGATAGCCGTGTGAGTCTTTACGCCAGAAAGTTGCTTGTGTGGCACCGCTGAATTCGCGCCAATGCCAACCTTCATCACTCCAATAGTCTTTGTTGAGATAGCCGTCCGCCTCTACAAAGGCCAAATACTCTTGGTTGCTGACTAAAAATTCGCTGGCCTCAAACGCCTCGACTGCCGCTTTATGATGACCGTATTCGTTATCCCAACCGTAGTAATGATCACTTCGAGTTTTGCCTAGCTCTACAGTGCCAGCGCTAACGGTTAATAAGCGGTTGTTCGGCGCGACGCCGTGTTGACGGCAAGGAGCCCAAGCCGTTTGCGGGCGTACCAAATGCAAATCATGTTGGCGTATGAGTACCGACGAGGTTTCTAAGTGAATTCGTTCGTGTTCAACGCCCATGATAATTGCCCACCACGGGTGATCCCAAGTGATAGGGCCGGTGAGCGGCATGGTGTCGATGACGTGCAGCACTGCTTTGCGAACTTGGCGGCGATATTCAGCTACTTCAGCAACTGTCGGCCAGTTGTAATGGGCGTCGTCTAAGTCATCCCAACTCATTTCATCGACGCCAACGGCAAACAGCGACTCAAAGTGGGCATTAACGCGTGTGTCAATTAACCGCGCCAACAAAAACTTATTAATGAAAAATGTGGCGGTATGGCCGAAGTAGAAAATGAGCGGATGGCGCAGGCTAATGGACTTGCGGTAATAGGCCTCATCGCAAGCTAGCGTGTCGAACAGGCGCTCATACAGCGTAAAAGTGCTATCGAAATAAAAACGTATCTGCTCGCGCAATGACGCTAAGTCGGGGTTATCCAGGGCGGGTGTACGCGCACAAAGATGAGAAAAAGTTCCGGCGCTCATGCGATAGGTCCTTAGCAATTTTGAAGCAGACTAGCAGCTGAAAAGCCACAAGTGTCCTCTACAAGGCTAAGGTTAACGCAAGAGTGTGAGCGACTCTTAGCTTTTTGTGCTGCTCGAGTCTGCATTAGGTCCGAGGTCGGGTTTATTCATAATCAACGCCCAGACGCTAATCATTAGTAAAACTAGGGTGAGGGCAGAGGCTAGGCTATTCATGATATGTGCTCGCTATACTGTGTATATGGACAGTATAGCGAGTCAGTTGGTGGTAACAAGTGGATTTGCGGTTACTGGTCGGATGATCAGTGGTATGGCTAGGTGGTTAATGCGGGCTCCTATTACTTATGTGGGTTCGTTAAAACGTTTGCCTTCAATCGGCTCCGCGATTAATGCCCAAATATTAAACAGCAGCAGTGTTGCTAGGCTTAACCCGGTCAAAACAGTCATGTGATGCTCCCTGCTCTGTGGCGACACACTGACTCTTACATGAAGGCTTGCACTTGGCCAAAAACAAATCGTGCTATGGGCGCCTGTAGATTCGTCGAGAGAAAGCACTGCTTAAGCATCAGCCGCTTGCCTTTGCCTGCTGGCGTGACTCGAATTTGATAGATGCTTTGGCTATATGAGCGCGTATTGCCTTAGCGATAACACATAAAAAAGCCCTGACTATGCAGGGCTAAGTGCTTGCTAAATCGATAGATAGTTGCGACTACTAAGTCCACCTAAGTGGTCAGTAACAAGCCTTACCGTTGGTCAGCCGACTAAGACGTTTGACTTGAGGCTTATCGCTCACGAGCGATAAAAATCACCTACATGTTCATTTTTCTTAAAGCGCTTATAGGTCCACTGATACTGCTCTGGAGCAATCGCGACTAAGGTTTCCATGGAACGATTCATGGCTGCAGCCGCGTTGGCAAGGTCGTCGTCATGCACGGCAGGGTCGGCGGGCAAGATATAGAGGTCAAAGCCATGGCCATCATTGCGGCGGATGCAGCCCATCACAATAACGCGGCATTTTGTGCGCTGAATCAACTTTGGCACCATCACGCCAGTCCAAGTTGAGGTGCCGAAAAATGGCGCGAAGATCCCGCCATTATCGTTAGGTGTGTGGTCCGGCAAAATCGCCGTGAAACCACCTTTGCGTAACGCCTTAAAGGTGGCGCGCACACCGCTGTCGTCAGTGGGCACAATATTAGCGCGTAAGCGACTGCGCGCCTCCCAAACTAAAGCATCTACCCCTGGCTGTTTGCCCGGCTTGTACATGATGGTTGGAGCCGTGTGTTCATTGACCCAAGCGTTCATAAATTCCCATGTGCCCCAGTGCGGCACGATGCACATCACGCCATCGCCGGAGTTTATTGACTCCAAAAAAAGTTCGCGGCCATGCACATCGCGGATTTGCTTATAGCTGTACTCCGGTGGCATGCCCCAGGTTTTGGCAAACTCCAACGCAGTCATGGCAGTGCTGACAATACTGGCTTTAGTTGTGTGCTGGTGCCATTGCCGGCTTTGCTTGGGATGCGCGCGTTCGAGATTGCGTAAGACCGTGCGGTAAACGCCGGTGTGCGGAAAGGCGGCGACAAATTGGCCAATCAGCTGCCCTATGCGTTGCAGCATTGGCAAGGGCAGCTTCGCCAGCCATTTTAATGCAACCATCGATATACGATCTTTGAAGTCTAGATCTGGGGGCGCTAGCGGTGGGGTATTCATATTGCGGCTACTAAATAAAAGTGGCGCCAAGCATAGACGATGATTTGCCGTGCTCCAAGATAGTGCCGCTTTCGCTATACTGCAGGCCACTTGATTTTGATGATAGCTAGCTCATGAGTTCTGATTTTCTTCAGCCCGTACGTGATTTTCTCGGCGCGGCCACTACCGATGCCTGGGTGCAGGCTGCCGTAGCCGATCTACCGACACTGCTGCAAGACCATGCTAATTGTGAAAAAAAGGCCGCAAGCACGGCGCTGAATATGCTGTTTCGCTACAACGATCGCGAGCAGTTACAAACCGAGCTGACGCAATTGGCGCGCGAAGAGCTACTGCACTATGAGCAAGTGCGCGAGCTCATGGCTAAGCGTGGCATCAGCTATCGACCATTGTCAGCGAGCCGCTATGCCAACGGTATGCGCCAGCATGTGCGCACTTACGAGCCTGCGCATTTGGTCGACCTAATGATTATTGGAGCTTTTGTCGAAGCGCGCTCTTGCGAGCGTTTTGCGGCAGTAGCGGAGTATCTCGACGATGAGCTTAAGCGCTTCTATACCTTTTTGTTGCGCTCTGAGGCGCGGCATTTCACTCATTATTTAGGCTTGGCGCAATGCTATAGCAGTGAGCCTATCGCTGAGCGCGTGGCATTTTTCCGCGAAGTGGAGGCTGAATTGATTTCTACGCCCGATGTTGAGATGCGCTTTCACAGTGGCGTGCCGCAAATTCAAGTGCAATCTCAAACGCGAGCACAAGCATGACGCCGTGGCGCTGCCCGCTCTGCGCAGCAGCATCAATAAGGGCAGCGAACACAGTGCCTGATGCTGCCATTGGCGAGCAAGACTCTGAGCCGTTAGAGGTCACTGAGTCGACTCATGAGCTGCGTTTGGAAAGCACTTCGCCGACTAGTAAAAGTTATCGTTGTGAGGCTGGGCATTGCTTTGATATTGCGCGTGAGGGCTATGTCAATTTACTGCCAGTGCAGCAGAAAAAATCACTATCGCCCGGCGATACCATAGAAAGTCTCCAGGCTCGGCGGCGCTTTTTAGATGGCGGATTTTATCAGCCGCTGCGTGATGCCCTGACTGAAGTCATTACGCCGTGCCAAACACTAATTGATCTCGGCTGTGGTGAGGGCTATTACACCGCAGCATTAAACGATGTTGCCTGTGAAGTTATCGCGCTCGATATTGCTAAACCGGCGATACGCATGGCGGCGAAAACGTATCCGGCGCTGCGCTGTGCGGTGGCAAGTGTCGCCGCCGTGCCGCTAGCCGATGCCAGTGCCGATGCCATCACCAGTATTTTCGCGCCAGTCCCGCTTGCGGAGATGCTACGTTTGCTGAGGCCGGGCGGGCAGGTGGTCGTTGTCACGCCAGCGCCTGCGCATTTATTTAGCTATCGCCAAGCCTTGTTTGAGCAAGTTCATGACCATGAGCCAAGCAAGTTTGCTGAGGCCGCGAGTGAGCACTTTCAGGTCGTGTTGCAGAAGGAAGTGCGCTACGACATCAGCCTTGATCAAGCCGCTATCAATGACTTGTTGTTGATGACGCCTTACGCATGGAAAGCTAACCCTGTGCGCCTGAGTGCGGTTGCGCAGTTGCAAAGTTTACACACAGAGGCCGCTTTTAGCGTGTTAGTGTTGAGCAAACCAATGTTGGATTTAGGCGGCGCGTGAGCTATTGGCGCTAGATTTATCGCCGCTATGGCGGTTATGGATGACGAATGAATGGGGCGTAAACGGTGAAGATGGGTAAAAAAATCAGTTACGCTGAATTCGGCCACAATTTTATTCATCAAGTGGTCACGGCACGGCGTATTGGTACCGAAATTGAGGCAGCGTTGGAGTCGACCATGGCTGGCTCCATTCGCAAGCTGCCCGCTGAGCTTTTTGTTGTTTCCTATGTTTTTGAATTAAAAGATATTCGTGTAGACCCAGATCTTGAGAAGTTGCCAGAAATCAGCTTTTTGCTAGCGATTCAGGGCAATCTAAAGCTTGATGTTGAGATTTTCGGCTTGAGTTTGCGCTATGCGCTCGATGTCACCATTACGGTTAATATTGATGTTGAAACTTATGAGCCAGTGCTGCTGCGTATGGTGCCGCATTTGGTCACCAGCAAAAGTGTCAGCATTGTACTCGTTGGTGAGAACCCACCCAGCGAAGTGCTGGATAAAATGAAATTAGTACATCCTGTAGTGCGCGATCAAATCGTCAAAGAAGTGAATGCACGCATTCAAGATGAAGCGATTCAGTCGCTATGCACGATCGATGTATTGGCAGTTGTAGAGACAGCACGTGGACCTGCGGGTAAGCCCGAAGGCGATATTTTCCCGATGCAAGACCCTGCTGAAGATGTCCATAATTTGTTGGACTTGCGGCCGCCAAAAGGCGTTTAAAAGCGAAAGTCTTCTAAATGAATACCACTGTCGTTAGCCCAGGCAATCACGGCTTGGCCTTCAGCTTCGCGCCAATCGCCTAAGACAAAACGTGTCGCTTCCCGGCCATCGGCTAGTAAGTGGGCATGTTGTTGCGGGCGGTGCGTATGGCCATGCACAAGTGTCAGCACATTTGCTTCCGTGAGCACGCGCACGACTTCATCTGCATTCACATCCATGATGTTTTCGGGCTTATTGCTGTTGGCCGCTTGGCTTTGCATACGCCAAAACTCAGCTAATTGCATGCGTTGGTCCAACGGCTGCGAAAGTATGCCTTGCTGCCATGCCTCGCTGCGCGCTTGCGCCCGAAACGCCATGTAAGCGCTGTCATCTAAGCAGAGTTGGTCGCCGTGCATGAGCAGCACAGGCGTGCCATGCAGGTCGATGACCTCGTGTTCAGCCATTAGTCGGCCACCGACACGTGCGCTAAATGCTTCGCTGCCAGCAGGGCCAGCATCCATTAAGAAGTCGCGGTTGCCGTGGCAAAATAACAACTCCACGCCACGTGCGGTAAGACGCTTAAAGGCAACCTCTATTGCGCTCAGTGTGGGCGAGGCAAAATCATCGCCTACCCACACTTCAAATAAGTCGCCAAGCACGATGACTCGATGGCAGTTAGCCGGCAGCGTATCAAGCAAATGCATAAAGCCTGCGTTGACGCGCGTAAGGTCGGCACTGATGTGCACATCGGAGACCAGCAGTGTTTGGCTCATGGCTTATTCAGCGATGATTTCAGCAGACTCGATCACCACGCCATCGCGCGGTACGTCTTGGTGGCCACCGGCATTGCCTGTGGGCACGCCTTTGATTTTATTAACCACTTCCATGCCTTCGGAAACTTTACCAAACACGGCGTAGCCCCAACCTTGTGGGTTTTTGCCGCTGTGGTTTAAGAAACCGTTGTTACCAACGTTGATGAAAAACTGTGCCGACGCTGAGTGTGGATCCATGGTGCGTGCCATGGCGACAGTGCCGATCTCGTTGGTGAGGCCGTTGTCGGCTTCGTTTTGAATCGGTGCATTGGTAGGCTTTTGCTTCATCTTGTCATCGAAACCACCGCCTTGGACCATGAAACCGTCGATGACGCGATGGAAAATCGTGCCGTTGTAGTGACCACTTTTTACGTATTCAGCAAAATTAGCCACAGTTTTTGGGGCTTTTTCGGCATTGAGTTCTAAGACAATACGGCCGTAGTTCGTGTTAAGCGCAACCTTCATGCGAGTGCTCCAAATGATTAGCGGCGGCAAACGCGCCTTATTGGTTGAGTGGCTGATGAGCCGCGGGGTAGACTCCCTTCTTTAATTTTGCCAGTCAGACCATGCTAGAAGCCAGCGATTTTATCCGAACCCGTATATCCGACGACTTATCCAGCGGTAAAACCACTCAATTGGTCACGCGATTTCCTCCAGAACCCAACGGCTACCTACATATTGGTCATGCGAAGTCGATTTGTCTGAATTTTGGTGTTGCGCAGGAAGCTGGAGGTGTTTGTAACCTACGCTTCGACGACACCAACCCCGAAAAGGAATCTCAAGAGTATATCGATGCGATTTCGCGTGATGTGCAGTGGCTTGGTTTTCAATGGGCCGGCGATATTCAGTATGCCTCGAGCTACTTTGATCAGCTTTATGCCTTTGCTGAGCAGCTGATCGAGCAGGGCGATGCTTACATCGACTCGCAAACACCTGAGCAGATCCGCGAAGGCCGTGGCACGCTCACGCAAGCAGGCACTAACTCGCCGTATCGTGATCGACCTGTCGCGGAGAGCTTGGACCTGTTCCGGCGCATGAAGGCAGCTGAGTTTGCCGACGGAGCTCATATTTTGCGTGCGCGCATTGATATGGCATCGGGTAACTTCAATCTGCGTGATCCAATTCTCTATCGCATCCGCCATCAGCATCACCACCAAACTGGCGATACCTGGTGCATATACCCGATGTACGACTTTACGCATCCTATTTCCGATGCGCTCGAAGGTGTTACGCATTCGCTCTGCACCTTGGAGTTTGAGGCGCATCGCCCGCTGTATGACTGGCTGCTCAATAAACTGCCGCAATTGCCACATCCGCAGCAAATCGAGTTCGCCCGCCTGAATCTGAACTACACGGTGACCAGCAAGCGTAAGCTCAAACAATTGGTTGACGAGCAGTTGGTTGGTGGCTGGGATGATCCGCGCCTGCCTACGATTTCTGGCCTGCGTCGTCGCGGCTGCCCGCCGGCGGCGCTACGTAATTTCTGCGAGCGCGTTGGCATTAGCAAAAGCGATGGCGTGGTGGATATGGCCATGCTCGAGTTTTGCATGCGCGACGAACTAGAGCTCAGCGCACCGCGTGCGATGGCCGTGCTCAAACCCTTGAAAGTGACGTTGACCAATTTGCCAGCTGATCATCTGGAGATTTTGCGTGCTAGCCGCCACCCCAATGTCGACATGGGCGAACGCGAGATTCCGTTCACTCACGAGATTTTTCTCGATCGCAGCGATTTTGAAGAAGTGCCGCCGAAAGGCTTTAAGCGTCTAATTCCCGGCGGTGAAGTGCGTCTGCGCAATGCCTACATCATTCGTTGTGATGACGTAGTGAAGGATGCCGATGGCGTGGTGGTTGAGCTCAAATGCTCGGTCGATCTCGCCACATTAGGTGTGAATCCGACTGACCGCAAAGTCAAAGGTGTAGTGCACTGGGTCTCGGCCAGCCATTCGCTGCCGGCAGAAGTGCGCGTCTATGACCGTCTGTTTATTGATGCCATGCCGGATCGTAGCGAAGTCGATTATCGCGAGCTGATGAACCCAGAGTCGCTGGTGGTCTACGCCGATGCCCGCGTTGAGCCATCATTGGCGAGTGCGGAGCCAGAGCAGGCACATCAGTTTGAGCGTGAAGGCTATTTCTGCTTAGACAATCGCGATGCCAGTGCTGAGCATTTGGTGTTTAACCGCACCGTGAGCCTGCGCGACACCTGGGGTAAAGCCAAGTGAGTCTATTGCCAGCCGCCACCAACCTCGTTCTGCACAACTCTGAGCTGCGCCGTAAGCAGCCGTTTGTGCCACGCACGCCGGGCGAAGTCAGCCTCTATGTTTGCGGCATGACGGTGTATGACTACTGCCATATCGGTCATGCGCGGGTCATGGTGTCGTTTGACATCATCACGCGCTGGTTGCGTCACTTGGGCTTTAAAGTCACTTATGTGCGCAATATCACCGACATCGACGACAAAATCATTCGTCGCGCGCAAGAAAACGGCGAGGGCATAGATGCGCTCACCGCTCGCTTTATCGCCGCGATGGACGATGACGCTGCCGCACTCGGCACACTGGCGCCGACGCTAGAGCCGAAAGCCACCGATCATGTCGATGACATCTTGAACATGATCACCAAGCTGGTCGATAAGGGCCACGCCTATCCGGCAAAAAATGGCGATGTCTATTTCGATGTCTCGAGCTTCCCGCGCTATGGCCGCTTGTCGAACAAAAAGCTCGATGATTTGCAGGCTGGTGCCCGCGTTGAGGTCGACGAGCTGAAATCTGACCCAATGGATTTTGTTTTGTGGAAAGCAGTTAAGCCAGGCGAGCCATCATGGCGTTCGCCTTGGGGCGAGGGCCGTCCGGGCTGGCATATCGAATGTTCAGCGATGTCGACTTGCTGCTTAGGTTCGGGTTTTGACATTCATGGAGGCGGCGGCGATTTACTGTTTCCACATCATGAAAATGAGATTGCACAATCTGAAGCCGCCACTGGTGAGACCTATGTGAATGCGTGGATGCACGTGGGCTTTGTGCAAGTAAATGCGGAGAAAATGTCGAAGTCCTTAAACAACTTCTTCACCATCCGCGAAGTCTTAAAAGACTATCACCCGGAAGTGCTGCGCTACTTTATTGCCGCTAGTCATTACCGCAGCCCGCTAAATTACTCTGATGCGGCGTTGGATCAATCTAAACAGGCATTAGAGCGCTTCTACGCCACGCTAGGGGCTTTTGTCGATGCCACGCAGGGCGAGCCAGCGACAGCGGCTGAGTTCGAAGCACGCTTCAGCAGCGCCATGAACGATGATTTCAATACGCCAGAAGCATTGGCGGTGTTGTATGAGCTAGTTCGCGAAGCTAACCGCTGCGATAAAGCTGGCGATCGTGCGGCGGCAAGCGAGTTTGCCAACTTGCTCAAGCGTTTGGGCGGCATCCTTGGCTTGTTGCAATATGAGCCTGAAGCCTTCCGCCAGGCGGGTGCCGGCGATGCAGCATTTGTGGCTGAAGTTGAAGCCTTGGTGGCGGAAATCACTGAGGTGCGGGCGGCGAAAAACTTTCAACGCTCTGATGAATTACGCGAGCAGCTCAGCGGTATGGGTGTGGCGGTAGAGTTTAGTCGGGAGGGTGTGCGTTGGCGTAAGGCCAGCGATTGATCGCCCCGTACTAGGAGAAAATCGTAGTGCCGCGTTATGATGCGGCCTGCGGCGTATCCACGCTACCGGTCACTACCCGCCGCCATTTATGGACATACTGCTGATTCTGTTGTTAATCACCTTTAATGGTGTTTTTGCACTTTCCGAAATTTCGATTGTGTCTTCCCGTCGCATCCGCCTGCAACACATGGCTGAAGCTGGCGATAAAGGCGCACAGGCCGCGCTGAAACTGGCCGAGCAACCCACATTTTTCCTCTCCACCGTGCAGATTGGCATCACGCTAATCGGTGTCATGAGCGGTGCCTTTGGCGAGAGCGCTATTTCTGATCGGCTGCGGCCAATCTTTGAAGGTATGCCGCTGATCGCGCCTTACGCCAGTGTCTTAGCAACGGCATGTATGGTCATTTCCATCACATACTTTTCTTTGATCATCGGTGAGTTAGTACCGAAGCGCTTGGCTATGCAGTCGCCTGAACGTATTGCGCGAATCATTGGGCCATTCATGCGTGGCGTGTTGTTTATCACGCATCCGGCCGTGCGTTTTTTAAGCTGGTCGACCGAGCTGGTGCTGGATTTGCTGCGCGTAAAGCGTGTCGATGATCCGCCGGTGACAGAAGAGGAAATTAAGGTCTTGATGGCTGAGGGTGCGCAGGCGGGCATTTTCGATCATAGCGAGCGTGAGCTAGTCGCCAATGTTTTCCGCATGGATGACTGGAATCTCGGCTTAATCATGACGCCGCGCCCAGATATCACCTGGCTTGATCTGGCTGATAGCTTGGAAGAGCAAAAAGCCTTAATCGCGCAAACACCGTATAACCATTTGCCGGTGTGTCGCGATGGCCGTGGCAACTATATTGGCGTAGTGTCGTTGCCACAGCTGCTGCAGCACAACCTGCAGGGCGGCGGCTGGGATATTGAGCTACTGGCCAAGCCTGGTATTTTCGCGCCCGTGGGCATGACGCCAATGGCTTTGCTGGAGCTGCTGCGTAAACGTCGCCAGCACATGGCGCTGGTGGTCGATGAGTATGGTGATATCCAAGGCCTAGTCACGCTGACCGATGTCTTGGAAGCGATGGTTGGTGAGTTGCCCTCTGAGGCGAGCTCACGTGACCCAGATGTAGTGACGCGCGAAGATGGCACATGGTTGTTAGATGGCGCCTTGTCTATCGAACGCTTTCGCGATTTATTCCCGCTTGAGGCCGAAGAGCTTGAAGCTAGCCGCGATTTTCAAACGCTGGCGGGCTTAGTTTTATTTGAAGTCGGCGGTATTCCGCAAACCGGCGATGTATTGACCTGGCAAGGTCTGCGCTTAGAGGTTGTCGATATGGACGGTATGCGCATCGATAAGTTATTGGTGAGCCGACCGACTCCACCAGCCTTAATTTAACTGCCTGATGCAGGCAAAACGGAGACTGCAATGACGAAACCTTATGATGTGATCGTATTTGGCGCCACCAGTTTTGTCGGCAAAATTCTCAGCCGTTATTTGGCCAATCAGCCTGCGGGCACCTTGCGCTGGGCCATGGCTGCACGCTCGCAAACTAAGCTCGATGAGCTTAGTGGCGAGCTAGGTGTCGATGTACCTCTGCTAATCGCCGATGCTAGTGATGAAGCCTCGCTACAAGCCTTATGTGCGCAAACTAAAGTGATTATTTCGACTGTTGGCCCATACGCGCTTTATGGCGAACCATTGGTGCGGGCCTGTGTTGAAACGGGCACGGATTATTGCGACCTGACGGGCGAAATTCAGTGGGCTAGCCGCATGATCAAGCGTTATGGCGAGGCGGCGAAAGTTAGCGGTGCGCGCATTGTGCATTGTTGTGGTTTCGACTCAATACCATCAGATCTTGGCGTGCACTTTTTGCAGCAAGAGGCACAAAGCAGCTTGGGTGAGCCCTGTAATTCGGTGAAAATGCGCGTCTGGAAAATACGCGGTGGTGCTTCTGGCGGCACGGTGGCGAGTTTGATGAATGCAGTGAAAGAGGCCAAGGCTGACCCTGCTGTGCGTCGTGAAATGACCGATCCCTATGCTATTTGCCCAGCTGACGACTATAAGCGCGTGCGCCAACCTAATGTGCAAGGTGTGCAGTTCGATGCCGACTTTAAGCGTTGGGTTGGACCTTTCGTGATGGCCACCGTGAACACGCGTGTGGTGCATCGCAGCCACGCCTTGCAAGGCCATCCTTGGGGTGAGGGTTTTACCTACGACGAGGCCATGTGCACCGGCGTAGGCGCTAAAGGCGCAATCACAGCAGGTGTTGTTGCGGCAGGTATTGCCGGTGTGATGATCGGCTCTGCATTTTCGCCCACGCGTGCGCTATTAGGCAAAGTTCTGCCTTCGCCAGGCGAGGGCCCAAGCCCTGATGAACAAGAAAATGGCTTCTATGATTTGCGCTTTATTGGCCGCACGGCATCAGGTAAATCATTGTCGGTGAAGGTCTTTGGTGATCGTGATCCAGGCTATGGTTCGACCGGCAAAATGCTGGCTCAAGCGGCAATGTGTCTGGCTTTTGATACGCCAAAAACAGAGTTTGAGGGTGGTTTTTGGACACCGGCGAGTTTGTTTGGTGAGCGTTTGATTTCGCGTTTAACGGCACATGCGGGATTGCGTTTTGAGCGTATTGCTTAAGCGTTTTTGCTGTAAATAGTGCGTAATAAAAAGGCCTCTTTTTAAAAGAGGCCTTTTTTGTTTCTGAGCCTGTCTGAGGCTAGCCGCTTAGTAGCCGATTCAGCTTGCTTGGCGTTCTGCCGCCGTCACTGATTGTTCAATCAGCGTAGCAATAGTCATCGGGCCAACACCGCCTGGCACTGGCGTGATGGCACTAACGCGACCATGCAGCGGTGCTAGCTCAATATCGCCAACACCACCGGGATGGTAGCCAGCGTCAACTACAACTGCGCCATCTTTAATCCATTCGGCTTTAATGAACTCAGGCCGTCCAACTGCACCAACGACAATATCAGCTTGCTTGATTAGAGCAGGAAGATCGCGAGTCTTCGAATGGCAAATGGTGACGGTGGCATCGGCACCAAGTAACATCATTGCCATTGGCTTGCCCAAAATAGCACTGCGGCCAACCACCACAGCATGCTTGCCAGCGAGCTCGATGTCATAAGCCTTTAGCAGCGTCATAATGCCGGCAGGCGTAGCGGAGCCATAGGCGCGTTCGCCCATGCTCATGCGGCCGAAACCTAAGCAGGTAACGCCATCGACGTCTTTTTCTAGCGCGATAGCATCGAAGCAGGCGCGCTCATCAATTTGCTCGGGTACTGGATGTTGCAGCAAAATACCGTGCACATCGAGGTTGGCATTGAGTGCCTGAATTTCGGCCAAGAGCTGCTCTGTCGTGGTTTCACTAGGCAAGGTGCGGCGAATAGAGTCCATGCCAACACGCTTGCAGGCATTGCCCTTCATCTTTACGTAGGTCTCGGATGCGGGGTCATCGCCGACTAAAATAGTCGCCAAAATCGGCGTGCGACCGGTGTCTTCGCGCAGACGAGTGACGCGCTCAAGTAACTGCGCCTCCATTTTCAATGATAAGGCTTTGCCATCGAGCACTAAAGTAGGCGAATTTGCTGACATTGAAACTCCGACAGGGCAACTCTGCTGCCACGTAGCAAGGGAAAAAGGATGGTGCGCATTGTCTCATGCGCAACGCCGTTTCGACCAGAGTAGAGCACCTAAGCTACTGGGTAAAACTAGAGCCCAGCAGCGTCTATCGCGGCCATAAAATCTTGTGGCTCAGGCCGAAGACGGTAATTTTCGGTTAGGTCGCTATAGATTATTTCACCACCAGCCTTGCTAATAATCACTGTTGGCATCGGCACATCGGAGTCATAGCCTAAGGCTTGTAAGCCGGCGGGCAGGCCACCCTCGGCTAAAATGCCAAGCTTTCGCGCTGCAGCGTTATTGGTATCAGAGTAAAACTCCATAGGCACTTTAAATTGCTTGGCGAGTTGCTGCGTGTTGCTTTCTGGCTGAGGGCTAACTAAGCAAACTCGCACGCCGCGCGCGGCTAGGGCTTGATAGTCATGGGCGACTTCTTGAATTTGCGCCATGCACAAGGGACACCAGTTGCCACGAAAGAATAGCCAGAGCGTGGTGCCTTTGCTCAGGTCTTTGCTGCTGACCTTTTTGCCTTGGGCATCGATTAAATCGAAGCTTGGTAATTGTTGTCCTGCTGCTAAGGTTGCAGTGTCTCGGTTACTAAAGCGCGAATACCAACGAATATAGATAACTGGGCCAATGACGCCATTAAGCAGGGCGGTGATTAGAGCCCAAGGCTGATTTGGCGCTAAGGTGACGGAGATGCAAGCGGCGATAAGCCCGAGTAAGGGCATCCAGCGCAGGTCTTCACCGGTGCGTGCAACCGGTGCCAAAAACAGCCGCATAAAAAATGCGCCAGGCACGATGGAGGCAATCGCCAGGCCCATCCACGCGGTGGTTGGGCCTTCAACGGCAATGCGAAATGCCGAGTAGAAAATGCCAGCAACGAGCATGGTCATATAGAGCGAAATAAACACAGATTTTAGGCGATTCATACAGCGACTCCCGAGATGATGAGTGACAGTGTAACGAAACAAATCCATGCATTGTGTAGCGATTGGTCGAGCAATGATCATTTGTAATATTTGCGAGGTAGCAAGCTGATTTAGCTCTATGTTATTGATAGCGCATGGCTAAAATAATCGTTATTGCACAACTCAAAGGCGGTGTAGGTAAATCTACATTGGCTACTAATCTAGCAGCTTATCTGGCACAAAATTTTCGTGTCGGGCTAATCGATGCAGATTTACCGCAAGGCACAAGTTCACAATGGGCAGCTTTACGGGATGACCCTAATATTATCGTTTTAGGCTGCGAGAGTGCTGCGCAAGTGGCAGCAGCAGCTGAGCAACTAGATGGTCAATGTGACGTTATCGTGATGGATTTGCCGCCACGCAGTGTTAAGTTTTTACGCGAAGCGATGGCCATTAGCGACTTACTTTTACTGCCGCTAACGGCTTCGGCGCCAGATATTTGGGCCACTGAGTCAGTGATGGAGTTAGTGAAGGAATGCAAAAAAACTAACTCGCGATTAACTACTCGTTTAGTTTGGAATAGGCTGCGTGCTACTCGCGCAACGGCAGATTTTCTCGACGGCACGGCAAAGGCTTTACGTGCGAAAGAGCTAAGTTCGCACTTGAGTCTTCGCACTGCCTATGTCGAGTGCATTGGTCGTGGCCTGTATGTAGAGGAATGGCATGATCCGCGAGCAAAGGCAGAGTGCCGTGTACTGCTGAAGCAGGTGATGAAGCAGATTAAATTGAAAGAACCTGATTTCTCCGCAGGTTAGACATCTTTGGTTTCGCGACTGTTTCTACCCTGAGCATCAACTAAGTTAAAGCTTGGTAATGGTTTGATGGTGACCTGAGATCCTCATGGAATATCTATATGAACAACTTTAAGCAAGATGCCTACAGCGCTGATTCAGCCGTCTCTTCAGTGCGCGCTGACTTTAGTTTGCGTGAGGTCTGCTTTGCCGCAGATGCGCAATGGCTGGACTCACCAAGTGGTGGCGTGGTGCGGCGCGTACTTGATCGCATTGGAGCGGAAGTGGCTCGTGCGACTAGCGTGGTGCGCTATGCACCAGGTGCACAGTTCCCCACCCATATACATGGCGGCGGTGAAGAAATTTTCGTGCTTGAAGGTATTTTTTCTGATGAGCAAGGTGATTACCCCGCTGGCAGTTATTTGCGAAATCCACCGGGCAGTTCACACGCACCGTTTTCGCGTGAGGGCTGCACTTTATTGGTGAAGCTGTGGCAGTTTACGGAGGCTGATTCGCAGTCACTTAGGCTTAACACGCGCGAAATACCTTGGCGGCAAGGCATGGTCGAGGGCTTAACGGTAATGCCTCTACACAGTGCTGATGGTGTCGATACGGCGTTAGTGAAGTGGGCGCCAAATACGCATTTTAATCCGCACACGCATCCAGGTGGTGAGGAAATTTTCGTGCTCGACGGCGTATTTAGCGATGAGCAGGGCGACTATCCCGCAGGCAGCTGGTTACGCAACCCGCGCTGGAGTCGCCACCAGCCATTCACGCGAGCAGAAGGCGCGTTGATTTATGTCAAAGTTGGGCACTTGGATGCACCGATGGTGGCGCTGCCAAGCTAGCTCACGGCAGCACATACATGCCAATTAATACGCAATGGCAGGCGGCGCCAGCGGCGACAAATACATGCCAAATCGCATGCGTATAACGCACTTGCTTAGCAGCATAAAAGCCTGCCCCCACGGTAAAGCAGAGGCCTCCGGCGATCAGCAGCCAAAAACCCGGTCGTGCCAAGCTCGCCCACAGCTCATTAATCAATGCTAGTGAGATCCAGCCCATCAGCAAATAGGTGATGAGTGAGAGCTTTTTAAAGCGATGGATGAGGAATATTTTGAACAAGATGCCGGCAAAGGCTAATGCCCAAATCACCACTAGCATGATTTGAGCGTATGCGCTGTGCGCTAACGTGATGGTCAGTAGCGGCGTATAAGTGCCGGCAATGAGCAGATAAATAGCGCAATGATCGAGGCGCTTTAGTGCGGCCTTGCTCGGTGCGTGAGTGATGCTGTGGTACAGCGTTGAGCTGAGAAATAGCAGGATGAGACTAGCGCCATAGATGGCAACACCGGCGAGTTGGCCAGTGCTCAGCGTGGGCATGCCTTTCACCAGCAAGAGCGTGGTGGCGACAATGGCAGCGGCCATGCTAAGGCCGTGGCTCAGAGCATTGGCGATTTCTTCAGCAACGCCATATGGCGCGGCAGCATTAGTATGTTTATTGGCTGACATGAGTAGAGGCTCGGTGCGAAGAGCCTCTACTTTATCGCATTGTCTTAGCGATCAGCACGCAATCTATTGGTCCATTCTGCGAGAGCAACCAACTGCTCACGTATGAGTTTCTCAGTCATGGCATCGGTGAGTTTGCCATCGGCATCGAAACGCTCATGTGCGCTGCCGATCATGATCTCTGGGCGGTTGAGCACATGGGCATTGATGAAGATTAACGATTGGCGCAAATGGTAT